>JAESGX010000085.1_pt1 | contig 143813 bp, 123 predicted proteins | sample 9269801 | NCBI WGS metagenome assembly JAESGX01 (sample SAMN16773122, study PRJNA677054) | algae metagenome | isolation source: Pleurocapsa minor GSE-CHR-MK-17-07R and co-occurring heterotrophs from wet... | place: USA: Lower Calf Creek Falls, Grand Staircase Escalante National Monument, UT ... | reverse complement strand
CGGCGGCCGGGGGGCCCGGCCGCCGCTTGGTCGTTGGAGCTTACTTGTCGCCGTCCTGGCGGGCCTTCAGGGCCGCGCCGAGGATGTCGCCGAGCGAGGCGCCCGAGTCGGACGAACCGAACTGCGCGACGGCCTCCTTCTCCTCGGCGATCTCCAGCGCCTTGATCGAGACCTGCACCTTGCGGGCGCGGCGGTCGAACTGGACGACGCGGGCGTCGACCTTCTCGCCGGCGGCGAACCGCTCCGGCCGCTGGTCGCCACGGTCACGGGCGAGGTCGGAGCGACGGATGAAGGAGGTGAGATCGGTGCCGATCAGCTTCACCTCGATGCCGCCTTCCTTCACGTCGGTGATCTCGCAGGTGACGATCTGGCCCTTCTTGATCTCGCCGGCTTCGGCGAAGGGGTCACCGCCGAGCTGCTTGATGCCGAGCGAGATGCGCTCCTTCTCGACGTCGACGTCGAGAACCTGCGCCTTGACCATCTCGCCCTTGCGGAACTCCTCGATGACCTGCTCGCCCGGGCGGTTCCAGTCGAGGTCGGAGAGGTGCACCATGCCGTCGACGTCGCCGTCGAGACCCAGGAACAGGCCGAACTCGGTCTTGTTCTTGACCTCGCCCTCGACCACCGTGCCGGGCGGGTACTTCTCGATGAAGACTTCCCACGGATTGTGCAGGGTCTGCTTCAGGCCGAGCGAGATGCGGCGCTTCACCGGATCCACCTCGAGGATCATCACCTCGACCTCCTGGGAGGTGGAGACGATCTTGCCCGGGTGGACGTTCTTCTTCGTCCAGCTCATCTCGGAGACGTGGATGAGGCCCTCGATCCCCGGCTCCAGCTCGACGAACGCGCCGTAGTCGGTGATGTTGGTGACGCGGCCCTTGAAGCGCGCATCGACCGGATACTTCGCCTCGATGCCGTCCCACGGATCGGACATCAGCTGCTTCATGCCGAGCGAGATGCGGTGCGTCTCGTGGTTGACGCGGATGATCTGCACCCGGACGGTCTGGCCGATCGTCAGGATCTCGGACGGATGGTTGACGCGGCGCCACGCCATGTCGGTGACGTGCAGCAGGCCGTCGATGCCGCCGAGGTCGACGAACGCACCATAGTCGGTGATGTTCTTGACGACGCCCTCGATGATCTGGCCTTCCTCGAGGCTCTGCACGAGCTCCGAACGCTGCTCGGCGCGGGTCTCTTCCAGGACGACGCGGCGGGAGACGACGATGTTGCCGCGCCGCTTGTCCATCTTGAGGATCTGGAAGGGCTGCGGCGTGTTCATCAGCGGGCCGACGTCGCGCACCGGGCGGATGTCGACTTGGCTGCGCGGCAGGAAGGCCACGGCGCCGTCGAGGTCGACGGTGAAGCCGCCCTTGACCTGGTTGAAGATCTGGCCGGTGACCTTGTCGCCGGCATTGAACGAAACCTCGAGCCGAACCCAGCTCTCCTCGCGCCGCGCCTTCTCGCGCGACAGCACCGCCTCGCCGAGCGCATTCTCGACGCGCTCCAGGTAGACCTCGACCTCGTCGCCGACGTTGAGGAGGCCGTCGCGGGCCTTGGTTCCGAATTCCTTGAGGGCGACGCGGCCTTCGACCTTCAGGCCGACGTCGATGACGGCGAGGTCCTTTTCGATGGCGACGACGATGCCCTTGACCACCGAGCCTTCGTGCATCTCGTTGCGGGTGAAGGACTCGTCCAGTAGGGCGGCGAAGTCGTCGCGGGAGGGGTTCATCGTGGAAAGAGCGGGCATTCGGTCTCCGTAGGCCACTGTCGGCCAGGCGCCGGCTGGGTTCGCGTTGATGGGGCCGTTCCGTCGAACCGGCCCGGCGCCCGCCGCCCCTTCGATGGGACGGTGCGGACGCGGGCAGCCGCCGGTTCTCCCGGCGGCCCGGCGCGTGCGATTGACGAGACGGCGCTCAGTCTCGTCGCGACCGGCGAGGCCGGACGGCACGGCCGTCCCACCGCCAGTGCGGCACCGCGGCCCACCCCGCCTTCGCGAAGGGTGCCGCAAGGCCGCAGCCGCCGCCGATCTCTCGGCAGCGGGTCGCGACGCGGCTCTCTTAACTTTTTCCCCGTCCCGGAGCAAGCGAAAGGCCGGAACCCGCGACGCGCGGCGGCGTTAACGGGGCTCAGACGGCGTGGTTCGCGCCGGCGCGGCGCATGGAGACCATCATGGGGATCGAAGTCGGCGGCCTGCTCGGCCTCATCATTCTCGTTTTCGACATCTACGCCATCATCAAGATCGTCAATTCCGGCGCTTCCACGGGCGCCAAGGTGCTGTGGGTGGTCGTCATCCTCGTGCTGCCGGTGCTCGGCCTGCTGCTGTGGCTGCTGTTTGGACCGAAGTGACCCCATATAGCGGGTGTTCCGGCGTCGTCGGCCGATACGAAGGTTTGCAGACATGGCCAAGCGCCTGACGGTCCGCCACCGGACCACCTACTCCTATGCGGCACCCGTCACCTTCGGGCAGCACCGCATGATGCTGCGCCCGCGCGACAGCCACGACCTCCGGCTCGTCGACGCGCGCATGACGCTGTCGCCCGGCGCCCACGTGCGCTGGGCGCACGACGTCTTCGGCAACTCCGTCGCCTTCATGACCTTCGACGAGCCGGCGAGCGAGCTCTATGTCGAGAGCGTCCTCGTCCTCGACCGCTATGCGCTCGAGGGTCCGCGCCCGCCGATCGACCCGGCGGCCGAGCGCTACCCGTTCATCTACAGCGCCGACGACCGCGCCGACCTCGGCCGCCTGCTCGAACTGCAGCACTCCGACCCGAAGGGCGAGGTGGCGACCTGGGCGAAGGGTTTCGTGGCGAGCGACGTCACCGACACGCTGGCGCTGCTCGCCGACATCAATTCCGGCATCCACGAGGGCTTCACCTACCAGACGCGGGCCGACGAGGGCACGCAGACGCCGCTCGAGACGCTGCATCTGCGCCGTGGCACCTGCCGCGACTTCGCGCTCCTGATGATGGAGGCGCTGCGCTCGCTCGGCTTCGCGACCCGTTTCGTCTCCGGCTACCTCTACGACCCGGCGCTCGATTCCGCCGCCAACTCCGGCATCCAGGGCTCCGGCGCGACGCACGCCTGGCTCGAGGTCTATCTGCCCGGCGCCGGCTGGGTGGAATACGACCCGACCAACGGCCTCGTCGGCTCGAACAGCCTGATCCGCGTCGCCGTCACCCGCGACCCGTCGCAGGCGATCCCGATCGCCGGCAGCTACAGTGGCCCGGCGGGGGCCTTCACCGGCATGGAGGTGATCGTCGAGGTGATGGCCGGGGATTCCGAGGACGAAACGAGCCCGCTGTCGGAAGCGGCCTGAGCGGCGGCGCAGCCGCCTCCGCCCTCACTCCGCCAGCGCGCGCAGGCAGCGGCGCCGCCCTCACTCCGCCGGCGCCGGGTGCGCCTCTGCCGGCGTCTCGGCCACCGCGTGCTTTCGCCTCCGGCCGACGATCGACAGCACCGCCGGCACGACGAACAGCGTCAGCAGCGTGCCGAACGTCATGCCGCCGACGATCACCCAGCCGATCTGCTGGCGGCTCTCGGCGCCGGCGCCGGTGGCCATCGCCAGCGGCACGGCGCCCAGCACCATCGCGCCGGTGGTCATCAGGATCGGCCGGAGCCTGAGCGTCGCCGCCTCGATGATCGCCTCGCGCAGCGGCTTGCCCCGCTCCTGCAGCTGGTTGGAAAACTCGACGATCAGGATGCCGTGCTTGGTGATCAGCCCGACAAGGGTGATCAGTCCGATCTGCGAGTACACGTTGAGCGTCCCGCCGGTGTAGTAGAGCGCCGCCAACGCCCCCGTCATCGACAAGGGCACCGTCAACAGGATGACGAACGGGTCGACGAAGCTCTCGAACTGCGCGGCCAGAACGAGATAGATGAACACCAGCGCCAGCACGAAGATGAAGGCGAGGCTCTGGCCGCTGGAGACGAACTCGCGGCTCTGGCCGGAATAGTCCAGCTGCACCGTCTGCGGCAGCTCCTCGCGGGCGACGGTCGTCAGGAACTCCAGCGCCTCGCCCATCGTGTAGCCGGGGGCGAGGTTCGCCTGCACTTCCGCCGAGCGCAGCTGGTTGAAGCGCTTCAGCTCGCGCGGCGACACCGTCTCCTCGATGGTGACGACGTTCGACAGCTGCACCATCTCGCCGGTCGGCGCCCGCACATAGATGGTCTCGAGCGTCTGCGGCGTCGTGCGGGCGTCGGCGTCGAGCTGCACCATCACGTCATACTGCTCGCCGTCGCGCTCGAAGCGCGTCACCTGGCGGCCGCCGAGCAGCGTCTCCAGTGTCCGCCCGATCACCGAGACGTCGAGGCCGAGGTCGGCGACCTTCTGGCGGTCGATGCCGATGGTGATTTCCGGCGTGTTGAGCTTGAGGTCGGTGTCGAGGTTGGCGAGACCGGGGTTCTCGGCTGCCCGCGCCATCACCCGGCCGACATAGTCGTCGAGCTCCTCATAGGTGCCGGAGGTCTGGATGACGAGTTGCACCGGCTTGCCGAAGCCGCGCTGGCCGAGCGAGGGCGGGTTCGACACGAACACCTGCATGCCCGGGATGCGCGACACCTTCGGGAACAGCGAGGCGACGATGTCCTGCTGCTTGCGGTCGCGGTCCTCCCAGTCTTCCAGGTTGGCGTAGGCGATCAGGTTGGTCGATTGCGGGAAGCCGATCACCGTCATGTAGCCGCGCACCTCCGGCACTTCGGCGAAGATCGCCTCAAGGTCGCGCGCATAGCGCTCGGTGTACTGGATGGTCGAGCCCTCCGGCGCCGTGCCGAAGCCGGACAGCGTGCCGCGGTCCTCCACTGGCGCGAGCTCGCTGCGCAGGCCGGTATAGTAGAAGGCCGCCGCCCCGGCGACGCCGAGAGCGAGCAGCACCACCAGGAAGCGGCCGGCGATGGCGACCTTGACGCTCGCCCGGTAGCCGCGCTCGAGGCCGCGGAAGGCGCCCTCCAGCACGCGGAAGAACAGGCCCGGCTTCGGATTGTGCTTCAACAGCTTGGAGCACATCATCGGCGTCAGCGTCAGGGCGACGAAGCCGGAGACGAGCACGGCGCCGGCGAGCGTCAGCGCGAATTCGAGGAACAGCCGCCCCGTCCGGCCCGGCGCGAACGCCACCGGCGCATAGACCGCGGCGAGCGTCAGCGTCATGGCGACGACGGCGAAGCCGATCTCCCTGACGCCCTTCATCGCCGCCTGTTTCGGCGGCATGCCCTCCTCGACGTGGCGGTAGATGTTCTCCAGCACGACGATGGCGTCGTCGACGACGAGGCCGATGGCGAGCACCATGGCGAGCAGCGTCAGCGTGTTGATCGAGAAGCCGAGCGCCAGCATCAGCGTGAAGGTGGCGACCAGCGACACCGGGATGGTGATGATCGGGATGATCGAGGCGCGCACGGTGCGCAGGAAGAAGAAGATCACCAGCACGACGAGGACGGTCGCCTCGGCGATGGTGACGAACACCGCCTGGATCGAGCGGTCGATGAACACTGCCTGGTCGGTGCCGATCGTCACGCTGACGCCCTCGGGGAGCGTCTCCTGGATCGCCGGCAATTCGGCCCGCACCGCATTCGAGACATCGAGCGGATTGGCGGTCGCCTGCTTGACGATGCCGACCGCCACCGCCGTCTTTCCCGAGAAGCGGCTGGCGCGACGCTCGTCATAGGCGCCGAGCGCCACGCGCGCGACGTCCTGGAGGCGAACCTGGTGGCCGCCATCGGCGAGCTTGACGACGATCGCGCCGAACTCTTCCGGCGTCGTCAGCCCGGTCTTCGACAACACCGAGAATTCGCGGTCGACGCTCTCGATACGGCCCGACGGCAGCTCGACGTTCTGCGCGCGGATGGCGTTCTCGACCTCCTGGACGGTCATGTTGTAGGCGGCGAGGCGCTCACGATCGACCCAGATGCGCATGGCGTAGCGCCGCTCGCCGAAGATCTGCACGTCGGCGACGCCGAGCAGCGTCTTCAGTCGGTCGAGCACGACGCGGTCGACGAAGTCGGTGAGCTCGAGCTGGTTCAGCGCCTCGCTGTTGAAGGCGAGGAACATCACCGGCTGGGCGTCGGCCTCGACCTTGGAGATCACCGGCTCGTCGATCTCGTCGGGCAGGCGGCCGCGCACGCGGCTGACGCGGTCACGCACATCGGAGGCGGCAACGTCCGGATCGACGCCGAGCTTGAAGCGCACCGTGATGCGGCTCGTCTCCGAGCGGCTCGTCGATTCGAGGACATCGATGCCCTCGATGCCGGCGATCGAGCCCTCCAGCACCTGCGTCACCTGGGTCTCGATGATGCGGGCGGAGGCGCCGGGATAGCGGCTCACGACCGAGACGGTCGGCTCCTCGATGGCCGGATACTCGCGCACGTTCAGGCGGTCATAGGAGACGATGCCGACGAGGACGAGGATGAGGCTCATCACCGTCGCGAAGACGGGGCGCTCGATGCAGATCTCCGAGATGCGCATGGACGTCTCCCTTTTCGCTCAGCCGTCGATCAGCCGCCGCTCGCCGCGTCCGTCTGGCGGACGACGATCTCCACCGGGGCGCCGTTCCTGAGGCGGGCGTGGCCGGCGACGACGACGGTGTCGCCGGCGGCGACCCCCGTCGTCAGCTCCACCAGTCCCTCGCGCCGGCGGCCGAGCACGACCTTCGCCTCCTCGACCTTGCCGTCGCTGACCTTGTAGACGAAGTTCTCGCCGCCCCGCGGCACGATCGCCCCCTCCGGCACGAGCACCACCTCGCCGCGCGAGGCGCCCTGCACGACGACGCGGGCGAACAGGCCGGGCCGCAGCGACAGGTCCGGGTTGGCGAGCCGGGCGCGCACCTTCAGGGATCGGCCGTTGACGTCGACCTGCGGATCGATCGCGTAGATTTCGCCGCGGAAGACGCGGTCGGGATAGGCGTCGACGCGGACCTCGACGGTGTAGCCGACACGCACCTCGGTGAGGTTGCGCTCGGGGATGGTGAACTCGACCTTGACGATGTCGATCTTGTCGAGCGTGGCGATGTTGCGGCCGGGCTCCACATAGGCGCCGACCGACACCGACCTCAGCCCCATGATGCCGGGGAACGGCGCCTTGATGGAGGTCTTCTCCAGCCGGGATTCGATCAGCAGCAACAGCGCGTTCGAGGTGAGGCGGTCGGCCAGGGCCTCGTCCAGGGTGCGCTGCGTGCCCGAACCCGTCTTCGACAGCGAGCTCGCCCGGTCGTAGTTGGCCTGGGCGAGTTCGGAGCGCGCCTGCACTTCCTGCGCCTCGGCGGCGAGCAGGGTGTCGTCGAGCTTGACGAGTTCCTCGCCCTCGGCGACGGCCTGGCCTTCCGCAAAGCGGATAGCGGCGATGCGGCCGGCCTGTTCGGGGGCGATCTGAACGGACTCGTCGGCGAGAAGGTTGCCGACGGAGCGGATCTCCTCCAGCGGTTCGGCGGCCGCGGCCTCGGCGACCTCGACCGGCGTCGGCCCGCGGCCGCCCGGCCGCTGTCCGCCGGCCTGGCCCCCGGCGCCCGGAGCACCCCCCGGCGCCGCCGCCTGGCCGCCGGGTGTAGAACCGCCGGGAGCTTGGCCACCGGTTGCCTGGCCACCGGGAGCCTGGCCACCGGGCGCGGCGCCGCCGGAAGGGCGCGCCGCATCGCCACCATTGAGGGCTGCGAGCTGGGCGAGCGCCCCGTCGATAGGGTCACTCACCGCCGGTGGCAGGTGGTCGTTCATGTAGGCATAGGCACCGGCGCCGCACGCGACGAGGATGGCGATCGCGATGACCGACGGGCGCATGCGGTACTCCGGTTCGGTCGGCGGCCGACGGCGCCGTGAGAAACTCTGTCGGCACAACTAGGGGCGGCGGCCCGCCGGGACAGGCGGACCGTCCACTCTATCGCACTGCACACGGCTTCCCTACGCGAAAGCCGGCGATCGGATCAGCCCGCCATCAGGCGACGCAGTGTGCGATCAGCCGGTCGACGAACGCATCGCAGCGCGCGAGCTCGCCCACCTCGATGTACTCGTCAGGCTTGTGCGCCTGCTCGATCGAGCCCGGCCCGACCACCACCGTCGGCACGCCGGCGGCGAAGAACAGCCCGGCTTCGGTGCCATAGGCGACCTTGCCGTGGTCGTTGCGGCCGGCGAGGCGCTTGGCGAGCCCCACCACCTCGGCCTCCGGCGTGGTGTCGAGGCCGGGAAAGCCCGACAGCCACTCGAGGCGGATGCCGGTCGCGGGATCGACCGCCCGCATCTCCGGCTCGAGCACGTCGCGGGCGTAGGTCTCGACCTCGGCCACGAGTGCTTCCACGTCGACATCCGGCAGGGTGCGGAACTCGAACAGGAACTCGCAGTGCTCCGGCACGATGTTGAGCGCCGTGCCGCCGGAGATGACGCCGGTGTGGGCGGTGGAGACGGGCACGTCGAACAGCGCGTCCGACGGGCCGGCCGCGAGCCGCCGGCCGATCTCCTGCAGGTGGACGATGAGCCGGGCGGCATAGTCGATGGCGTTGACGCCCTGCGGGGCGAGTGCCGAGTGCACCGACTTGCCGGTGACGACGGCGCGGTAGCTCACCTTCGTCTTGTGGGCCACCACCACCTGCATGCTGGTCGGCTCGCCGACGAAGCAGGCGGCCGGTGCGAGCCCCGCCTCGCCCATCCGGGCGATCAGCCGCGGCACGCCGAGGCAGCCGACCTCCTCGTCATAGGAGAAGGCGAGATGGATGGGGCGCGCCAGCGGCCGCTCCAGCATCCGCGGCACGCCGGCGAGGCAGCTCGCCAGAAAGCCCTTCATGTCGCACGAGCCGCGGCCATAGAGGCGGTCGCCGCGGCGCGTCAGCCGGAACGGGTCGGTCGTCCACGCCTGGCCGTCGACCGGCACCACGTCGGTGTGGCCGGAGAGGACGTATCCGGGCACCGCGAACGGCCCGATCGTCGCGAACAGGTTCGCCTTGACGCCACCGTCGTCGTAGCTGCGCACCGCCGCGATGCCCTGGGCGGCGAGCTCGGCCTCCACCCAATCGATCAGCTCGAGGTTCGAGTTGCGGCTGGTGGTGTCGAACGAGACGAGCTTCTCGAGGATCGCGATCGTCCGCTCCGTCATCGTCTACGCCCCGCTGGTGGAATCGCCCCGACCTTCCTCCACCCGGCAGGCCGGCGCAAGGCGGGTGGCAAACGTGATCGCGCCGCGTCAACCGCTTGACCGGCCGCAGTCTGTCGCGCCACCGTCACATCCGGAACACGGGGGTGGGGCGCGTGACACTCAGGCGGAGAATCTACGAGATCCTCGAGGGCGACGACACCCGCGACGCCGTCACGGTCCTCGTTCGCTACGTCATCATCATCACCATCGTCGCCAACGTCGGTTTCGCGATCGTCGAGACGCTGCCGGAGTTCCAGAGCGGCCACTGGGTGATCTTCCGCGTCGTCGAGGCGATCTCGTTCCTGATCTTCGCCACTGAATACGCCGCCCGCATCTGGGTGAGCGTCGAGGACCCGCGCCATGCCGAGCTGTCGCCGCTGAAGGCGCGGCTGCGCTTCCTGCGCTCGCCCGGCGCGATCATCGACCTGATCGCCATCCTGCCGTTCCTGCTCGCCCGCATCCTGCCGCTCGACCTGCGCACCCTCGCCCTCCTGCGGCTGCTGCGGATCTTCAAGCTGCTGCGCTACTCGACCGGCATCACCGCGCTGTTCGAGGCGATCTACGCCGAGCGCCACACGCTGCTATCGTGCCTGTTCGTGCTGCTCGTCGCGGTGATCACCGCGGCGACCCTGCTCTATCTCGCGGAAGGCCGCAACCAGCCGGACGCCTTCGGCTCGATCCCGCTCGCCATGTGGTGGGCGATCGTTACGCTGACGACGGTCGGCTATGGCGACGTCGTCCCGCAGACGATGGTCGGGCGGATGATCGGCGCGCTGACGATGGTAATGGGGCTGATCGTGCTCGCCTTGCCGATCGCCATTGTCGCCACCTCCTTCGCCGAGGTGATCCGCCGGCGCGGCTTCGTGGTGAACTGGGCGACGCTCGCCCGCCTGCCGCTGTTCGCCGGCCTCTCGCCCACCATCATCGGCGAGGTGCTGGGCGTGGTGCGGGCGCAGTCCTTCGACGCCGGCAACCTGATCCTGCGGCGCGGCGAACCAGCGGCCGGCCTCTACATCGTCGCCGTCGGCACCATCGAGATCGACAGTCCCTCCGGCCGCGGGCAGCACGAAAGCGGCGCCCTGTTCGGCGGGCCGGCGACGCCGGAGGCGGAGCGCGGCGCCATCCTCGTGCGGGCGCTCACCGGTGTGCGGCTGTTGATGGTCACCGAGGCCGATCTGACAGTGCTGACCGGCCGCTGGCCGGCGCTCGCCGCCCGCCTCGCCGAGACGGCGCGTCGGGCCGATCCGACGGCAGCCGCGACGGCGCTGCCCACCGATCCGGCCGAGACGACCTAGAGCATATCCTGCTCGGATCGAATGGATGATTCCATCAAATCGGAAAGCGCTCTAGCGCCTCGGCGCCTCTAGCGCCTCGGCGCTGGTTCACGTGGCGCCGCCGCGCCGGGTCAAGCCTGGGGGACGCGCCAGATGCAGTCGCCGACGTCGTCGACGACGAGAAGCCCGCCGCGGCGGTCGACGATGACGCCGACCGGCCGGCCGAGCGCCTTGCCGTCGACGCGGAAGCCCCCGAGGATCTCCTCGGGCGGCCCGGCCGGCACGCCGTCCCGGAAGGGAATGAAGATCGCCCGGTAGCCCGAAGGCGGGTTGCGGTTCCACGAGCCGTGCTGGCCGATGAAGGCGCCGTTCCTGAAGCGCGCGGCGAAGCGGTCGTCGTCGACGAAGCAGAGGCCGAGCGAGGCGGTGTGGCAGCCGAGGGCGTAGTCGGGCTTCAGCGCCTTCGCGACGAGATCCGGCCGCTGCGGCTTCACCCGCTCGTCGACGACCTGGCCCCAGTAGCTGTAGGGCCAGCCATAGAAGGCGCCGTCCTTCACCGAGGTCATGTAGTCGGGCACGAGGTCGTCGCCGATCTCGTCGCGCTCGTTGACGCTCGTCCAGAGCTCGCCCGTCACTGGGTTCCAGTCCATGCCGACCGGGTTGCGCAGCCCGCCGGCGAAGACGCGCACGGCGCCCGAGGCGATGTCGACCTCGAGGATGGCGGCGCGCATCTCCTCCTCGTGCATGCCGAACTCGGCGACGTTGGAGTTCGATCCGACGCCGACATAGAGCTTCGTGCCCGCCGTGTTGGCGACGAGGCTCTTCGTCCAGTGGTGATTGCGCCCCGACGGCAGGTCGCAGACCTTCTTTGGCGCCGCGGTGATGCGGGTCGCGCCAGCCTCATAGGGAAAGCACACGACGGCATCGGCGTTGGCGACGTAGAGGGTGTCGCCGACCAGTGCCATGCCGAACGGCGATGTGAGGTTCTCCAGGAACGGCAGCTTCACCTCGGCGACACCGTCGCCGTCGGCGTCGCGCAGGAGCGTGATGCGGTCGGCGCTCTTCACGCCCGAGCCGGCCCGCGTCATCACGAAGCCCTGTGCCCACCAGCGCAGGCTGAAGCCGGTGGCCTTCGAGGGCGGCGCCGCCGTCTCGGCGACGAGGATGTCGCCGTTCGGCAGCTCGTAGACCCAGCGCGGATGGTCGAGCTCTTCGGCGAAGGCCCCGACCTTCATGCCGGGCGCCGGCTTCGGCTTATGACCGGCCGGCCAGCCGACGGCCGGCGCGATCTTCATGATCGGGATGAGAGTGGGCTTCGGCTTCGGCAGGTTCGGCGCGGCGCCGTAGCCCGCCTCCTCGGCGAGCGCCGGCCCCTTGCGCAGGTCCGTCAGCAGATGCGCCACGCCGGTGATGCACGCACCCACGAAGCCGCCGAAATTCGCGTAATTGGCCATCATCGGCTCCGGTCAGGGGAAGGCCGTCATCTCAGCCCGGAACCGCCATCCGGCGCAACACCCCTTTCGGGGGAGCGCGCCGGCGGCCGGTGATGCGCGTGGCTCAGCCGTCGATGCGCACCGCGACAAAGCGCACTTCGCCGGTGGCGTTGGAGAGCAGGAACAGCGCCGACTTGCGGCCGTCCTTCTTCAGCGCGTCGACCTTCGCCGCCACGTCGGCGGGCGTCGTGATCGCCTCCTGCGCCACCTCGACGATGACGTCGCCGGCCTGGATGCGCTTTTCCGCCGCTGCACTCGCCGGGTCGACCTCGGTGACGACGACGCCCTTGACGGTGTCGGCGAGCTTGAACTGCTCCTTCAGCGCCGGCGTCAGCTCGGAGAGCTTCAGGCCGAGCACCGCCGTCGCCACAGCCGGCTCGGCCGGTGTGCCGCCGGGGGTCGTGGCGGCCACCGTCTCGCCGTCCTCGAGGCGACCGAGCTCGACCTTGATGGTCTGCCGCTCGCCCTTGCGCAGCACCACGACGTCGACGGCCTTGCCGATCGACGTGTCCGCGACCATGCGCGGCAGGTCGTCCATCTCCGGCACGTCGCGGCCGTCGAAGCTGACGATGACGTCGCCCGGCTCGAGCCCGGCCTTCGCCGCCGGCCCGCCTTCGGTGACGCCGGCGACGAGGGCGCCCGACGCCTTCGGCATCGACAGGCTCTCGGCGATGTCGTCGGTGACTTCCTGGATGCGCACGCCGAGCCAGCCGCGCCGGGTCTCGCCGAACTGGCGGAGCTGGGCGATCACCGAGGTGGCGATGTTGGCGGGAATGGCGAAGCCGATGCCGATCGAGCCGCCCGACGGCGAGATGATCGCCGTGTTGATGCCGACGACGCGGCCTTCCATGTCGAACAGCGGGCCGCCGGAGTTGCCCGGGTTGATCGACGCATCCGTCTGGATGAAGTCGTCATAGGGACCGGCATTGATGTTGCGGTTGCGCGCCGAGACGATGCCGACGGTGACGGTGCCGCCGAGCCCGAACGGGTTGCCGATCGCCATCACCCAGTCGCCGACGCGGATCTCGTTCGAATTGCCGAACGGCACGGCGACGAGCGGCTTGTCGGGCGTCACCTTCAGGACCGCGAGGTCGGTCTTCTTGTCGGTGCCGATCAGTTCAGCCTTGAGCTTGGTGCCGTCGGTGAAGTTGGCGGTGATCTCGTCGGCACCCTCGATGACGTGGTTGTTGGTGATGATGATGCCGCTCGGATCGATGACGAAGCCCGAGCCGAGCGACTGCACGCGCCGCGCCGGCTCGTTGGTCTGGCCCTCGTCCTGGCGGTTCAGGAACTCGTCGAAGAACTCCTCGAACGGCGAGCCTTCGGGCACCTGCGGGATCGGCACCGAGCGCCGCCCCTCGACGCGCTGCGACGTCGAGATGTTGACGACGGCGTCGAGCAGACCCTCGGCGAGGTCGGCGACGGATTCGGGGCCTTGGCCGACGCGCGGCGCCTGCGACAGAGCCGGCGTTTGCGGCACACCCTGATCCTGCGCCATCGCCAGCGGCACGGCGAAGGCGAACGACAGGGTGGCAGCCAGCGCCGCCCGCGTGACCGCCCGGGGGCGGGAGAACAGCATCATCGACGGTCTCCATTCCTCGTGGCCCGGCGTGGCACCACCGCGACCAGCGGCGTCAGCCTCGCACGAACCATACCACCAGCACCCCGACAGCCAGAGCCCCGACCCCCGCGACGCGCAGGTGCGCGTCGGGGAGATCGAGCATCGTGCGCATCATCGCCTTCAGCGATTGCGGCGCCACCGCATAGAGCGTCCCCTCGATCGCCAACACGAGACCGATGGCGAGGAGGAGATCCGTCATTGCCCCGCAGCGGTCGCCGTCGGTTCGGCCACCGCAGGCACCGCCGCGGCGTCTGCAGGCACCACCGCCGCAGCAGCGGGGGAAGCCGCCGCCGCACCGGAAGGTACCAGCGCCGCATCACCCGGCGTCGGCCGCACGGCCGGATCGACCGGCCCACGCGGCTCCGCCATGATCGACCCGGACGGGTCGTTCAGGAAGCGGAAGAACTCGGTGTCCGGCGAGATGACGAAGCGCGTGCCCTCGTCGGCGAGCGTCGCGCCATAGGCCTGCATCGACCGGAAGAAGGCGAAGAACTCCGGGTCCCGACCATAGGCGTCGGCGAAGATGCGACCGCGCTGGCTGTCGCCGTCGCCTCGGATCGTCTCCGATTCCTGGTTCGCCTCGGCGGTGATGACGATCGCCTGGCGCTCGGCGGTGGCACGGATGCGGCGGGCCGCCTCCTCGCCCTGGGCACGGATCTCGGTCGCCTCGCGCTGGCGCTCCGTCTGCATGCGGCGGAAGATCGCCTGGCTGTTCGCCTCCGGCAGGTCGGCACGGCGCAGCCGCACGTCGACCACCTTCAGGCCAATGCCTTCGGCGCGCGCCTCCACGTCGCTGCGGATGCGCTCCATCAGCTGTGGGCGGCTGTCGCGGACCACCGAGATGAAGGTGGTGTCGGCGAGCACGGCGCGCACCGCAGACTGCACGAAGGTGGCGAGCCGGCGGCTGCCTTCCTGGACGTTGTTCACCGTCTGGAAGAACAGCACCGGATTGTCGATGCGGTAGCGGGCGAAGGCATCGACCACGAGGCGCTTCTGGTCGGAGGCGATCGCCTCCAGCGAGTTCACGTCGAGGTCGAGGATGCGCTTGTCGAGGTAAACGACGTTCTGGATGAACGGCGCCTTGACGTAGAGGCCCGGTTCCGTGATCGGGCGCTTCACCTCACCGAACTGCAGCACGAGGGCCTGCTGCGTCGGGTAGACGATGAACAGCGAGCCGTAGGCGAGCACCGCCAGGACGGCGGCGACGACGATGCCGATGACACCGAACCTCATGGCTGGCTCCCATTGCGCGGGGCGGCCGGCTGCGCACTCGGCGCGCCGCGCTCGAGCCGGTCGAGCGGCAGGTAGGGCACGACGCCGGAGCCGCCCATGCTGCCGTCGATGATGATCTTCTCGGTCTTGCCCAGCACCTGTTCCATAGTCTCCAGATAGATGCGCTCCCGGGTGATCGCCGGCGATTCCGCGTACTGCTCGTAGATCTTCGTGAAGCGGTCGGCCTGGCCGCGCGCTTCCGCGATGGTGCGGTCGCGGTAGCCCGCGGCGCCTTCGAGGATCCGGGCCGCTTCGCCTCGTGCTTCCGGGATAACCCGGTTGGCATAGGCCTGCGCCTCGTTCTGCACGCGCTCCTGGTCGGCGCGGGCCGCCTGCACGTCGCGGAAGGCGTCGATGACCTGCTGCGGCGGATCGACGGTGAGCATCTGCACCTGCGTGATCTCGACACCGGCACCGTAGCCGTCGAGCACAGTCTGCATCAGCGTCTGCACGTCGATCTGGATGCGCTCGCGCTGGTCGGTGAGGACGCGCTGGATGTTGTTGCGGCCGACGACCTCGCGCATCGCGCCCTCGGCCACCGCCTTCACGGTGCCCTCGGGGTTCTGGATGTTGAACAGGAAGTTGGGGGCGTTGTTGATCCGCCAGAACACCTTGAAGTCGACGTCGACGATGTTCTCGTCGCCCGTCAGCATCAAGCTCTCTTCCGGCACGTCACGGGCGGACTGGGTGCCGCGGGCCGCCTCGGTCTCGCGCAGGCCGACGGTGATCTCGCGCACGCGCAGGACGTCGGGCGTCTCCACCGAGCCGATCGGATAAGGCCAGTTGTAATCGAGACCCGGCTGGGTCTGGCCGACGAAGCGGCCGAACACCAGCTCGACGCCGACTTCGCCCGGCTGCACGCGGTAGAAGCCGGTCGCGAGCCACAGCACGACGATGGCGACGAAGCCGATCAGCAGCCCCTTGACGCCGAGCGAGCCGCCGCCACCCGGCAGCGCGCGCTTCAGGCGGTCCTGGCTGCGACGCAGCAGTTCTTCGAGGTCCGGAGGGCCGCCGCCGGCGCCCGGTCGCTGCGGGCCGCCGCCCCAAGGGCCGCCACCGCCGCCACCGCTCCCGCCGCCACCACCGCTGCTCCCGCCGCTCCCGCCACCACTACCCCACGGGCCACCACCCGCTCCCCACGGACCGCCGCTTCCCTTGCGGCCGCCACCATTCTGATTGCTCCAGGGCATCCCCACTCCTCAACTGTCGGCCGTGCCGTACCGCACCGCGGCGTCCGTAGCCTTTGCCGCGGTCCGGACCAGGTCCGGAGCAGAGCGCGGTTATAGGGGCTTCCCCCCGGCCTTTCAACGAACGGCGCCGATCTCGTCCCGGTCGCAAATGGGCATGCGCGCCCGTGTCGTCAACGTGCGGCTGACGATTCTCCGACGCGACCGATCGCCCAATCCGCCGCCTCGAGCCCAGAAAGATGCGCGCCGTGGGCGGTGGAGAAATCCGCCCCCGCCGAAGCCTCGCCGGCGAAGCGAAGCCGGTCACCCACGGGCCGTGTCAGCCGCGCCCGCAACGGCCCCTGGCCGGGCCGCGCGCTCGAGTAGGCGCCACCGATGTCCGGGTCCGCCGACCAGGCCGTGACGGTCGCGCCGAGGATGCGCTTGCCGATATCCGCCCCGAAGATATCGACCAGCGCGGCGCGGCCGAAATCGATCATCGCCGCCGCGCCCGCCCGGGCGATCTCCGCCGAGAAGTTCCCGCCGACATGGCCGACCGCCAGCGGGTAGCCGAACGGGTTGACGGAGAAGTTGATCGGCGCCCGCTCCGGCCGGTCCGGTTCGAAGGTGTCGGCGTAGCTCGTCGGCGCGAAGCCTTCGATCGGCCGGTCGAAGCGGAAGACGATCTTCTCGGCATGGCCGAGCGTGCAGGCCGCGATCGCCTCGTCGAGCTCGGCCGGCAGCGCCGGCGTGAAGCGGATGCCGCCCCGCGCCAGCACCGTCGTCGACACCGTGACGATCGCCGTCCGTGCCCTGAGGTCGCCGGCGTCGGTGGTCACGACCACGCCGGCCCCGGACCAGTCGATGGCGCGGACCCGGACGCCGAGCGACACCGGCACGCCGGCGCCCAAGGCGACGACGAGGGCGCCGAAGCCCTCGGCCACCGGCCAGTTCTCGAAGGTGTCGCGATAGCCGGCGAAGTCGAGCGTCGAGATCTCCTCGGGCGGCAGCGACGACATCAGTCCGATCCAGTGGACGACGAGCCGGCGCCACGGCGAGGCGGCGTCGATGACCTCCGACATCGCGACATCGCGGCCGGCGCGACCGGCGACGTTAGCCGCCTCGAAGGCGGCGGCGATCGCCGCGCCGGCGGCGTCGCGCGTCGCATCGTCCGCCTCGCGCCCGGCGAGGAACAGCCGTCGCCGTTTCGCCGGCAGGCTCTGGTAGTGGAAGCCGAGCCGGTCGGCGACGGCGGTCAGCGGGTTGACGGAGGCCGAGTGCAGCCAGTGACAGCCGCGGTCGAACGGCACGCCGAAGGTGGACGTGTCGGTGAAGGCGCGCCCGCCTACGCGGTGCTTCGCCTCCAGGAGCACGAAGGACACGCCGGCCGCCTGCAGGCGTGCGGCGGCGGCGAGCCCGGCGGCACCGGCGCCCACGACGACGACATCCGTTTCGATCATGCTCTTCCCGCCCCGCCGATCGGTCGGCGCTCATAGTCGACGAAGCTCATCGCCGCGCTGTCGCGCTCGCTCTGCACCGGCCCCTCGCGACCGACCTCGGCCCACACCACCGGGTCGATCGGCGGGAAGTGGACGTCGCCGTCCGGCCGGGCGTGCACCTCGGTGACGACCAGCCGCGACGCCTCGCCGATGAGCGCCCGGTAGATCTCGCCACCGCCCGCCACGACGATCTCGGCCGCGCCGGTGCCGGCGGCGATGCGGCGCGCCGCCGCGACCGCCGCCATCGGGTCGGCGACGACGGTGACGCCCGCGCAGGCGAAGTCCGCCTGCCGCGTCACCACGATGACATCGCGCCCCGGCAGCGGCCGGCCGATCGAGGCGAACGTCCGTCGGCCCATGATCACCGGCTTGCCGAGGGTGCGCGCCTTGAAGCGCCTGAGATCGGTCGACAGCCGCCACGGCATGTCGTCGTCGCGTCCGATCGCGCCGTTCTCTGCCATGGCGACGAGGAAGACGATCGGCGGGGGGGTTGGAGCGGCACGCGGCTGACCGTGGTGCGCCTCGTCGAATTGGCCTGTCACGGTGCCGCGCTCGCGAGGCGGGCGAGATCATCGCCGGTGGTCCGGCAGACCGTCCACTCGTCCATCAGGCGGGCGCCCTGGGCCTTGTAGACGTCGATCGCCGGGGTGTTCCAGTCGAGCACCCACCACTCGAGCCGCCCGAGCCCCTCGTCGAGGCAGCGCCTCGCCAGCCGGGCGAGCAGCGCCTTGCCGATGCCGCGGCCGCGCTGCCCGGGCACGACGTAGAGGTCCTCGAGCCACAGCCCGTGGCGGCCGAGGAAGGTCGAGAAATTGTAGAACCAGATCGCGAAGCCGACCGGCTCGCCGTCCCATTCGGCGATGTCGGCGAAGACCCGCGGGTTCGGCCCGAACAACATCGCATCGATCGACGCCTCGCTCGCCTCGACCTCGTGGGCGAGCTTCTCATACTCGGCGAGCGCCCGGACGAAGCCGAGCACGAGACCGGCATCGCCGGGCACGGCGGGGCGGATGACGAGGCTCATGCGGCCTTGGGCGGTGTCAGGCGCAGGATCACCGCGTCCGGCAGGAAATAGCCGTCGAGCATGTTGTTGGACATGCGGACCGGCGTTTCGCCGCTTGTGTCCACGAACCGCGACAGGGCAACCACCGCGGGATGATTGGGCTCGACCATGTGGATGTCGCCGGGATCGAGGCCGCCGAGGTCGCGGCGATGCTGGACGACGAGCGGTGCGACGAACCCGTAAAACTGAAGCAGGTCCGGCCCCTGCGGACCCGTCTCGACGCCGGGGATGCGCGAGGGTACGACCCAAAGGCGCCAGTTGTCGCTGTCTGGATTATAGACCCAAAGGACCGCCTTGGGCGCAGCCCCGGCCTCGTCCATCAGTCGAATGAACCGACGGGCGCCGTCGATGTCTGGTTTCAGCAGTGTCGCCGCAGCCATTGCAGCACTCCGTGATTGGGCTCGCCGATTGCCCCGACCATCGCGCGGGCGGTGTTGGCCTCGATTGTGTCATATCGAGCGTTCGGGTCCCAGCGCTTGACGATCGCCCAGCACGTCGAGAAGGCTGGCACGACAGACTCTTCCGCCTGCAGTAGTCCCTTCAAGCCCACGACACTGATGAGCTCGGAGAGATCGTGCGTGTAGATTGAATTGACGAATTTTCGATCCGGAATCGCTTCCGCGACGATCTGCTTGGCAACGCAGGCCTTGAGGCCGAGTTCGACTGCATATCCGGAGAGGTAGTAGGCACTAGTGTAGCGGCTGTGGATGAGCAATAGCTCGGAGTCGCTGAGTTTTTCATCGGCCAGGCGGATCAATTCTGCCCGGGTGACGCCGGTCGTCATCCCTACACCGCCACCTTCGCCTTGATCGCCGGATGCGGATCGTAGCCCTCCACCTGGATGTCCTCGAAGCGGAACGAAAAGATGTCCGTCACATCGGGGTTGAGCATCACCTTCGGCAGCGGCCGGGGCTCGCGCGTCAGCTGCAGCCGCGCCTGCTCGAGGTGGTTGAGGTAGAGGTGGGTGTCGCCGAAGGAATGCACGAAGTCGCCCGGCCGGAGCCCCGTCACGTGCGCCACCATCTGTGTCAGCAGGGCGTACGAGGCGATGTTGAACGGCACGCCGAGGAAGACGTCGGCGGAGCGCTGGTACATCTGGCAGGAGAGCCGGCCGTCGGCGACGTAGAACTGGAACAGGAGGTGGCACGGCGGCAGCGCCATCGCCGGCACGTCGGCCGGGTTCCACGCCGAGACGATCAGCCGGCGCGAATCCGGGTTCTTGCGGATCGCGTCCACCACCTCGGCGATCTGGTCGATGACCCGCCCGTCCGGGGCCGCCCACGAGCGCCACTGGCGGCCGTAGACCGGGCCGAGCTCGCCGCGCGCGTCCGCCCACTCGTCCCAGATCGTCACGCCGTGGTCGTTGAGGTAGGCGATGTTGGTGTCGCCGGCGAGGAACCACAGGAGCTCGTGCACCACCGACTTCAGGTGCACCCGCTTCGTCGTGACGAGCGGAAAGCCCTCCGACAGGTCGAAGCGCAGCTGCCGGCCGAACACCGACAGCGTGCCCGTGCCGGTGCGGTCGTGCTTCTCGGTGCCGGTGTCGAGAATGTCACGCACGAGATCGAGATAGGCCCGCATGTGGTCGTCCTTGGGTCTCGGCACGGGAGTCTTCGGCAGGCGGGTCTTCGGCATTCGGGTCCCGGCGGTCCCTGCAGCGGTGCCGGCGCCGACTCGCCTCCGCCTCGCCGGTCCGGCACACTAGGTCGCGAGCGGCCGTTTGGGGAGGGGGCCCGGTCACCCCCGGGGGAACCGTCCACGGATGTCGCAAGCGCCTTTCCGTCCCACCCGCCGCACCGTCGCCGCCGGCCTGGCCGCCACCGGCGCCGTCGCCTTCGCCGGCATCGCGCCGGCGCGCGCCGCCTTCGCCGACGATGTCGCCGCGCTCGCCCCGGCGCTGGCCGAGCTCGCCGACGAGCACCGCGTCCCCGGCGTCGCCGTCGCGCTGTTCGACCCCGGCGACGGCGTCGTCACCGTCGAGGCCGGCCTCTGCCGCGGCGGCGACGGACCGCCGGTGACACCGGCCACCGTCTTCCAGGCCTGCTCGATCTCCAAGACGCTCGCCGCCGTCACGACGCTCGCGGTCGTCCAGACCGGTGCCGTCGACCTCGATGGCGACGTCCGCCAGTATCTGCGCTCTTGGAGCCTGCCGCCCGACCGCTTCGGCGGCAAGGCGGTGACGCTGCGGCGCCTGCTCGCCATGACCGCCGGCATCGGCGTGCCGGGCTTTCCAGGCTATGCCCCCGGTGCGCCGCTGCCGACGCTTGTCGACATCCTCGCCGGCCGGCCGCCGGCCAACACGCCGCCGGTGACGATCGTGCAGGCGCCCGGCCGCGGCTACCTCTATTCGGGCGGCGGCTACCAGATCGTCGAGGCGGTGCTCGCCGACGCCGTCGGCATCCCCTATCAGCGGCTGGTGCCCGGCCTTGTCTTCGGCCCGGCGCAGATGGGCCAGTCGAGCCTCGACCAGCCGCTCGATCCGGCGCGCGAGAAGAGCGTCGCCCTCGGCCACCTCGTCGACGGCACGCCGCTGCCGGAGACCGCGCCGGTGATGCCGGAACTCGCCGCCGCCGGCCTGTGGACGACGCCGGCCGACCTCGCGAGGCTGGCGGTGGCGATCTGCGAGGCTTGGCGGGGCGTGCCCCGCCCGCTGCTGCGGCCGGACCTCGTCCGCCAGATGATGACGCCGGTCGACGGCACCGCCTACGGCCTCGGCGGCGGCGTCGGGGGCAGCGGCGAGGCACTCCTCTTTCACAAGGGCGGCCACAATCTCGGCTTCCACTGCCACCTGGTCGTCGCGCCGGCGACCGGCCGCGGCGGCGTCGTGATGACGAATTCGGAGAACGGCGAGGCGCTTATCGCCCGCCTCCTGCCGCTGCTGGCCACCCGCTACGCCTGGCCGCCTTTGCCCGACCTGGCGGAGTGACGAGGAAGAGGTTAGGGCCCGGCCATGACCCCTGCAGGCCGGCGTGGTAGCTTTCTCGCGAATAGCCCGTCCAGCCTGGATGCCACCCATGCCACGTCGGAACACCCGCCGGAATGAGTCGATCGTCACAGTTCCCGTGCCGGCCGACCTGAAGCATTCCTTCGAGTCCGCCGCCGCCGCCGTCGATCGATCGGCGGATGACGTGCTGCGGGATTTCATGCGCGCCTTCGTCCGCGAGCGCTCCACCGCTGCGGAAGAGCACGACGCCTGGTTCCGAGCGCAGGTCCAGGCGGCAATCGACGACCCCGGCCCCAGTATTCCGCATGAGGAGGTCGTGCGGGAAACCCGTGCCCTTCTCGACCGGCTGGCCGCCGAGGCCGCCGGTCGTGCGGACTGAGTGGCGGCCAGCCGCCAGAGGCGACCTGCTCGAGCTCGTCCGCCACATTGCGCTGGACAGCGTCTCCGCCGGCCTGCGCATGCACGACGCCATCACCGCCGCCGTCGAGAGCCTGCGGACCCACCCGCAGCGAGGACGGTCCGGCCGGATGAAGGGCACTCACGAACTCGTCGTTCCGCGAACGCCCTACGTCATCGTTTGCAGCGCCTCAGCCACCACCATTGTGGTGCTTCGCGTCTTGCACGGCGCGCGGCGCTGGCCGCCCCCGCGCTGACACACGCTACTCCGCTGGCGCCGGATGCGGCGGTGCCGCGTGGCCCGCCCCGTCGACCGGGCCTTCCGGCCCCGTCGCCACCGGCGTGCCGCGCTTCGGCTTCGGCGCCTGCCAGGCGATCAGGCGGTAGAACATCGGGATGAAGAAGATCGCCAGGAACGTCGCCGCCAGCATGCCGCCGATGACGCCGGTGCCGATCGAGTGCCGGCTCGCCGAGCCGGCGCCGGTGGAGATCGCCAGCGGCACGCAGCCGAGGATGAAGGCGACCGACGTCATGATGATCGGCCGGAAGCGCAGCCGCGCGGCGGCGAGCGCCGCGTCCGCCGCCGACATCCCCTCGCGTCGCTTGATGATGGCGAACTCGACGATGAGGATGGCGTTCTTCGCCGCGAGCCCGATCAGCGTCACGAGGCCGATCTGGAAGTAGACGTCGTTGTCGAGCCCGCGCAGCCAGATCGCCGCGAGCGCGCCGACGAGGGCGAACGGCACCGCCAGGATGACGACGAACGGCAGCGACCAGCGCTCATATTGCGCGGCGAGGATCAGGAACACCATGACGATGGCGAACAGGAAGGCCTGGCTGCCGGTACCGGCCGCCTCCGTCTCCTGGTAGGCCGACGTCACCCAGCCGAGCGCGTAACCGGTGCCGAGCACCTCGCGGGCCACGTCCTCCATCGCCGCGATCGCCTGACCCGACGAGTAGCCGGGCGCCGGCCCGCCGAGGATCTTGGCGGCCGGGAACAGGTTGAAGCGCGTCACCGTGTCGGGGCCGATGGTGCGGTGGACCGTCACCAGCGTGTCGATCGGGATCATGCTGCCCGTCTCCGAGCGCACGAACACCTGCTTGAGGTCCTCCGGCCTTTCGCGGAAGGCCGCCTCTGCCTGCAGGTTGACCCGGTAGTTCCGGCCGAACAGCGTGAAATCGTTGACGTAGAGGCTGCCGAAGGTCGACTGCATCGCCTCGAAGATCGAGGCGATCGGCACGCCGAGCGCCTTGGCCTTCTCGCGGTCGACGTCGAGGCGGTATTGCGGGATCTCGGTCGAGAAGGTGGTGTTGAGGCCGGTGAGCTCCGGCCGCTTGGCCGCGGCGGCGACCAGTTCCTTCACCTTGCCGGCGAGGGCCTGCGGGCCGGAACCGGAGCGGTCCTGCACGTAGCCCTCGAAGCCGCCGGTCGTCGACATGCCGGAGATCGGTGGCGGGTTGAAGGCGAGGATGAAGCCGTCGCGGATGGTCGAGCCGATGCCCATCGCCTGGAAGGCGATCGACTGCGAATCCTGCCCCGGCCCCATCCGCTCTGACCAGTCGGTGAGCGGCACGAACGACACGCCGGCGTTCGACTTCTGGCCGAAGGTGAGGATGTCGAAGCCGGCGAAGGTGATGATGTCGGCCACCGTCGGCTGCTGCATCATCGCTTCCGTGAAGGCGGTGGTGACCTTCACCGTGCGCTCCAGCGAGGCGGCCGGCGGCAGGAAGGCGGCGGTGATGATGTAGCCCTGGTCCTCGTTCGGCACGAGCGAGGACGGGATCTTCGAGAACAGGCTCCAGCCGACATAGAGCATGCCGGCGAACAGCAGCAGGCCGACGATCGCCCGCTTCAGGAAGAAGCGCACGCCGGCGACGTAGCCGCGCGTCGCCGCGTCGAACATCCGGTTGAACAGGCGGAAGGGCAGCGCCGGCCGGTCGTGGCCGGGCTTCAGGATCACCGCGCACATCGCCGGCGTCAGCGTCAGGGCGACGATGCCGGAGATGATCACCGAGACGGCGATCGTCACCGCGAACTGCTTGTACATCTCGCCGGCGAGGCCGCCCATGAAGGCGACCGGGATGAACACGGCGCACAGCACCAGCACGATGGCGATGACCGGGCCCTGCACCTCCTCCATCGCCTTGATCGCCGCCTCGCGCGGCGGCAGCCCCTCGGTCGCCATGATGCGCTCGACGTTCTCGAGCACGACGATGGCGTCGTCGACGACGATGCCGATGGCGAGCACCAGCCCGAACAGGGTCAGCAGGTTGATCGAGAAACCGAGCACGTACATGCCGGCGAAGGTGCCGATGATCGACACCGGCACCGCCATCAGCGGGATCAGCGTCGCCCGCACCTTCTGCAGGAAGATGAACACCACCAGAACGACGAGGACCATCGCCTCGAGGAAGGTCTTGACCACCTCCTCGATGGAGATCTCCACGAATTTGGTGGTGTCGTAGGGCATTGCCCAGGCGATGCCGGCGGGGAAGCGCTCGGCGAGCTCGGCCATGCGGACGCGCACCGCCTCGGCCGTGTCGAGCGCGTTGGCGCCCGGCTGCAGATAGATGCCGATGGCGATCGTCGGCTTGCCGTTGAAGGTCGCCTCGAAGCCGTAGTCGATGGCACCGAGTTCGACACGGGCGACGTCCTTGATACGCAGCGTCGAACCGTTGGCGTCCGAGCGCAGGATGATGTCTTCGAACGCCTTGGTGTCGGGCAGGCGGCCGGTGGTGGTGACGATATAGGTGAAGGCGCGACCGCCCGGCGACGGCTCGTCGTTGAAGCGGCCGGCGGCGAACTGGGAGTTCTGCTCGCGGATGGCGTTGGCGACGTCGCTCGGCGTCAGATCGTACTGCGCGAGCTTGTCCGGCCGGAGCCAGATCCGCATCGAGTAGTCCTTGGCACCGAAGATCTGGGCGTCGCCGACGCCCTGCACGCGCTTCAGCTCGTCGACGACGTTGAGGAGGGCGTAGTTGGAGACGAAGATCGGCCCGTAGTTGCCGTCCTGCGAGTACATCGTGATGACGCTGAGGAGCGAGCTCGACTGCTTGGAGACGGTGACGCCCGTCTGCTGCACCTCGCTCGGCAGCATCGCCAGCGCGCGCTGCGCGCGATTGTTGACGTTGATCGTCGCCTGGTCCGGGTCGGTGCCGATCTCGAACGTCACGGTCGCCGTCATCTGGCCGTTCGCGAGGCTCGCGGACTCCAGGTAGATCATATCGTCGACGCCGTTGATCTGCTGCTCGAGCGGCGCGGCGACGGTGTCGGCGACGGTCTGCGGGCTGGCGCCCGAATAGTTCGCCGTGACGACGACCTGCGGCGGCACGATCTCCGGGTACTGCGCGATCGGCAGCGACAGCATCGACACCAGGCCGGCGATGACGATGACGATCGAGATGACCGCCGCGAAGACCGGGCGGTCGATGAAGAAGCGTGGGGTCACTGGACGCTCTCGCCTTTGGCGGCCTCGGCCTTCTTGACCGGCGCATCGCCGGCCGCCCCGGAGACGGTCGCGGGCGCGTCGAGGGTGACGGGGGCGCCGGGGCGCACCTTGATGACGCCCTCGGTGATGACGCGGTCGCCGCTCGCGAGCCCGCTCTCGACGATCCAGCCGCCCTCGACCTCGCGGCCGAGCTCGATCGGCTTCAGGGCCGCCTTGGTCTCCGCGTCGACGACATAGACATAGGGTCCCTGCGGGCCCTGCATGACCGCCGCCTGCGGCACGACCAGCGCCTCCTTCAGCGTCACGCCCTTGACGACGACGCGGACGAACTGGCCGGGCAAAAGCTTGAGATCGGGGTTCGGCACCACGGCACGGGCGCGGATCGTGCCGGTCTGCTGGTCGATCGTCGCATCCGTGAAGGTGATCGTGCCGTCCTTGTCGTAGACCGAGCCATCGCCGAACTCGATGCCCGCCTTCAGCGCGCCGTCGGCGGGGCGGTCGGCGCGGCCGCTGTCCCAGAGCTGGCGCAATTCGCCGAGCTCGCGGTAGGTGAAGGAGAAGTTCACATAGGCGGGGTCGAGCTGATGGATGCGGGTGAGCAGGCTGTTGTCGGCGGTGGTGCCGACGAGGCTGCCCTGGTCCATGGTGTCGAGGCTGGTGGTGCCGGTGATCGGGGCGTTGACGGTCGTGTAGCCGAGATCCAGCTCGGCGGTCTGCACTTCCGCCTGGGCGGCCGCGACGAGCGCCTTCGACAGGGCGACATCGGCGGTGGCGTCGTCGAAGGCCTTCTCGGTGCCGGACTTGCGTCGCAGCAGCTCCTGCGCCCGCTCGAGATCCTTCTCGCGCCGGTCCAGCGTCGCCTGTTCCTGCTGCAGTTGCGCCTGCACCCGCGCCAGCGTCGCCGCATAGGGGGCCGGATCGATGCGATAGAGAAGCTGCCCCTCCTTCACCGGCTCGCCCTCGGTGAAGTCGCGGCTGATCAGGATGCCGGAGACGCGTGCCCGCACCTCGACATTGCGATAGGCCGAGATGCGCCCCGCATATTCGAGCGACAACGGCACCGGGGTGGTCTCGAGGGTGACGGTGGTCACCGGCGGCGGCGGTGGGGCGCCACCCTGGGCGAGGGCGACAGGGGCGCCGAGCATCGCCGACAGCAGCGCGGCAACGCACGAGATGCGGCGGACGGAGGAAGCCAGCATGGAATTCATCCAGGATTCACGCAGACCGTCGCGCCCGACGCGGGGTGTGGCGCGATGCCGGTCGACGATCGTTCAGCGGTCGTTTATATACGTGTTGACACGTATGTAAAGCAGGCGACGCCGACCAAATGGTGCGACGCACAAAAGAAGATGCCGCGCGGACCCGCACGGCCATTCTCGACGCCGCGGAGACGCTGTTCTTCGATCAGGGCGTCGGCCGGACGTCGCTCGACGAGATCGGCGCGCGGGCCGGGGTGACGCGCGGCGCCGTCTATTGGCATTTCAAGTCGAAGGGTGAGTTGATCGGCGCCCTGTTCGAGCGCGTCCGCCTGCCGCAGGAGGACATGGTGGAGCGGGCGGTGGCGGAACGCCACCCCGATCCGCTCTCCGTCATCGAGACGGCGACGCGCGGCGCCATCGCGCTGATCGGCACAGATCCGCAGCGTCGGCGCGTCTTCGCCATCCTGTTCCACCGCTGCGAGGCCGTCGACGACATCGGCGCTGCCCTCTGCCGCCAGGACACGGCGAAGCAGCGGATGCGCTGCGCGCTCGCCGACGGTTTCGCGCTGGCGGAGGCCGCCGGTCGCCTCGCCCGGCCGTGGACGGCACCGGTCGCCGCCCGGACGCTGAATGCCACCGTCACCGGCCTGATCTCGGAGTGGCTGAAGGACCCCGAGGGCCACGACCTCGTCGCCGAGGCGACGCCGGTGCTCGACCAGCTGTTCGCCTCCTTCCGCGGCTCGGCCGGCCCCGAGACCGACCGCGTCCTGCCCGCGGTTCCCGCCAGCATCACGGAGTTCGCCGGCGCCTGACGCGCCCCCCGGTCAGATGCGGGTCGGCCGCCAGTGCTTCAGATCGTCTTCAGAGAAACAGCTCGCCTTCCGCGACGATCACGGCATGCCCACCGATCCGCACCGCCTTCAGTGCGCCGGCGGCGACCTCGAGCTCGAGCCGGATCAGCGACGGGCGCCCCATCTCGAGGCCCTGCTCGATCGGCAGCACGTGGCGGCCGTCGGTCGGCTCGTCGAAGCGCTTGACGACGCCAGCGAAGGCCGCCGCGGCGGAGCCCGTCGCCGGGTCCTCGTCGATGCCGAACTCGGGGGAGAACATGCGGGCGTGGAAGGCGGCGTCGTGCTTCACGGTCTCGCGGCAATAGACAAACACCGAGTTCGGCCGGCCGTCGGAGAAGGCGCTCGCCCACAGTTCGCGGATCGGCCGGGCGCGGGCGATGATGTCGAGGTCGTGCACCGGCACGAAGGTGTAGGGAACGCCGGCGTCATAGGCGGTCGGCACGTGGTTCTCGAAGCCGATCTCGCGTGGCAGCAACCCGAGGGCGGCGGCAACCGCCTCCCTGTCGATGGCGGTGACGACCTCGACCGGCTTTCGCGGCACGTCGAACTCGGCATAGCCCGCCGCGCCGGGGTGGAGGACGACGCCGCAGCGCACCGGGCCGACGGCCTCCTCCAGCACGATCATCGCGTCGCACTGGCCGGCGATGTCGCCGAGCTTGCGGGCGGCGAGCAGCACCGCGGTACCGACGGTCGGGTGGCCGGCGAACGGCAGCTCCCGCGCCGGCGTGAAGATGCGCACCCTGGCGGTGTGGCCGATGCCCGTCGGCGGCAGCACGAACACCGTCTCCGACAGGTTGAAGGCCCGCGCGATCTGCTGCATGCGCTCGTCCGAGAGGCCCTCGGAGTCCAGCACGACGGCGAGGCCGTTGCCGGAGAGCGCGGTGTCGGTGAAGACGTCGAGAACGGCGTAGCGGCGGGCCATGCGGGAGTCCGATCCGTCCGGTGTCACGGGATGCGCGCCAGCGCCGCGCGGGTGTAGGCCGGCACGACCGCCGGATCAAGCGAGGCGCCGGGGCGGACGACCTCGACGCCGGCAAGCTCCGGGTCCGGATCGGCGGCGAGGAACGCCCGCACCCGCGCCGCCAGCCGCTCGGCCGGCTCGGGGAAGCGCAGCACCCCGACGACGGCGTAGAAGGGGTGGTCGTCGACGAGGATCAGCCGCTCGTCGAGCCGCGCTTCCGCTTCGGAAAGCCCAGTTTCTTCCGCCATTTCGCGGAAGATCGAGCCGACGATGTCGACACCGCCGGCGGCTGTCACGTCGTCCTCGTCGGGGGTTCCGCCGGGAAACTTCACCTCCCCCGCCCCGGCCGTGCGCGGCCCCATCCGCCCGAGCAGGACGCCGCCGTCGGCGCCGACGATCGCCGCCGCACCGAACAAATTGACGGCGTCGCGGCCGGTGTCCGGGTGGGCGATCAGGGTGGTGAGGGAGGAGTAGCGGGTGCGGTAGGCAGTGGCCGTCAGTGACGGTCCGTCGACGGCGGGGCGCGAGAACAGCAGGATCGGCCCGTCAAACAGCGCCGGATTGCCGGCTTTCGCCGCCGCGAAGGTGGCGGCGATGCGCGCCGCTTCGCGGACGGAAAACTGAAGCGGATCAACGCTCAGGCGGATGTCGAGGACGGTCGCCTCGGCGGTCGGCGGCAGACGGTGCACGGCGGGCGCTCCACGGCGGCTGTTTCACGGGTGTTTCACGGGTCCGCGGGGGTGTTTCACGAGCTGTTTCACGGACCGAGCAGATGGCGCACCACCGCCCGCGCCGTCAGTAGACCGTGATCACTGATCACTGATCACGGTCTGATCACGGCCGCACGATGACCTTGCCCTTGACCGCGCGGGCAGCGATCGCCTCCAGCGCCGCCGGCACCTCGTCGAGGCCGACGACGCGGTCGATGTGCGGCTTCAGCCTGCCGTCCGCCACCCAGCCGTGGATGCGCTCCATCGACCGCGCGTGGCCGGCCGGATCGCGCTTCACCGCCTCGCCGAAGAACACGCCGCGCAGGTCGCAGTTCTTCAGGAGCAGGAGGTTGAGCGGGATCTTCGGGATGTCGCCGGCGGCGAAGCCGATGACGAGGTGGCGGCCGAGCCAGGCGATCGCCCGCAGGGCTGCTTCCGAGTACGCCCCGCCGACCGGATCGTAGATGACGTCGACGCCGCGCCCGCCGGTTAGCGCCTTCAGCCGCGCCTTCAGGTCCTCGCGCTCGTAGTCGACGACCTCGTCGGCGCCGCAGGCGCGGGCGAAGGCGAGCTTGTCGGCACCGCCGGCGCAGGCGATGACGGTCGCGCCCATCACCTTGCCGATCTCCACCGCCGCCTGACCGACGCCGCCAGAGGCGCCGAGCACGGCGAGCGTCTCGCCGGGGCAGAGGTTCGCCCGTTCGTCGAGCGCCAGGATCGTCGTGCCGTAGGTGATGGTGAGACCGGCGGCGACCTCGAGCGGGACGCCGTCGGGCACCCTGGCGAGGCTCGCGGCGGCCGCCACGACCTTCTCGCGGCAGCACCCCCAGCCGAGGTGGCCGCTGACGCGGTCGCCGACGGTGAGGGTGTCGACCCCCTCCCCGAGCGCCACGACCGTTCCGGCCATCTCGGCACCGGGCGAGAACGGCCGCTCGGGTTTGAACTGGTAGCGGTCGCGGATGATCAGCGTGTCGAGGAAGTTGAGGCCGACGCCGGCCACCGCCACGACGACCTGGCCGGGTCCGGCGACGGGCTCGGCGACGTCGGCGACGACGAGGCTCGCCGGAGGCCCCGGCTCACGACTGAGAACGGCCCGCATCGAAACTCCCCGGAGAGTGGCGGAAACGCACGAGCCTACTCGACGTCGATCGCCGCGTCGCTTTCGAGGTGCTTGCGAAGGCGGCCGAAGGCGAGGCGGATGCGGGATTTGACGGTGCCGAGCGGCAGCCCCTCGCGGGTGGCGATCTCGCTGTGCGACAGCCCGTCGAAGAAGGCGAGCCGCACCAGCGCCAGCTGGTCGGGCGGCAGCTGCGCCATGGCGGCGCGCACCTTGTCCTCGCGGGTGCGGGCGTCGATGCCGTCGTCGGGCGCCGGCACGCCGGACGGCTGCAGCGCCGGGTCCTCGGCGTCGATGAGGGCGCTGCGGTCGCGGCGCAAGAGGTCGATGCGGCGGTTGCGGGCGATGCGGTAGAGCCAGGTGGCGACCGAGGATTTCGAGCGGTCGAACAGGGCGGCCTTGCGCCACAGCACGACCATCACCTCCTGGGCGATCTCCTCGGCGACGGCGGCATCGGCGCCCATGCGCCGCAGGTGGGCGTTGAGGCGTGGGGCGAAATGATCGAACAGCTCCACGAAGGCGGAGCGGTCGCGATGATGCGCCACCTGCTCCACCAAACTCGCGAAGCGATCCCCATCGGAGCCACCGGCCGAGCCGGAAACGTACGCCACTGTTCTTCGCCGTCCGTCCCAAGCCTGACCAGCCGCCTCACGCGAGCCGGCGAATCCAGAGGCAATCCGAAAGCCGGCCTTTGTGCAAGGCCGGACATTGCACGCGGCCGGGGCGTCGCTGCCCGCAATCGCCCCTCGAAACGGCCCCGAAGGCTGCTGTCACACTCTCGCCCACATTTTCCCGGCAGCGTTTGGCCCCTGCGGGAACGACGAACGGCCGCTTCCGGCCGGTTCGCCGCGACGTTCGGTGGAGTGCGGTCCCGGCGAGCCGGTCGCGAAAACCGAGGCGTCAACGGTTCCGTAACGCTATGCGGTGCTTTATCAAGCGGTGACGTCGCCGGATCACAGCGTGGACCCGTCGGCGAGCAGGAACACTGAGCGGCAGGAGACGATGCACGTACGTACGTTGACCTTCACGGTGCTCGCCAGCCTCGCTGCGGTGAGCCCGGTCTTCGCCCAGGCCACGACCGGCCGAGAGCCCGCGCTCATCAAGCAGAACACCGACTGGTCGTCGTTCTCGCATGGCGAGGGGCCCGGCAAGGTCTGCTTCGCGATGACGACACCGAAATCGAAAACGCCGCCGAACCTCAATCACGGCGACGTGTTCTTCTTCGTCTCCAATCGTCCCGGCGAAGGCGTGCGCAACGAGCCGAGCATTCTCGTCGGCTATCCGTTCCAGGACGGCTCGCGGGTGACGGTCGACATCGACGGCGAGAAGTTCACGCTGTTCACCAAGGGTGATGGCGCGTGGGTGGAGAACGCCGCCCAGGAGGCGCCGCTGGTGGCGGCGATGAAGAAGGGCCGCTCGATGAGCGTCGCCGGCACCTCGGGCCGCGGCAACCCGACGAACTACACCTTCTCGCTCTCGGGCATCTCCGCCTCGACCGGCGACATCGACAAGGCCTGTCCCTGATCCCCACCTGACGGCGCGGGCCGCGGCGGTGGCAGGCGGCGCGCCGATCCACTAGATTGCGACGAGGCGTTGCCCCGTCGCGGACACCAAGGAGCGCCCCGGCCTGTCCGGGGCGTCGCCGTTTCGGGCCTTGCCGCCCGAAGAGCCGGACCTGAACCATGACCGTCGTTCTCGACGCCACTCGCCAGCCGACCGCCGCCGCTCCCGAGGCCCTCCCGGTGGCCGCACCGATCGTCGCCGCGACGGCCCGCGTTGCCTACAAGCCGTCGCTGATCGGCCTGGAGCGGCCGGCACTCGCTGCCGCGCTCGCCGGGGCGGGCGTGCCGGAGCGGCAGGCGCGCATGCGCGCCAACCAGATCTGGCAGTGGCTCTATCACTACGGCGTCACCGAATTCGCGGCGATGACGAATGTCGGCAAGGACCTGCGCGCCCTGCTGCAGGAGCGCTTCAGCATCGCCCGGCCGGAGATCGTCGCCGAGCAGATCTCCTCCGACGGCACCCGCAAGTGGCTCTTGCGCTTCCCGCCGCGCGGCGCCGGCCGGCCGGTCGAGGTGGAGACGGTCTACATTCCCGAAGTCGGGCGCGGCACCTTGTGCGTCTCGAGCCAGGTCGGCTGCACGCTGACCTGCTCGTTCTGCCACACCGGCACGCAGACTTTGGTGCGCAACCTCACCGCCGAGGAGATCGTCGCACAGGTGCTCGTCGCCCGCGACCGGCTTGGCGACCACCCCGGCGGCCGGACCCCGGACGGCGCGATGGTGCCGACGGAGGGCAGCCGGCTCGTCTCCAACATCGTCATGATGGGCATGGGCGAGCCGCTCTACAATTTCGACGAGGTGAAGACGGCGCTCCTGATCGCCTCCGACGGCGAGGGCATCGCGCTGTCGCGCCGCCGCATCACGCTGTCGACGTCCGGCGTCGTGCCGATGATCGAGCGCGCCGGCGCCGAGATCGGCGTGTCGCTGGCGGTGTCGCTGCACGCGGCGAACGACGCGACGCGCGACGTGCTGGTGCCGCTGAACAAGAAGTACCCGATCGCCGTGCTGCTGGACGCCTGCCGGCGCTATCCCGGACTGTCGAACGCACGGCGGATCACCTTCGAGTACGTCATGCTGAAGGGCGTCAACGATGCGCCCGCAGACGCCCGTGCGCTGGTGCGGCTGCTCAAGGGCATCCCGGCGAAGATCAACCTGATCCCGTTCAACCCGTGGCCGGGCTCGGGCTACGAGTGCTCGGACTGGGAGACGATCGAGGCCTTCGCCGATATCGTCAACGAGGCCGGCTACGCCTCGCCGATCCGCACGCCGCGCGGCCGCGACATCCTCGCCGCCTGCGGCCAGCTGAAGTCGGAGACGCAGCGCATGCGCGCCCGCGAGCGGCTGGCGCTCGAGGCGATGGTGGCGGGCAGCGACGAGGACTGAGCGCGCGGGCCGTTCGCTCCGATCACTCGCCCGGCGGCGGCTCCGGCAAAGCGTGGCGCTGCATCAGCGGGATCTGCGCGAAGGCGAAGACGAGGGTGAGCGGCATCACGGCGAACACCTTGAAATTCACCCAGGTGTCAGTCGGGAAATTGCGCCACATCACCTCGTTCAGCACGGCGAGCACGATGAAGAACAGCCCCCAGCGCAGCGTCAGCTTGCGCCAGCCCTCGGCATCGAGCTTGACCACCTCGTCGAAGACGTAACCGAGCAGCGGCTTGCCGAAGGCGAGGCCGCCGAGCAGCACGGCGGCGAACATCAGGTTGATCACCGTCGGCTTCAGCTTGATGAACAGCTCGTCCTGCAGAGCGAGCGTCAGCCCGCCGAACACCAGCACCAGCGCCCCGGAGATCAGCGGCATCACCGGAATGCGGCGGACCATCGCATAGGACACCGACAGCGACACCACGGTCGCCACCATGAAGGCGGCGGTGGCGGTGAACAGCTCGAAGCGGGCGTTGGCGAAGAAGAAGATACCGAGCGGGCCGAGCTCGAGCGCGAGCTTCAACAATGGCGGCAGATGGCGGCGCGGCACTGGCGCGGCGGAGCCGGAAGCCGGCGGGGCGAGGCCCGGATCGGTGGACAAGGCGGCGGGTTCCTCGGTCTGGAGGCCTTCGAGACTGTCGTCACATGCGCGTCGGGGGCGCCGTGTTCAAGCCCCATTCTGTCGTGACCCTCGCCAATGGCCCGTCGAGGCCGACCGGACGGCGCTTCTGAAACCGTGATCCTTGAACCGTGGCCGTGCGACAATGGCTGATTGCGCCGGCCGGCCCGACGTTGGAAAAGAGGCGGCGCGAGCGGACGGGGTGACCGGACCGCTGGCAGTGGCGAGGCAGTGAGGGATGGCATGGCGATGGCGACGCGAAACGTGACCGGGGCGATTCGGGCCCGATGACGCTGCCGCTCGTCCTCACGGCGGTCGCGGTGCTGCTGGTCATCATCGCGCTGATCCAGCCGCTCGCCGAGCGCCTCAGCCTGCCGCCGTCGGTGCTGCTCGCCGCCGTCGGCATCCTGATCGGCGGCGGCGCCACCTATCTCCTGTTCACGCCGTTGACCGACACCTTCAACGAGGTGGCGCGCGCCTTCGTCGACCTGCCGGTCAGTTCCGGAACCTTTCTCTACGTCTTCCTGCCGGCGCTCTTGTTCCAGACCTCGTTGACCCTCGATGTCCGGCGCATGGCCGAGGACGCCGCGCCGGTGCTGCTGCTCGCCGTGGTGGCGGTGCTGCTCGCCACCATCTTCATCGGCTATTCGGTGGCGTGGGCGTCCGGCCAGCCGCTGGTGGTCTGCCTGCTGCTCGGTGCCATCGTCGCCACCACCGACCCGGTCGCCGTCGTCGGCATCTTCCGCGAGCTCGGCGCGCCCGCACGGCTGACGCGGCTCGTCGAGGGCGAGAGCCTCCTCAACGACGCCGCTGCCATCACCCTGTTCGTGCTGCTGCTCGACCTTTTGATCTCGGGACGGCCGACGAGCTTCCCCGAGGCGGCGTTGGCGTTCTCCATCAAGGGCATCGGCGGCGCGGTGGTCGGCTACCTCGCCGGCCGCGTCACCGCCTCGCTGTTCCGCGTCGTCCGCGACATCCCGGCGGCGATCGTCACGATCAGCGTGGCGCTGCCCTATCTCGTCTTCATCGGCTGCGAGGAGCTGCACCTGTCGGGCGTCGTCGCCGTGGTCGGTGCCGGCATCGCCATCAACCTCAACGGCCCGACGCGGGTGCCGCCCGACGCCTGGCGCTACCTGCGCGAGATCTGGGAGCAGCTCGAGTTCTGGGCGGCCTCGCTGATCTTCGTGCTCGCCTCGCTCCTGGTGCCGCGGCTGCTCGGCGACATCGAGCTGTGGGAGGTGCTGCCGCTCGTCGTCTTGATCCTCGCCGCCTTCGCCTCGCGCGCGCTGGCGCTGTTCGGGCTCCTGCCGCTGTTGACGCTGGTGCGGCTGTCGGCGAGGGTCGACGACAAGTTCAAGGTGGTGATCCTCTGGGGTGGCCTGCGCGGTGCGGTGACGCTGGCGCTGGCCCTGGCGGTGACCGAGAACCCGATGGTGCCGCCAGAGGTGCAGCGCTTCATCGCCACCACGGCGACGGGCTTCACGCTGTTCACCCTGCTCGTCAGCGGCACGACGCTCCGGCCGCTGATCGGCCTGCTGAAGCTCGACCAGCTGTCGCCCTTCGACCGGGCGCAGCGCGACAGCGGCCTGGCGCTGGCGCTGCGCAACGTCCGCGATTCGGTGGCGCGCACGGCGGAAAGCACCGAGATGCCGACGCCGCTCGCCGACGACGTCATCAACCGCTACGACAGCCGCATCGCCGAGGTGCTGGAGCGCGTCGGCGCCGATGACGACGTGCTCGACCGCGACCGCATCACCTTCGCCCTCGTCTCGCTCGCCGACCGCGAGCGGGTGCTGTTGCAGCAGCATTTCCGCCAGCGCACGGTGTCGGTTCGCATCATCGAGCAGCTGCTCGCCGAGACTGGCCAGCTGCGCGAGCGGGCGCGCGCCGGCGGCCGCGTCGAGTACAACCGCGCCGCCCGCCGGATGATCGGCTACACGCCCGGCTTCCGCATCGCGCTGCGGCTGCACCGCTATCTGCGCATCGACAGCTTCCTGGTGGAGGCACTCGCCGAGCGCTTCGAGCGGCTCATGGTGCAGCGCATCGTGCTCGGCGAGCTGGTGCCGTTCGTCGGCGATCGCATCGGCCCGGTCTTCGGCCACCGCGTCGCCGAGATCGTCGAGGACATCCTGACCCAGCGACGCGAGGCGACGCGACGGGCGCTCGACGCGCTGGAGCTGCAATATCCGGACTATTCGCTCGAACTCGAGCGGCGCTTCCTGACCCGCACCGGCCTCCGGCGCGAGGAGCTCGAATATGAGACGCTGTTCGCCGACCGGCTGATCAACGCCGAGGTGCTGAACGACCTGCAGCGCGATATCGCCGGGGCGCGCGCGCGGACGGAGACGCGGCCGCGGCTCGACCTGCGGCTCGACACGCAGGCGCTGGTCAGCCTCTTCCCGCTGTTCCAGAACCTCAACGACAAGCAGATCAAGCAGGTGACGCGCCTGCTGCGGCCGCGCTTCGCGGTGCCGGGCGAGCGGCTGATCCGGCGCGGCGAGCGCGGCGATGCGGTCTATTTCGTCTCCTCGGGTGCCGTCGAGGTGTCGACCGCCACCGGGCCGATCCGGCTCGGGCGCGGCGACTTCATCGGCGAGCTCGCCATCCTCACCGGCGCCCGTCGCAACGCCGACGTCACGGCGATCGCCTATTGCCAGCTGCTCGTGCTGGAGGCCGACGAGTTCAAGGCGCTGATCGCCCGCAACCCGGACATCGCTTCGGAGGTCGACCGCGTCGCCGCCATCCGCCTCGGCCGCATCATGGCGCGACCGGGCGACGACATCGACCCGGACGAAACGGATCCGAGCGACGCGGCGGCCGCGGCCGATGCCTATCACGTGGCCGAACCGGTGGCGACGCCGAGTGGTGCGGCCTCGGAGGTGGCGCTTGCCGTGCCGGTGGCCGCGATGGCGCTTGCCGCGCCGGCAGCGGACACGGTCCTCGACAACAGGAACGCGCCGGGCGCATCTGGCGACCAGAAACCCGCAGACGGAGAGCCGAGATGAACATCGACGTCGTGACACTGCAGCCGCTGCTCGCCCTCGTGATCGGCGTGCTGATCCTGATCGTGCCGCGCATCCTCAACTATGCGGTGGCGGCCTATCTCATCATCATCGGCGTACTCGGGCTGATGCACCACTTCTGAGCGACGGCCGGGGCGGGCGAAGACGGGGCCAACGGACGTGCTCGTGCTGTGGCACCTCTTGCGGATCGGCATCGGCTACATCGCCGCGACGATGGTGGCGGGGACGGTGTTCGCCGCCAGCGCCGGGCCTTGGAAGACCGTCGGCGGCAGCCCGGCGATGGAGCCGCTGGTGCGCGTCGGTGGCCACGCGCAGGTGTGGCTCGGCGAGACCGGCGGCCGCCTCGCCATCGGGCTGCTGCACCTGTTGCTGACGGGGTTTCCGACGGTGGGTTTCGTCGTCGTCTGGGTGGTCGGCGTCGCCGCCGCCGAGACCTGGTCGCTGCGGCCACTGACCTTCTGGCTCGCCGTCGGCGGGCTGGCGGGGATGGCGCTGATGGTGCCGCGCCCGCTCGCCGTCGTCGCCTCTGCGGGGAGCACGACGTTGGGGGACGAGACGTGGCTCGCGGCACTGGCCGCCGGGTTCGTGGCGGGCTTCTTCTACTGGCTCGTCGCCGGGCGGAAATCCGGCGGCTGGCGACGGGCGCTGCCGCCGTCGGCGTGACGATCGCGCCGAGCGCTGCCGCCCCCGGTGCTCAGGCGGCGCGGCTGAGCAGCAGGCGGGCGGCGAAGCCCCCCATGACGGCCGCGAACAGCCAGTCGATGGCGCGGGCGAGCCGGCGCGAGCCGCGCAACCGCGCCGACACCCGGCCAGCCGCGAGGATCATCGCCACCGTGATCGGCGTCGAGACGACGATCATCGTCAGCCCGAGAAAGACGAACGTGCCGCTCGCCGCCGGGTCGCCGACGGTGACGAACTGCGGCAGGAAGGTCGCGAAGAAGACGATGATCTTCGGGTTGAGGAGATTGACCGTCAGCGCCTTCCCGTAGATGCGCGTCAGCCGCTCCGGCGCGGCGCCGGCCACCGGCCGCGACAGGGCGTTGCCCTGCCAGACCGATTGGAAGGCGAGCCACAGGAGATAGGCGGCACCGACGATCTTCAGCACCAGGAAGGCGGTGGCGGAGGCGGCGAGCAGCGCTGCCAGCCCCGCCGCCACCAGCAGCGTGTGGACGAGCAGGCCGGTGGTGCAGCCGGCGAAGGCGGCAAAGCCCGCGGCCGACGATTGCGTCACCGCCTTGCCGAGGAAAAAGGCCATGTCCGGCCCCGGCGTCAGGGTGATCGCGACGCAGGCGAATACGAAGGCGGCGAGCACCGGCAGATCGGGGACGAAGGCGAGGGCGGACATCGGCGGCTCCGGTCGCGGCGGCTGCCGCCCTGTCTGCGCCCGCGCGGCGCGCGCTTCAATTCGCCCGGCAGGTGACGAACACCGCGGAGCGGAACGTCATCACCACCTCGCCGCGCTGGTTGGTGACGACGTTGTCGAAGTGCGCCACCGCCCAGCCCGGGCGGGTGGCCAGCGGGCGGCCGTCGAGCGGCGTAACAGTGAAATGCAGCGTGTCGCCCGGCCGCACCGGGCGCGGCAGCCGCATGTCCTCGAAGCCCGGCGAAGGGCCGAGGTGACCGGGCTCGCCGCCGGCGGCGCGGATCTCCTCGGCGAGCCGCTCGGCACGCGCGACGAGGGCGCGCATGAACAGCGCCGCGGTCTGCCAGGCCGACGCGACGAGGCCGCCGAAATGGCTGGCGGCGGCCGCCTCTTCGTCGACGTGGAAGGGCTGCGGGTCGAACTCGCGGCCGAAGGCGATAATCTCCTCGGCGGTGATCGTGACGGAGCCGACCTCGACGCTGCGGCCGAACGGAATGTCCTCGAAGGCCCACATCAGGCGGCTCTCTCCCGCGTCGCACAAAGCGCCGTGGCACGCATCTCCAGCACCCGCGTGCCGTGCTGGTTGTCGACGTGGACGACGATCGAGACGAGGCCCATCACCGGCCGGCTCTTCGAGACGCGCTTGCCGACGGCGATGAAGGTGCCGGTCAGCGTGTCGCCGGGGCGCACGGGGGCGAGCCAGTCGAGTTGCTCGATGCCGGGAGAGCCCATCGAGGCCATGCCGGCGAGCAGGTTGTCGACATAGAGCCGCATCATCAGTCCGGCGGTGTGCCAGCCCGAGGCGACGAGACCGCCGAGCGGCGTCGACCGGGCGGCCTCCTCGTCGAGATGGAAGGGCTGCGGGTCGTAGAGGCGTGCGAAGGCGATGATCTCGTCGGCCGTGACGGTGCGGCTGCCGAGCGGCAGTTCGCGGCCGAGTTCGATGTCTTCGTAGTGGAGAAGGTCTGCGGCCATGAACCGGGTCAGGTGTTGAACTTGAACAACAGCACGTCGCCGTCGGCGACAACATATTCCTTGCCTTCGTCGCGTGCCTTGCCGGCCTCCTTGGCCGGGACTTCGCCGCCGAGGCCGACATAGTCGTCGAAGGCGATCGTCTGGGCGCGGATGAAGCCGCGCTCGAAGTCGGTGTGGATGACGCCCGCCGCCTGCGGTGCCTTGGTGCCGCGGGTGATCGTCCAGGCCCGCGCCTCCTTCGGCCCCACCGTGAAGTAGGTGACGAGGCCGAGGAGATCGTAGCCGGCGCGGATCAGCCGGTCGAGGCCGGGCTGCTCCAAGCCAAGGGTCTCGAGGAAGTCTCTCTGCTCCTCCGTCGAAAGTTGCGCGATCTCCGCCTCGATGGCAGCCGAAATGACGACGCAGCCGGCGCCCTGCGCCTTCGCCATCGCGGCGACGCGCTCCGACAAGGCGTTGCCGGTGGCGGCCGAGGCCTCATCGACGTTGCAGACATAGAGCACGGGCTTGGCGGTGAGCAGGTTCAGCATGTCGAAGGCGCGATGCTCTTCCGGCGTGAGCTTGACGAGGCGGGCCGGCTTGCCCTCGCGCAGCAGCACCAGCGCGCGATCCATCAGGTCGACCTGCGCCTTCACCTCCTTGTCGGCGAGCCGCTTGCGCAACGGTACGACGCGCCGCTCGAGGCTGTCGAGATCGGAGAGCATCAGTTCGGTCTCGACGGTCTCGGCATCGGCGACCGGGTCGATCTTGTTCTCGACGTGGGTGACGTCGCCATCCTCGAAGCAGCGCAGCACGTGGGCGATGGCGTCGACCTCGCGGATGTTGGCGAGGAACTGGTTGCCGAGCCCCTCCCCCTTCGAGGCGCCGCGCACCAGGCCCGCGATGTCGACGAAGGTGAGGCGCGTCGGCACGATCTGCTGGGACTTGCCGATGCGGGCAAGCGTGTCGAGACGCGCGTCGGGCACCGCCACCTCGCCGGTGTTCGGCTCGATGGTGCAGAACGGATAGTTTGCGGCCTGCGCCGCCGCCGTCCTGGTCAGCGCATTGAAGAGCGTCGACTTGCCGACATTCGGCAGGCCAACGATGCCGCATTTGAAACCCATCGGGGTCGTCCTTCGGGAGTGCCGGGCGCCGGGCGCGCAAAGACCGAGCACGCCCTCAACAGTGTGATCCTGCAGCCGGTGACCGACCGCGCGCTCTCTTGGCTGGCCGGCGCGGGTCGGTCAAGGGGACACGACGTCCCGCAACCGGCAATGCCGCCCGCCTCATCACCCTGACGGCTCGAATCGCCGACCACGACAGGGAACGAAGAGCAGCAGACTACGTTGTTGAGGCAGCCCGACGCGGTTTCCTTTCGAGCGACATCGCCTGCGTCGTGGAAAGCATTTTCGCCTTCAAGGATAGGGAGTTCCATCATGCGAAACGTTCTTCTTCGTTCGACGTCCATCGCGGTGCTTGGCTTCGGCCTCGCCGCCGCGCCGCTCGCCTTCGCGCAGGACACCATGCAGCAGACGACGACGCCCAGCGTGACTGCGCCGTCGCCCACGACCGGTACGGCGCCGGACCCGAGCACCACGGTGCCCGAGCGCATGGAAGGCAGTTCGATGAACCATCAGGGCACGATGGGCACCACCGCCACGGGCACGTCGATGGACGGCAAACGCGTCACGGTTGTCGGTGGCACCCAGCCGGTGGGCACGGTGCTCGCCACCCACCTGCAGGGTGAGCCCGTCGAGAATTCGGCCGGCGAGGACCTCGCCACCCTCGACGATTTCGTCATCGACGAGCAGGGCCGCATCGTCGGCGCCGTGGTGAGCTTCGGTGGTTTCCTCGGCATGGGCCAGAAGTCGGTGCTGCTGCCTTGGGAAGACCTGCAGATCAACGGCTTGGACGGCACCGTCACGCTGGCGATGAGCCACGAGCAGATCGAGGCGCTGCCGGAGTTCGAGGCGGTCGAGCGCGAGGACAACACGGCCGCGAACGCCCCGGCCCGCACCACCGCGCCGGCCTCGCCGAACGCGCCGGTCAACACCCAGTAACGCCGACATCCGGGCGAAGTGGCTCGGCGGGCTAGTTGCGAGTACCCGTCACCATGACATCCGGCGCAGGGCCGGGCCGAGCGATCGGCCCGGCCTTCGCGCGTTCTGAAGCTGCCACGCGATTTGCGCCTGCAACGCCGCTCCGGGCGTCGCGGGCCGCGTCAGTCGCCGCGGACGAACTTCGCCAGAGCCGCGAACGGCCCCTTGGCGAGCGGGTCCGTCTTCTTCGTCGGCGCGGTCTGCGAAGCCGCGGGGGGCGGCAACTCGGTCGCAGCAGACTTTGCAGCAGGCTCGGCGGCAGACACAGCGGCAGCGTCGTCGGCGGGTTCGTCGGCCCCGCTCGGCGCCCGGGCGGCCGGGACGACAGCCCCGTTCACCGGCGCAGCGTCGGCCTTCGGTTTCGGCGGCTTGGCCGGGCGCGGCGCGCCGGCGTCGGCCTTCGGAGGCGACAGCACCAAATGCAGGCGGTTGGCGAAGCTCTGGTCCTTGCCCTCGGCGAGCAGCGGGGCATCGGCGGCGATCGCATCGAGCAGCGGATCGAGCCACACGGCGTCGGCCTTGGCGAAATCATGCAGCACGTAGGTGTGCACCATCGCCTTGTCGCCGGGATGGCCGATGCCGACGCGCAGGCGCCGGTAGGCGTCGCCGAGATGGGCAGTGAGCGAGCGCAGGCCGTTATGGCCGCCGTGGCCGCCGCCGACCTTCAGGCGCACCTTGCCGGGCGGCAGGTCGAGCTCGTCGTGCACCACCATGACGTCACTGGGGGCGAGCTTGTGGAAGCGCGCGATGTCGCCGACCGAGCGGCCGGATTCATTCATGTAGGTCAGCGGCTTGACGAGAATGGTGCGCTCGCCGCCGAGCGCGCCCTCGGCGATCTCGGCGGAGAACTTCTGCCGCCAGGGACCGAAGCCGTGTCGCCGGTGCACCGCATCGACGGCGAGGAAGCCGACATTGTGTCGGTTGAGCGCGTAGCGCGGACCGGGATTGCCGAGGCCGACGAGCAGGAACACGCGCTGTCTCCTCGCGAGGCATCCTGGAACTGCGATGCGGCGGCACGACGGGCGCCGCCTTGTTCGCGCAGCCGGCGACGCCAGAGGCGTCGTCTTGTCCGAGCAGCCGGCGACGCCAGAGGCGTCGTCTTGTCCGAGCAGCCGGCGACGCCAGAGGCGTCGTCTTGTCCGAGCAGCCGGCGACGCCAGAGGCGTCGCCGGTGATCCTCAATCCATGCGCGCGCCAGAAGGCCGCGCCGGTGGGCCTCAGCCCGCCGTGCCGCCCTCGGCAGCCGCTTCCTCGGCCGTGAGGCCGGCCGGCGCGGCGATCGTGGCGATGGTGAAGTCGCGATCACGGATCGTCGGGGTGACGCCCTCGGGCAGCTTCACCGCCGAGATGTGCACGGAATCGCCGATCTCGAGGCCGGTCAGGTCGACCTCGACGTTGGCCGGGATCGCGTCGGCCGGGCACTCGAGCTCGATCTCGTGGCGGACGATGTTGAGCACGCCGCCGCGCTTCAGGCCGGGCGAAGCCGCCTCGTTGAGGAAGTGCACGGGCACTTCGACCGCGATGGTGTCGCCGGCGGTGATGCGCAGGAAGTCGATGTGGATGAGCGTATCGCGCACCGGGTCGACCTGGTAATCGCGCGGCAGCACGCGGATCTTTTCGCCACTGACGTCGATCGTCGCCACCGTCGTCAGGAAGCCGCCACCGAGCAGCTTCAACGACACTTCCTTCTGGGGCAGCGAGATCGGCAGGGCGGCCTTGCCGTCGCCATAGATGACGGCGGGAATCTTCTTGTCGCGACGCAGTGCACGAGCGGCCCCCTTACCAACCCGATCGCGCACCGTGGCCACGAGCTCATAGGTCTGAGCCATTGGGTCACTCCGGTTGCTTGAGTTGTCCGCCGGGGGCACCTCGCCCTCCGACGCGAACGGGCCGCCCCGGGGCGGCCCGCCTTCGACCCGGACGGCGCGCGGCCGCCCGGCGGCCCGCCTCCAGGGGTGCGGGACCGGGCCGGCTTATAATCCACGCCGGCCGGGGCGACAAGGCGGCGCGCTAAAACGGCCGCCCGACGCGGCTCAATCCGGCGTCTTCACCGTCATCGAGTTCTTCGAGACCATCAGCGAGGAGGTGTCGACCGCCTCGAAGGCGGAGGCCGGGATCTGCTTCAGCTCGTCCATCAGGCCGTTCTTCCAGCGCGTGTCGGACGTACCCTGGAAGTACCAGGGCGAGCCGTTGTCGGCGAGCACGAGGCCGTACTTTTTCATGGCACGCAGCACCGCCTGGGTGTCCTTGCGGAGCGTCTTGGAAATCTTGAAGGAGGCCTTGAGGCGGAAGCGGGCGCCCATCGGCGGAAAGTCGGCGTCGTTGACCGAGCCGGCGTGGTGGCGCGCCGGCCAGAGGTAGCTCTTGTCGGTGACGTCGGTGGTGAAGCGGATGGCGTGGTCGATCTTGCCCTCTGCCACCTCCTCGTAGCGCAGAAGCAGCGGCAGGATCGGCAGGCCGGCGGCATCCGCCGAGGTCCAGCCGTCCTTGCGGAGCTTGTCGCTGTCGAGGTCCCAGACAGCGCCGGAGCCGGCCGACCACTTGCCCTTCTTCTTCGACGTCGCCCAGGTCTCGTAGAGCGTGCAGCTGTCGCGGTCGACGATCACCGTGTGGCGGTCGCCCTCCTTGTACTGGCCGCCCTCGACCTTGGTGTCGCCGCCGAGCGGATAGCGGACGCGGTCGCTCTGCGAGGCATAGAAGAACTTCACCTCGACGCGCTTGTGATCCTCGTCGACGACGGTGATGGGGATGCCGTAGGGCACCGGGATCTCGCCGAAGGAGGGGCCGAAGTCCGGGTGGAGATTGCGGTCGGACGACATGTTGTCCATCCACGCCTGGCTGCGCTTGTGCACCGGCAGCGTGCTGACGTCGGCCTGGAACCAGTTGTCGGGCGGGAAGAACGGACAGTCGGTGCCGGGCACCGTCGAGGCGGCGAGCGCCGGGGCGACGCCGAGCGTGGCGACGACAACGGCAGCGGCGAGCGCTGCGGTCGCAGCTGCGAGGCCGCTCGGGCGCGGAACACGCTGCCGGCGGGCGGCGGGCGATGAGATCTCGGGCGACATCGGTGGCTCCCCCGACCGGCGGCGGGACCCGTGTCCCTCGCAATGCACCGGTCGCTCACGGGCCGCCCGGCAATCATCGGCAGCCGCGCCGCAGACACTAGCCGAGCGGCGTGGCGGCGGCGCTCACTCTTGCGCGACCATGCGTGATGCGGCGCGAGCGGCGACCCTCTTCGGCGCGCGTCAGGCGTCGAGAAGCTCGGTCAGGCTCGCGATGGTGCGGTCGGCGACGATGCCGGGCGACGGCGGGTTGGGCACGCCGGTCGTCACCAGCACGGTGCCGAGGCCAGCGCGGCGGCCGGCGAGGATGTCGGTGGCGAGCTGGTCGCCGATCATCACGGTGGAGCCCGCCGGCGTGCCGATGCGGGCGAGGGCGTCGAGCAGCATGTGCGGCTCGGGCTTGCCGACGATGAGGCTCTCGGCGTCGGGTGCGGCGGTGCGGAAGGCGGCGAGCAGCGCCCCGACGCACGGGTCGAAGCCGTGCTCCGACGGCGTCACCGGATCTGGATTGGTGCCGACGAGGACGGCACCGCCGAGCAGCGCCCGCACACCGGTCGTCAGCTTGGCGAAATCGAACGTATCGTCATGGCCGACCACCACGGCGGCGACGTCGGTGGTGGCGCGCTCGAGGCCGGCGGCGTCGAGCGCCTCGAACAGCGCCGCATTGCCGACGGCGAAGACGCGGCCGCCGCGGCCGAGGCGGTGCGCCAGAAGATCGGCGGTGGCGGTGACGACGGGCACCACCCACGCCTCCTCCACCGGGATGCCGAGGCCGGCGATCTTGGCGGCGAAGGCGGCGGCCGACTTCGTCGAGTTGTTGGTGACGAAGGCATAGGGGATGCCGCGCGCGTGCCAGGCGCGGAACGTCTCGACCGCCCCCGGCACGGCGGCGGCACCGCGATAGACGACGCCGTCGAGGTCGGAGACGACGCCGAGGATCGGCGGCAGCGGGGCGGGTGGGCTCACGGTGCGTCCTCTCGCTCACGGGCCGCGGCCGCGGCGATGGAGGAAGCATAGAGAAGTCGGCGCGGCGGCCGGAATGGCCGACCCTCTGCGAAGTCGTTGCCGAGGCGCCACTGCCGCCCGCGGCATCGGCCACGCTGAGCAACGGAATCGTGGACGGGCAGGAATTCTGACCGGGAGGGGTTCCGATAGAATTCGTCGAAGGCCGGCCGCTCGGGGAGGACACACCGGCGGCCGCCGATCCGACGCGCGGGCGGAACGGCCCGCGCAAAGGTCGCGAGCCGGCCCGGCGGGGCGGACGGCGATGCGGGCCGATGACGGCCCGGAGTCGTGCCGATGCGCGAGCGTTCTTCTTGCAAGGGGAAGTGGCAGATGATTTCCAGGCGGACTTTGATGCAGGGGACGCTCGCCGGCGCCGGCGCGTTCGGCATCGGGCGGCTCAATCCCGACTTTCTGTTTTCCTCGGCCTTCGCGCAGGATGCCAAGACCCTGCGCTTCCTCGCCGCCGAGGCGCTGACCGGAAACTGGGACCCGACCACCCACACGAACCTCGGCCAGCTGATCGCCGAGGGCTTCATGTTCGGCTACCTGACGCGCGCGCCGATGCGCCCGGAGAACCCGACCGAGCTGATCTTCGAGCTGGCGACGTCGCTGGAGTCGATCGACGACTTCACGCTCGAGGCGAAGCTGCGGCCGGGCGTGAAGTTCCACGACGGCACGCCGTTCACCGCCGCCGACGTCAAGGCGACCTATGAGTATGGCTGCCAGCCGGATCGCCCGGCGCAGTGGTATCCGGGTCCGGTGAAGGTCGAGGTGATCGACGACCTCACCTGCCACATCAAGACCGGCGAGTTCGGCTATCCGGCGACGCTCTACTACTACCTGTCGTCGTTCCTGCCGATCATGTCGGCAAAGGACGTGGCCAACAAGGCGGCGCTGTCGGCGAAGCCGAACGGCACCGGCCCCTTCCGCTTCGTGCAGCAGAAGGGCGATTCGACCTTCATGGAGGCGAACCCCGACTTCTACCTCGGCAAGCCGGGCATTCCGGCGGTCGAGTACCGCTATGTCGGCGACACCACTACCCGCACGCTGGCGCTGCTGAACGGCGAGGCCGACATCATCGAGCGCCTCGAGCAGGAGCAGGTCGACACCATCGAGAAGGACGACCGCTTTGAGATCAACCGGGCGGTGTCGGTGGAGAACAAGTACCTGTTCTTCCGCTGCTCAAAGCCGCCCTTCAACGACGTGCGCGTCCGCCAGGCGGCCTGCCACGCCATCGACCGCAGCGTGCTGCTCGACGTACTCGGCGTCTCCGCCACCTACTCGAAGGCGCACATCTCGCCGGTGAAGTTCGGCTACACCGAGGTCGACAACTATCCGGAATTCGACCCGGAGAAGTGCCAGGCACTGCTCGCCGAGGCCGGCTTCCCGAACGGCCAGGGCTTGCCCGAACTCACCTACTACACCTCCGTCGGCTTCTATCCGAAGACGAAGGAGTACGGCGAGGTGATCACCGCGATGCTGCAGGAACAGGGCTTCCCTGTGAACCTGCAGGTGCTCGAGCTCGCGGCGTGGGGCAACCTGCTCTACGACAAGCCCGGCGGCGGCGAAGGCAACATGATCGACTGCGGATGGTGCACCGGCTCGCCGGAGCCCGACCTCGTGCTGCGCACGCACTTCCACTCCTCGTCGAAGCGCATCTGCGGCATCGAGGATCCCGAGATCGACGCGGTGCTCGACAAGGAGCGCAACGCCGGTACGGTGAACGAGCGCAAGGACATCCTGCAGAAGGAGACGCTGCCGATGATCGCGCTGAAGGCGCCGGCGCTGTCGCTGTTCACCTCGGTGTTCATCCATGCCTACCGCAAGGAACTCGAGGGCCTGTACATCTACCCGAACGGCATGATGGACGCGAACAAGGCGACCCTCGGCTGATCGCCGAGACCGACCTGATCGGCGGACGGAGCCGGAGGACTCCGATGCGGTGGGGGCCGAGCCCCCACCCCCGCCTCGCGAAACCGGGCCGCTCGTGGGCGGCCCGGCTTCCGCAAGACATCTCGGGCCGCCCGTGGGCGGCCCGGCTCGCGCAAGAAACGGAGCCGCAAACCGGCCCGATGCGACCGATGGCGTAGGGGCCGCAGCGGCATGTACATCCTCGAGTTCCTCCTGAAGCGGATCGCTCAGGGCTTCGTCATCATCTTCCTGACGTCGCTCTTGATCTTCACGCTCCTGCGCGTCGTGCCGGGCGATCCGGTGCGCCTCATCGTCGGCGGCATGGCGCCCGACAACGTCGTCGAGGAAGTCGCGACGAAGATGGGTCTGCGCGACCCGATCATTGTGCAGTACGGCCGCTACATGTGGGGCCTGCTGCAGGGCGACCTCGGCCAGTCCTACCTGCGCCCGAAGAGCGGCATGATCTCCCAGGGTGGCGAGTATGTCGACCCGACGCGCGCCGACATGGCGGCCGTCACCGACCTCATCCTCGAGCGGGTGCCGCTCACCTTGCAGCTCGCCGGCGTGTCGCTCGTCTTCGCCTGCCTGATCGCCTTCCCGATCGGCATCGCCGGCGGCCTCAGACCGAACGGCTGGCCGGGCGTGCTCGCCTTCGCGACACAGTCGCTGTTCGTCTCGATCCCGAACTTCTGGCTGGCGATCATCCTGATTATGCTGCTCTCCGTGCAGCTCGGCTGGCTGCCGGCGCTCGGCTACCGGGGCTTTGCCTACGTCATCCTGCCGGCGATCGTGCTCGCGGTGGAGATCGCGCCCTTCCTGATCCGCACGCTGACGGTGTCGCTCGGCGAGATCATGCAGAGCCACTTCATCGACGAGGCGCGGGTACGCGGCCTGCCGAAGCGGCGCATCGTCTACGGCCACGCGCTCCGCAACGCCGCCGTACCGCTGGCGAACCTCCTCGGCATCCAGCTGTCCGCGCTGATCGGCGGCGTGCTCGTCGTCGAATACATCTTCGACTATCCGGGCCTCGGCCACCTCACCGTCAACTCGGTCGTCACCCGCGACTTCCCGACCATCCAGGGGATCGCGATCACGACCAGCGCGGTGTTCGTGTTCGTCAACATCATCGTCGACCTGATCTCCTATTCGATCGATCCGCGCGTGGAGCTCTGACCATGGTCGATACGATGGCCGCCATCGGCCCCGACGAGCTCGGCCCGAAGCGCGTCGAGGGCTCGATCGCCCGGCAGATCCTCGCCACCGCCTGGCGCTCGACCGGCTTCCGCATCGGCTTCACGGTGTTCGTGCTGCTGTTGCTCGCCTCGGCGATCGTGCCGGAGATCTCGCCCTTCGAGGCGACCAAGATGAACATGAAGGCGCGCTTCCTGCCGCCCTTGTTCCTCGGCGAGAACTGGTCGTGGGCGCACCCGCTCGGCACCGACCAGCTCGGCCGCGACATGCTGCTGCGCTGCCTCGTGGGCTTGCGCTACTCGCTGTTCATCGGCGTCACCACCGTCGCCCTGATGTTCATCGTCGGCTGCGGCCTCGGCCTGCTCTCCGGCTTCAAGGGCGGCTGGTGGGACACGGCGATCATGCGCCTGACCGACGCGCAGCTGTCGATCCCGATGATCATCCTGGCGATCACCATCCTCGGCGTCTCGAAGCCGACGGTGCCGACCATCATCCTGGTGCTCGGACTGTCGGGCTGGCCGCTCTATGCCCGCGTCGCGCGCTCGGCCGCCGTCGCCGAGCGCGGGCGGGAATATGTGCGCGGCCTCAGGGTGGTCGGCGCCGGCGACTGGCGCATCCTGCTCCTGTTCGCCGCCCCCAACATCCTGCCGCCGATCGCCTTCGTGGCGGTGCTCGACATCGCCCGCATCATGATCTTCGAGGCGATCCTCGGCTTCCTCGGCCTCGGCATCCAGCCGCCGACGCCGAGCTTCGGCACGATCATCTCGGACGCGCGCAAGTACCTCATCAACGCCTGGTGGATCGCCACCAGCCCCGGCGTCTTCCTCGCCGTGGCGCTGACCTCGATCAACCTGATGGGGGCTGCGCTCGAGAAGGCGCGCAACAAGGTCTACGGAGGCGCGTGATGGAACGGTCGCGGATCATCGACGTCAGCGACCTGTCGGTCGCGCCGGTCGGCGGCGGCGCGCCGATCCTGTCCGGCATTTCTTTCACCGTCGATTCGATGGAGTCCTATGGCATCTATGGTGAGAGCGGCTCCGGCAAGACGGTGCTGAGCCGGGCGCTGGCGAACTGGCTGCCCAGCAGCCTCGCCTATACCGGCGGCCGCATCGCATTTGCCGGCAAGGACATCCTGGACCCCCGCCAGGCGGTGGATTTCCGCGTCGGCCGCGACATCGCCTATATCGGCTCGAAGCCGCAGAGCGCGCTCGACCCGACGGTGCCGGTCGGCCCGCAGATCCTCGAGAAGCTGCTGTCGGTGCGGCCGAACCTGTCGCGCAAGGAGGCGACGGAGAAGATCATCCAGCTGCTCTCCGAGGTGCGCATCCCCTCGCCGCGCGAGCGCTTCCACGACTACCCGAACCGCTACTCCGGCGGCATGATGCAGCGCGCCATGATCGTCGACGCGCTGTGCGCCGACCCGGCCGTGCTGATCGCCGACAACGTCGTGCAGCCGCTCGACGTGACGATCGCGGCGCAGACCGTGCTGCTGCTGCGCGACCTCTGCGAGCGCCACAAGATGGCGCTGATCTTCCTCGCCTCTTCGCTCGCCTCGCTCGCCCAGATCGCCGAGCGGGTCGGCGTGCTGCACGAGGGGCGCATCGTCGAGGAGCAGCCGATCTCGGCCCTCCTGAAGACGCCGAAGACCGCCTACACGAAGCGCGTCATCGCCGAGGTGCCGCGCATCTGGACAGAGGGCGAGGCGGAGCGCCGGCCGACCCGGCCGAACGCCGAGCCGCTGATGCGCGTCATCGATGCCGAGCGCACCTACCTCGTGCGCCGGCGCGGCCACTTCAACTCCTATAACCGCGTGATGGCGGTGCGGGGCGTCACCTTCGACATCCGCCCAGGCGACAATTTCGGCATCGTCGGCGAGTCGGGCTGCGGCAAGTCCACGCTGACGCGGCTGCTTGCCTGGCTGGAGAAGCCCGACGCCGGCGAGATCCGCCTCGACGGCGTCTCGCTCGCCACCCTCTCATCGCGCGAGCTGCTGGCCAAGCGCCGCGAGTTCCAGCTTTTGCTGCAGGACCCCTACAACAGCCTGCCGCCGCGCTCGCCGGTCGGGCGGATGATCGCGGAAGGCCTGTTGCTGCGCGGCGAGCTGCCGAAAAAGGAGATCGAGGCGCGGGTGCGCAAGGCGATGGCGGAGGTCGGCCTCGCCGACGGCCTCTATCACGAGCTGCCGACGGCCTTGTCGACCGGCCAGCGCCAGCGCATCTCGATCGCCCGCGCGCTGGTGCTGGACCCGAAGCTGCTCATCCTCGACGAGACGCTGTCGTCCCTCGACCAGGGCGAGCAGTCGAAGCTGCTCGAGCTGTTCGGCGAGCTGCAGTCGAAGAACGATCTCACCTATGTCTTCATCTCCCACGACCTCGCCATGGTGCGGAAGGTCTGCACGCGCATCGCGGTAATGTATCTCGGCGAGATCGTCGAGCTCGCCGACAACCACGACCTGTTCTTCGACCCGCAGCATCCCTACACGAAGGCGCTGCTCTCGGCCGCGCCGACGCTGGAGGAGAAGCCCTTCGACGCGACGAAGTACATTCTGGAGGGCGAGCCGCCGAGCCCGATCGACATCGCGCCCGGCTGCTCGTTCGCCTCGCGCTGCCCGTCGGCCTTCGGCCGCTGCCGGGTGGAGACGCCGAAGCCGATCCCGACCCGCAGCGGCTTTGCAGCGTGCCACCTGCTCGACCCGGCGGGGAATGTGGTGGCGGCGGCGTAGGGGAGACGGACTTGCCGCAACCCGTCCTCCCCCTGCCAGGGGGGAGGACAGCCGGCGAAGTCGGCAGGTGGGGGCCCGTCAATCCCAATGCACGCCCGCATTTGGATTGACAGGCCCCACCCTGCCCGCCTGCGGCGGGCTGTCCCTCCCCCTGGCAGGGGAGGGACGCGTCGCGCCCGGGGAGAATTTCGTCATCCTCTCCCTGGCAGGCCCTGCAGGGGAGGACGCGTCGCGGCAGAGGGAGGACTTTTGGCGCCCGACGCGCTAGAAGACCGTCACCCTCCCCAGCTGAACGAGTGATCCCATGACCGCGTCTCTCTTCATCGACGGCCGCTGGACGGCCGGGTCCGGCACGCGCCGCGGCACCGTCTTCGATCCGGCGACCGGTGCCGCCACCGGCGAGGTCGCCTTCGCCGAGAAGGCCGATCTCGACGCGGCGCTGGCAGCCGCCCAGAAGGGCTTCGAGGTGTGGCGGGCGACCTCGCCGTTCGAGCGCGGCAAGGTGATGCGCAAGGCCGCCGACGCGCTGCGCGCCCACGCCGACGAGGCCGCCGCGGCGATCACCCGCGAGCAGGGCAAGCCGGTCGCCGAGGCAAAGGTCGAGGTACTGATCTCCGCCGATCACATCGACTGGAACGCCGAGGAGGGCCGCCGCGCCTACGGGCGCCTGATCGCGGCCCGCGCCGCCTCGGTGACGCAGGCGGTGGTGATGGAGCCGATCGGCCCGGTCGCCGCCTTCAGCCCGTGGAACTTCCCGGTGAGCCAGCTCGTGCGCAAGCTCGCCGGCGCGCTCGCCGCCGGCTGCTCGATCATCGCCAAGGCGCCGGAAGAGACGCCGACGTCGGCGATGATCCTGGTGAAGTGCTTCGAGGAGGCCGGTGTGCCGGCCGGCGTCGTCAACCTCGTGTTCGGCGTGCCGGCGGAGATCTCCGCGTACCTGATCCCCTCGCCGGTGATCCGCAAGATGTCGTTCACCGGCTCGGTGCCGGTCGGCCGCCATCTCGCCGCGCTGACCGCGCAGCACCTGAAGCGGATGACGCTGGAGCTCGGCGGCCACGCGCCGCTGATCGTCTGCGACGACGTCGACGTTGCGCTGGCGGCCAAGACCAGCCTCGCCATGAAGTTCCGCAATGCCGGCCAGGTGTGCATCTCGCCGACGCGGTTCCTGGTGCAGGACGCCGTCTACGACCGCTTCGTCGACGCCTTCGCCGAGGGTGCGGCCGCGCTCAAGGTCGGCCCCGGCCTGGCCGAGGGCACGCAGATGGGTCCGCTAGCCAACAGCCGCCGCGTCGACGCTCTCGAGGGCTTCGTGCGTGACGCCGTCGAGCACGGTGCGACGGTTCGCACCGGCGGCGAGCGCATCGGCAATCAGGGCTACTTCTTCCAGCCGACGGTGCTGACCGACGTGCCGCTGTCGGCGCGCATCCAGAACGAGGAGCCGTTCGGCCCGGTGGCGGTGGTGTCGCGCTTCGACGACCTCGATGCCGCCGTGAAGGAGGCGAACCGGCTCGACTTCGGCCTCGCCGCCTACGCGTTCACCACCCGCGCCGACCGCGTCAACCGGCTGTCGCGCGAAGTGCAGTCGGGCATGGTGTCGATCAACCACGCCGGCCTCGCCATGCCCGAGACGCCGTTCGGCGGCATCAAGGATTCCGGCCAGGGCAGCGAAGGCGGCATCGAGGGCCTGATGGCCTACCTGCAGCCGAAGTTCGTCACCGTCCAGACGGGCTGAGGGGGCTTCTTTCCTTCTCCCGCATGGCGGGAGAAGGTGCCCGAAGGGCGGATGAGGGCCGGCGCGCGGAAGCGCGCCGGTGCGGCGAAGTAAAACGCGGGCGAGAGATCTCGCTAATTCTTAGCAAGAGGTTCCGCTCCGCTCTGCGGAGCAGCCCTCATCCGGTGCTGCGCGCCACCTTCTCCCGGCTCTGCCGGGAGAAGGGAGATGCGGCCGGCGCTTAGACTAGTAAATACCCTACCCAGCCGGCAGCTCGTCCTCAATGAACGCCCGCACGACGTTCTCCGTCAGCTTGGCGGTGTTGTTGTCGAAGTCGTTCCAGGCCATCGAGCCGGCCCAGGTGATCGAGCCGGTGGAGAACACCGCGCCGCCCTTGTCGCCCACGGGGAAGTAGACGATGTCCGCGCAGACGGCGTCGGGGCGACTGGCGCCGCCCTGGTCGGGAAGCGCCAGGATCTGGTCCTCGATGACGAGCTGGTATTCGTTGCCGAGGGGGGTCGAGGTGGCGAGCACGGTGGCGTGGGCCGGGCTGCCGAGCTTGACGTCGTAGCGGTCGACCTCGTCGCCGGCGGCACCGTCGAGGATGTGGCCGAAGTCGCCGATCACCTCGTCCCGGATGCCAGCGAAGAAGACCTTGCCGACGCCCTCATAGCTCGCCGGATGGCGGCGGTAGCCTACCGCCTTCGACCAGCCCTCGGCGGCGAAGCCGAGGCCGACGAGCTTGTTCGGGCCTTTGCCGCGGTTGCGCCAGAGGCCGCCGGCCTCCGCCGTCAGGACATGCATGCGCTCGCCATAGGGCGCGTCCCAGCAGCGCGTGCCGGAATTGTCGCGGCGCACCTCGATGACCCACGGGCGCTCGGGATCGCGGCTCGTCACCCAGTAGAAGCCGTTGCCGCCGAGATACATCAGCCGCCCGCCGGCGCGCAGGTAGCCGTCCATGGCGGCACGGCCGATCTGCGTCCAGTATTCGGGATGCGAGCCGGTCAGCACCACCTTGTAGTTCTTCAGGAACGCGGTGCCCTCGCGCTCGAGGTCCTCGTCCGTGGCGATGTGCCAGGCCTCGCCGAGCTTCTCCAGGAACTCGACGAAATAGACGTCGACGGAGAAGTGGCGGTAGGAGCCGGTCAGCCAGTTCGGGAAGCCCGGGCGGATGTTGAAGATCGGCCGGCGCCGCGAGGAATAGCGCACCGGGCTGCCATCCGAATGGGTGTCGTAGCAGGAGCGGCCGGGCTCCTTGTGGTGGAAGAGGTATTCCTCCTCCGCCGGCACCACCTTCTCGTGCGGCATCACCGAGGAGAAATCGAGGTTGGCGAGGTGGTCGTTGGCGTAGGCGAGGAGCGTGTTGGTCGGTAGCAGGAAGAGGATCGGCGCTTTCTCGCCCTTGGCGCCCATGACGAACAGCGGCCAGTGGTCGACCTTGCCGCCGGCCTCGAGCCGCACCGCATAAAGGCCGCTCTTCAGGTCGGTCGGGAGCGTGAATTCGAGGTCGTAGTCCCAGTCGGAATCGACCATGTCGTCGTCGTGGAACTGCAGGGCGGCGTACTGCTCGGGCACTTCGGCGAAACTGTCGCTCCCGCCGTCCCAGCTGTGGCCGGTGACGCCGCGCTCGGCGCCGTTGACGATCTCGCCGGGCGGGCACTGGCCGGCCGCCACCGCGATCGTCCGCGAGGCCCAGTCGGCCCCGAATTTCCAGGCGGCGATCGGTGGGACCGGCTCACCGCCGGCGCCGAGGTCGGACGGGGAGACGACGGCCGCATAGAGCCGTGGGCTGTCGATCTTGCCGTTGAAGGGGTCGACGGGGGAGCCGGTCTCGTCGATGTCGGTGGCGGAGAGCAGGAGCTCCGAGGCCGGCGGCGGGGCGGCTCCGGCACCCTTCGCGGAGAACGTTCCGCCGACGAGCGCACCGACCTCGGTGACGTCGAGCGCGATGCCGGCCAGGCCGGCGGAGACGGTGACGGCATACCAGGCGCGGCCGCGCAGGCCGGTGACGGTGGCGGCGACGGCGCCGCCGGCGATGACGGTGAGGCCGCCCTTGGAAACGATGAGGCTGAGGCCAGGCAGCGACCACACCGTCTGCGCCTCTGCCCGCTCGGGAACCGTCGGCCAGAGGAAGCAGTGGACGGTCAGCGCGTTGGTCCAGGCGGCGGGCGGCAGCGGCAGGCGGGCGTAGGAGCCGACGGCGGTCGACTGTTCGCGGCCGGCGAAGGTGGTGTCGAGCACCGCGGGGAACTCGACCGTGCCGACCTTCTGTTCCCCCTTGGCGCCGGGGCCGGTGACGACGCGCACGAAGCGCGCCTTTACCTCGCGGTGAGCGGTGCTGACGGCCATCCGCACGATGTCGCCGGGGCGGCGGGACCACTCCTCGAAATAGGCCTGGAAGTCCATCGTGGCGCTCCTCGGTTGCGTCGGGGCGGGCTCAGCCGTCGTCGGTGACCATCCGCCACAATGTTTCGGCCAGCACGTCGAGGCCGCGGTCGAGATCGGCGGCCTTGGTGAACTCGCGCTCGTTGTGGCTGAGGCCGCCCTCGCTCGGCACGAAGATCAGCGTGCCGGGCATCTTGCGCTGCAGGGCGAGCACGTCGTGACCGGCGACCGTCATCGTCTCGATGCTCGCGTGACCGAGGGCGGCAGCGGCGGCGCGGACGATCTCGACCCCGGCCGCGTCGAACGGCAGCGGCGGCCGGCATTCGTCGATCGCCGTCTCCACCGTGACGCCGAGCGGCGTGGCGGCGGCTGTGGCGGCCGCGAGGAAGCGGCCGGAGAGCGCCATGACGATCGGCTGCTCGCGGTGGCGGACTTCGAACCAGACACGCACGTCGCAGGGCACGACGTTCGGCGAGTTCGGCGCGATCGTCAGGCGGGCGGCGGAGGCGTGGGCGCCGCGGCCGTCGGCCTCGATGATGCCGTAGAGCGCCTCGATGGCGCGGGCGGCGGCGCGCAGCGCGTCCTGCCGGCGCGCCATCGGCGTCGGGCCGGTGTGCGAGGGCTCGCCGACGAAGGCGAGGCAGAGCTTGCGGGTCGCCCAGGCGCCGGTGACGAGGCCGATGCCGATGCCGGCGTTCTCCAGCGCGTCGCCCTGCTCGATGTGGAGCTCGACTGCGCGCACCGGCCGGACAGGCAGCACGCCGTCACGGCTCCAGCCGATCGCGGCGAGCGCCCCGCCGAGCGTCACGCCGTCGCCGTCGGCGAGCGCCAAGGCCGCGTCAGCCGTCAGCGAGCCGATGAAGACGGAGCTGCCGGTGAGGCTCGGCTGGAAACGGGCGCCCTCCTCGTTCGTCCAGTTGACGACGGCGAGGTGGTGGCGCGCCGTGCGCCCCTCCGCCGAAAGCCGAGCCCGCACGGCCTGCGCGGCGACGACGGCCGCCAGCACGCCATAGGTGCCGTCGAAGCGGCCACCGGTCGGCTGGCTGTCGAGGTGTGAGCCGCAGAGGACCGCGGTCTCGACGGCGCCGGGCAGACGGAACAGGCCGAACTGGTTGCCGACGGCGTCGGCGATCGTCTCGGCTCCCGCTGCAGTCAAAGTGGCGGCGAGGAGGTCGCGCGCGATCCCGTCCTCGACCGTGCCGGTGAGGCGGCGGACGCCGCCGGCGGGCGTGGCGCCGATCTCGGCCATCGCCGCGAAAAGACGATGGAACTCGGCCCGCAGCTCGTCGCCGATCATCGCAGCCACGGCACGCTCTCCCGTTTCGTCCGTGCTCACGGCCGCGGCTCGACCGGCCAGTCCATCGGTGGCCGGGCGCGCTCGAGCGCCCGGCTCACCTGCAGGACGCCGAGATCGTCGAAGCGGTGGCCGACCACCTGCACGCCGATCGGCAGGCGGCGCTCGTCGAAGCCGAAGCAGACCGAGGAGGCCGGCTGGCCGGTCTGGTTGAACAGCGCGGTGAAGGTGGCGTGCCCGAGCGGCACCGCCGTGTCGACGCCGGGCGCCTCGGCGGCGAAATTCACCATCGGCAGCGTCGGCGAGACGACGTAGTCGAAGCCGTCGCAGGCGGTGAAGACGTGGGCGCGGATGCGGGCGATCTCCTGCAGGGCGGCGCCGTATTGCAGCGCCGTGAAGTGCTCGGCCGGCCGGCACCAGGCGAGCACGGTGGACGAGAAGTCGTCCGGACCGTGCTGCGGCAGCGCCCGGTACTCGGCGAGGCCGCGCACCTGCAGCACGCGATCGATGGCGGCGTAGGCGTCGAAGTCGATGAACGCCGGCATCGGCTCGACGATGGCGCCCATGTCGGCGAGCGCGCGGCCGGCCGCCTCCACCACGGCGATCACCGCCGCCTCCGCCGCAGGGCCGAAGCCCATGTCGGTGAGGACGCCGATGCGGACGCCGGCGAGATCGCGGTCGAGACGGCCCTCATAGGCGATGCCCTCGCCCGGCAGGCACCAGGCGTCGCGGGCGTCGGGCTGGCCGATGACGGTGAGCATCGCGGCGATGTCGGCGACCGTGCGCCCCATCGGGCCGGCCGAGCGCATGATGTCGGACGACAAATGGGCGATGCGGCCCTGGGTCGGCTTCAAGGCGGCGAGGCCACAGTGGGAGGCCGGCAGGCGCACCGAGCCGGCGATGTCGGAGCCGACCGACACGCAGCCAAGCCCGCAGGCGAGCGAGGCGCCGGCGCCGGAGCTCGAGCCGCCGGTGTTGAAGGCGAGGCCCCAGGGATTGCGGGTGACGCCGAACAGCGACGACACGCCGGCGGCGAGCAGCCCGCCATCGGGCATCGCCGTCTTGGCGAAGACGACCGCGCCGCCCTCCTTCAGGCGGGCGGCGGGCGGGGAATCGAAGGTGGAGGCGGGGGCGTCGCGGTTGGCGCCGATGCCGTGGAAATAAGGCCAGCCGGTCATCGCGACGCTGTCCTTGACCGTCGTCGGCACGCCGTCGAGGGGGCCGAGCGGCGTGCCGGCGCGCCAGCGTGCCTCCGACGCGCGGGCGGCCGCCCGCGCCTCCTCCGGCCGCACCGAGAACAGCGCATTGACGATCGGGTTGACCGCCTCGACGTGGGCGAGCGTCGCCTCGAGCACCTCGACCGGCGACAGCGCGCCCCGCGCATAGGCGTCGACGAGGCTGCCGGCGCTGAAGCCGGCGAGGTCGTGTGCGGTCATCGGCGGGACCTCATCTGCGGGCACTCCGGGGAAGTGTGGCGTCCCCGACCGGCGGCGAGGGCGTATAGCGAGGCGGGCGTCGGGTCGACAATGGCGGGCAAGGCCGCCTCTCCGCTCGGTGCAGGCCGATTATCGGCGCGGGAGACAGGGCCGGTAGCCGCCAAATCTCTCGGCAAAGAGAAAGTGGAGCGGCAGGCATCCCGCTCGCCGGCATTCCTCGCGACAGTGACGGTGGCGTGACGGGCCGCATCGCGGACGGCACCGGGGGCTTTCGCCCGGCAGACGGGCAAGCCGGGCGGGGCAGCCGGACGGCCAGCGAAACGGGGAAGCGAGACGGGCGAGGCGATGGACTTGAGCGAGACGATGAGCGACGACGCCCGCGTCGCGGCGGCGTTGGCCGCCGTGCCCGGATGGGCGGACCGTGCGGTGACGGTGGAGGCGGCGATCCCGGTGCTCGCCTCGCCGAGCTGGCGCGGCGCCGACGCCGTGCCGCTGCGCGTGCGCGATGCGGCCGGCGAGACCCTGTTCGTCAAGCTGATGGCACCCGACGCGCGCGCCACCATCGACTTTTCCTGCGCCTTCGCCGCCGCCGAGGCCGCAGGACAAGCGGAGCTCGGCCCGCGCGTCCACCTCGCCGATGCCGACGCCGGCGTGCTGGTGATGGAGGACCTCGCGGACGGCTGGCGCACCGCCACGCTCGAGGCGATGTACGACGCCGCCACGCTCGACCGCGTGCTCGCCGCCCGCCGCGCCTTCCAGGCGCTGCCGGCGCTGCCGCGGACGGAAGGCGTGTTCGCCGAAATCGAGCGCTTCTATGCCGGCTGCCGCGAAAGCGACGCCGCGATCCCGAGCGACACCGAGTGGATGGTGGACAGCCTGCGGCTCGCCGCCGAGGCGATCCGGCCGGTGGCGGGCGCGCCGGTGCCGATCCACGGCGACGGCAATGTCTCCAACATCATGCTGCACGACAGCGGCGCCGTGCGCCTCGTCGATTTCGACCGCGCCACCAACGCCGATCCGCTGGAAGACCTCGGCTCGTTCCTCATCGAGGCACATGCCTTCGAGCCGGAGGCGCGCGACACCTTCGTGCGGCTGACCGGCGGCTTCGACGAGGCGGCCTTCAACCGCGCCTGGCTCTACGGCATCGCCGATGACCTGCGCTGGGGCCTGCTCGGCTGCCTGACGGCGGCGGTGTCGCCGCGCAAGACGATGGAATTCCACAAGTTCGCCAGCTGGCGCTTCGTGCGCTGCCGGATCGGCGTGCGCGAACCGCGCTTCGCCGAGCGCCTGAGGAGGATCTGATGGCGAGCGAGCGACGCCTCGGCGAGGCGACGAACCCCGACGAGATGGATCTCGAGGCGGTGGCCGGCCGGATCGGCGGATGGCGCGGGCGCGAGGTGCGCTACGCCATGCTCGTCGGCGGGCTGATGAACAAGAATTGGCGGGTGCGCATCGACGGCGACCCGCGCGCCTATTTCGTCAAGGTGCCCGGCAAGGGTAGCGAGATGTTCATCGACCGGCTCGCCGCCAACGAGGCGGCGCGCAACGCCCACGCCCTCGGGCTCGGACCGGAGGTGGTGTTCTTCGACCCGGCCGACGGCGTCGAGGTGGCGGAGTTCCTCGAGGGCTACCACACCTGCACCAACGCCGACTTCCAGGTGGAGGACGTGCAGGCAGCGGTGATGGACCTCTACCGGCGCCTGCACGCCGGCCCGAAACTCTCCCTGACCAAGACGATCTTCGACATGATCGAGGAGCACTTCGAGCAGGCGCGCGAGCTCGGCAGCCACCTGCCGGAGGATTTCGGCTGGCTCGACCACCAGTACCGGCGCGCCAAGGCGGCGATGACTGCCTCGGGCATCGACCTCGTGCCCTGCTTCAACGACCCGATGCCGGGGAACTTCCTGGTCCGATCGGGCGAATCGATGCGGCTCATCGACTACGAGTTCGCCTCCAACAACGAGCGCGCCTACGAGCTCGGCGTCCTGTTCGCCGAGATGTTCTACGACGAGGCGCTCACCGAACAGCTGATCGAACAATACTACGGCGAGGTGACGCCGCAGATGTTCGCCCGTGTCATGGTCTGCCGGGCTTTGGCCGACATCAAGTGGGCGTCGTGGGCGATCGTCAACCGCAAGCTCAACAGCTGGGACTTCGACTACCAGAAGTATGGCGTGTGGAAATATATGCGCGCCCGCGATATGATGCACGACTTCCGTTGGGATGGCTGGCTGCGGACACTTTGAGGCGGCCGCCGGCTGAGCCGAGTCGCGCGATGTGGAAGGTTCCACATATTTCGGGCGTTTCCGCATCGACCGCCCGCCGACGCCGGGCAAGCCCGCGCGGGTAAGGGGCTTCCGGTTGATCGACGGTTGACGGCAGTTCCCCGCCGCGAGGGCAGCGCGGCGTGCGCGAGGTCGCGCGAGCCCGGTCACTGCCCCCCCCCCGCGACTGCGGAGCAATTTCAGGCGCCGCCAAGAGCCTATCCTGCACGGACCGAACCGATCCGAGCGACGAGGATAGGCTCAAGCCTCTGACTCTGGGGCGATTTCTGATCGATCGGATGATTCCATCCGATCGTCGAGCGCACTGGTTTTCTTCCCGTGCCGCGTGGCTTCGCCCGCTCTCCCTCCTCTTGAGACCAGCCCTCCGCTCGCAGCGGTGCCCGTCTGCCGCGCACCGGCCGAGACCGGGACGCAGCGGCCATCGCCGTTGCGACCTTCCTCATTTCGGCCGCCAGGACGCACCACCGGAGCGCGAACACGCGCCTCGCATCGCAACCCCCTCGCCCGCTGCCGCATCTCCCACACAAATCGTGCGTCCCTCCACGTTCGATGTGGACAAGTTCCACATATTACGACACACTCCCTTTGCCTGCCTTTGCGGCACGCCTTGGAATTCAGCATGCGATCGGTCTTCCGCATCGCAGGGAGCGGTTCACGCCGCTGTCTGCGCGTGCAGGCCCCCTGCGTCCTGTGTCCAGGCACCGCCGAAGGCCGGCCAGAACCGCGCGAGGAGGCTGTCCCGTGGTCGAGCCCGGATTCAAGCCGACGATCGTCGAGACCGACCCCGAGGACGGGTCCGGCCGGAACGACCGGCCCGTCCACCGGCTGGGCAAGAGTGCCCGCCAGGCCCGCATCATGGCCGAGCTCAGCGCGTCGCCGTTGCTGCGCGCCTCCGAACTCGCATCGCACCTCGGCGTCTCCGGCGAGACGATCCGGCGCGATCTCGTCGAGCTCGGTGATCGCGGGCTGATCAACCGCACCTATGGCGGTGCGGCGCGGCCGTTCGCGCTGGAGCCGGCGCTCGGCGAGCGCGAGCGCATGCTGGTGGCCGAGCGCCGCGCCATCGGCGCCGCCGTCGCTGAGATGATCGGCGCCGACGAGGTTTTGATGATGGGGGCCGGCTCGACGACGCTGCAGGTCGCCCGCCACCTGGCGGCGCGGCAGACCCACATCACCGTGATCACCCACGCCTTCAACATCGCCACGACGCTCGCCACCAACCCGGCAATCCGGGTGCTCGTCTGCCCCGGCCGCTTCAACGGGCGCGACGCCTATGTCTATGGCGCGCAGACGATCGCCCACCTGTCGGGCTTCGAGGCGAACCGTGCCATCGTCGGCGCCACCGGCATCGGCCTGCACGGCGCCAACGAGGCCGACGACGAGGCGGCGGCGGTGTTCCGGGCGATGATCGCCCGGTCGGCGGAATCGATCGTCGTCGTCGACCACAGCAAGTTCAACCAGCCGGCGCTGTCGGTCTACGCGCCCTGGGACGAAGTCGACCGGATCGTCACCGACCGGGCGCCCGCCGGCACGCTCGCGCGCACGCTCGAGCGGGCGAGCGTCGAGGTGGTGCTCGCCCACCACGACGAGGGGGCGGCCGAGCCCGCCGTCGCAGTCCGCGGGGCACAGCCATGACCATCACGGGAAACGATCCCGGAGACCGCGCCGCGGCGGCACGCCGGCCCGAAGCGCCGAGACCGCAGAAGGCGGTGCCGCCGCCGAGCAGCCACGCCACCCAACCGAACGCCGGCCCGGAGGTCCATCCGATGGCGACAGCCACGACGTCGACCGCCTCGACCTCGCCCTGGCCGGCGCGTGCAATTTCGCACGAGCGCCGCATCGGCCGCATCTCGATCACGCTGGTGCGCAGTACCGAGCGCCACGCCATCCGCGACCGCGCCGAGATCGACCGCGAGCCCGACGACACCATCGCCCTGGTGATCCCGGTCGGGCACCGCCACTATTTCAGCCACGCCGGCCGCAACGGCGTCGTCGAGCCGGGCGAGTATGTGCTGCTCAGCCGCTCGGAGTTCTGCGAGATCGCCGCCGACGAGGGCCTGTTCCACTGGCTGGTGCGGCTGCCGGCAGGCGAACTGCGCAGCCGGCTGCCGGCGATCGACGAGCACCTCGGCGGCCGCTTCGCCCCCAACAAGCAGATGGCGCAGCTGGGGCTCGAGCTCGTCATCAGCCTCGCCGCCACCTTCGCCGAGCACGCCCCGCCGAACCCGGAGGCCCTGGCGACGGAAGTGGTGGCGATGTTCGCCCTCGTCATCGGCTCGGAGCACCGCGACGCCGAGGGCGCGGCGCGCCAGACGCGCTACCGGCTGCGCAGGCGCATCTTCGACTATATCGAGGCGCGCCTCGGCGACGTCGACCTCAACCCGCGCCGCATCGCCGCCGACAACCGCATCTCGCTCAGCTACCTCTACAGCCTGTTCTCCGACCACCAGACGACGGTGAGCCAGTTCATCCAGAACAAGCGGCTGCAGCGCGCCTACGAACTCCTGGTCGGCGATCCGAAGGGGACGCTGACGATCTCGGAGATCGCCTACCGCGTCGGCTTCAAGAACACCTCGCACTTCTCGCGCAGCTTCAACCAGCACTTCGGTATGCCGCCGAGCGAGGCGCGCCTCGGGGCCGAGCGCAGCCTCGCCGCCGGGGCGAGCCGGGCCGGCGGACGGCCGCGCTCGGGCGCCGTGCGGCCGCTCGTCGACGTGCGCGAGCGGGCGCTGACCGCATGAGCAGCGGCACGGTGGAACGGCCGGGCTCTCGCCCGGCTGCCTGAGCCTCAGCGGGCGAGGAGTTGCTCGCGCGACAGCCGGAAGGCGGCGGCGCGGCGGTGGCCCTCCATGCCCTCGGTGGCCGACTGGCGCATCGCCGGCGGCGCGACGGCGGCGACGCCGCGCTCGTCGAGCCACTGGTGCGTGCACACCTTGACGTAGGAGCCGACCCACAGCCCGCCGGTGTAGCGGGCGGCCGCCATCGTCGGCAGGGTGTGGTTGGTGCCGCAACACTTGTCGGAATAGACGACGCTCGAGAGCGGCCCGATGAACAGCGAGCCATAGTTGCGCAGCTTCGCGGCGGTGGCGTGGGAATCGGCCGTGTGCACCTGCAGGTGCTCGGCGGCGATGAAGTCGGAATAGGCGATCATCGCCGCCTCACTGTCGCAGACGACGACCTCGCCGTTCGACCGCCAGGCGACGCCGGCGACGTTGGCGGTCGAGAGATCGAGGAGCTGGCGCTCGACGGCGGCGATCGTCGCCTCGGCCAGCGCCCGGTCGGTGGTGATCAGGCCGACGCGGGTGTGGATGTCGTGCTCGGCCTGGGCGAGCAGGTCGGTGGCGATCATCTCGGCGTCGGCCGTCTCGTCGGCGACGACGAAGATCTCGCTCGGGCCGGCGAGCTGGTCGATACCGACCGGGCCGAAGACCTGGCGCTTCGCCTCGTTGACGTAGGCGTTGCCGGGACCGACGATCTTGTCGACGCCCGGGATCGTCTCCGTGCCGAAGGCCATCGCGGCGATCGCCTGGGCGCCGCCGACGCGGAAGATGCGGTCGGCGCCGGAGAGGTGGCAGCCGGCGATCATCGCCTCGTGCGCCGTCGGCGGCAGGCAGGCGATGACGGTGTCGCAGCCCGCCACCTTCGCCGGCACCAGCGTCATCACCGGCGCCGACAGGATCGGATAGCGCCCTCCGGGCACGTAGGCGCCGACCGTCTCGATCGGGATGATGCGGTGACCGAGGTGGAGGCCGGGCAGCGTCTCGACCTCAAGCGGCAGGATGGTGGCGCGCTGCGCCTCGGCGAAGGCGCGCACCCGCTCGATGGCGAACTCGGTGTCGCGGCGCGTCTGCGGGTCGAGGCCGGCGACGGCGCTCTGGCGCTCGGCGTCGCTGACCTCGAAGCGCTCGAGGTCCACCTTGTCGAACTGCTTCGCGTACTCGCGCACGGCCGCGTCGCCGCGCGCCTTCACGTCGGCGAGGATGCGCTTCACCGTCGCCTCGATCGCGCCGGTGTCGCCGGCGGCGTCGGTGGCGGGAGCCTTGAGGTGGGTGGCGCCGGCGGGGCGGCGCGAGGACGAGGTCGACATGGGGCGCTCTTTCGGACAGTCGCGCGGACGGCGCGGCCAGTTGCTGACGGCCGCCTTCAGCGTGCGGCCAGTGAGGGGGAGCATCGGGAGCGGCGGGCCGGGCGGCAATCGGCGTAAAGAGACTTGTCTAGTATTTTCACCACTTCTAAGCTGTTCGTCTGTGCGGGAGGGATGCGGTGCCGCAGATCGGAGCGAAGCTGAAGGAGATGCGGCGGCGGCGTGGCCTCGGCGTGCGCGAACTCGCCGCCCGCTCGGGCATCTCGCACTCCTCGATCTCGCTGATCGAGCGCGACCGCATGAGCCCGTCGATCGACACGCTCAGTGCCATCCTCGACGCGCTCGGCACGACGCTCACCGGCTTCTTCTCCGACCTGCAGTCGGCGCTGCCCTACGCGCCCTTCTACGCGGCCTCGGAATTCGTGGAGATCGGCAAGGTCGACGCGATCTCCTACCGGATGATCGGCGTCAACCATCCGAACCGGCAGCTGCTCGTGCTGCACGAGACCTACGCCCCCGGCGCCGACACCGGCGAGGCGTTCTCGCACGCCGCCCAGGAGGCCGGCATGGTGACGCGCGGCGCCGTCGAGCTCACCGTCGGCACCGAGGCGCGCGTGCTGAAGGAGGGCGACGGCTATTATTTCGACAGCCGCATCCCGCACCGCTTCCGCAACGTCGCCGAGGGGCGGAGTGAGATCCTGAGCGCGATCACGCCACCGACTTACTGAATTGCGACATCCAACTGGTGATAATTCTCACCACGACGAAGCGCGCGCCTTTCTACATCGCCGCGTTATGCTTGCCTTCCACACGCCTCCACGCCCGGAGGCCGAAAACAAGGGGAACACCAGCGATGCCGACTTCCCGGACCACCCTCTTCCTCGCCGCGTTGGCCGCCGGCGCGATCGGCCTCGGCCTCGCCTCCGCCCAGGCGCGTGACCTCACCGTCGTCTCCTGGGGCGGCAACTACCAGGACGCCCAGCGCGAGATCTTCTTCAAGCCGTATGCCGAGCTGTCCGGCAAGCCGGTGCTCGACGAGAGCTGGGACGGCGGCTTCGGCGTCATCGCGGCGAAGGTGAAGGCCGGCCAGCCGAACTGGGACGTCGTGCAGGTGGAAGCCGAAGAGCTCGCGCTCGGCTGCGCCGACGGCATGTATGAGCAGCTCGACTGGGGCAAGCTCGGCGGCAAGGACATCTACCTGCCGTCGGCGGTGAGCGACTGCGGCGTCGGCGCGATCGTCTGGACGACGGCGCTCGCCTATGACGGCGACAAGCTGAAGGAGGCACCGACCTCCTGGGCCGATTTCTGGAACGTCGAGAAGTTCCCGGGCAAGCGCGGCCTGCGCAAGGGCGCCAAGTATGAGCTCGAGTTCGCCCTGCTCGCCGACGGCGTCAAGGCCGAGGAGCTCTATGACGTGCTCGGCACGCCGGAGGGCGTCGACCGCGCCTTCAAGAAGCTCGACGAGATCAAGCCGCACATGATCTGGTGGGAATCCGGCGCGCAGCCGCTGCAGCTGCTCTCGTCCGGCGAAGTGGTGATGACGGCCGCCTACAACGGCCGCATCAGCGGCATCAACAAGACCGAGGGCAAGAACTTCAAGGTGGTCTGGCCGGGCAGCATCTATGCCGTCGACAGCTGGGTGATCCTCAAGGACGCCGAGAACAAGGCCGCCGGCATGGACTTCATCGCGTTTGCCAGCAAGGCCGAGAACCAGGCGAAGCTGCCGCCGTTCGTCGCCTATGGCCTGCCGAACACGCAGGCTGCGGCGCTGGTGCCGGCCGCCCTGCAGGCGGAACTGCCGACCGACCCGAAGAACCTCGAGGGCGCGGTGTCGCTCGACGTCGACTTCTGGATCGACAACTCCGAGGCGCTGACCGAGCGCTTCAACGCCTGGCTCGCCCAGTAAGGCACGCCGGTCTACGATCCCGCGGTCACCTCCGGGCGACCGCGGGATCCTCGTTGCGGCTGGTCACGGCGGCCACTCCACAAGCGAGCGTGGCGCCGACAGCCCAGCCACCGACCGCCCTGCGGACAGCGGGCCGCGTCTGCCGTCGCCGTGACAAAACACGTCTCGCCGGTGACACTCGGCCCTCATTTTCATGAAAATTGAGGAAAACTGTCGTTCTCCGGTCAAGCCCGCGACCGACACTGTCGGATGGAATTTCGCCATGCGGGCAACGACCGATGAAGATCCATCCCATGTCCTACGCCAGCCCGGACGATCCGCGCCCCAAGCGCGCGGCGATCTCGCTGCTGGAGACGATGTTCGGCCGTTCGAAGGTCATGAACATCTATCTGAAGTGGCGGACCGAGGTGAATGGCTCCTCGTCGCGTGCCTTCGGCAAGATGATGGAAATGTACGACATCGAACTCGTGCTGACGGGTCGGTGGCCGATCGCCGAGATCCCCGACGGGCCGATCGTGATGGTGTCGAACCATCCGTTCGGTATCGGTGACGGCATGGCGCTTTGCGCGATCGCCGAGCATTTCGGTCGCCCCTACAAGATCCTCATCAACGAGCGGATGGCGAGGCTGCCCGAACTGCGGCCCTATATCCTGCCGATCTCGTTCGATGACTCCCGCGAAGCCGTCGAGATGAACATCGCCACCCGCCACGAAGCGGTCCAATTGCTCAAGGACGGCGGCACCGTCGGGATCTTTCCGGCCGGTGGCGTCGCAACGGCACCGCTCGGGTACGGCCTCGCCGAAGAGCTCCCGTGGAAGATGTTCCTGCCAAAGCTCGTCCAGATGAGCGAGGCGAACGTCCTGCCGATCTACATGGACGGGCAGAACAGCCTGCTGTTCCAGGCGGTGAGCCGGGTTTCCCTGACGGCGCGCCGGGCCATGCTGTGCCGGGAGTTCGTCAAGCAGCTGGGCGATCCGATCGTCGCCCAGTTCGGCGACTTGATGCCGTGGGAGGCGCTGTCGTCGATCCGCGACCGCAAGGCCCTTCTGGAGCACATCCAGTCGGCCGTGCTGTCGATGCGACCGGACGATCCGCGCCGCAACCGGCCCCGCGCCCTCGGCGCCAAGCAGCGGCATCCCCTCTGGCAGGAAGATGCCGTCGCGATGAGCAACAGCCTGAAAAGGCTCCGCGACAAGCCGCCCGGCGGCACCGCCACCGAGACGATGCTGACCGGCCGATAGCGCCGCTGCACGGGGGCTTTCCCGCCGCGGCGGAAGCGGCCGGCCGGCGCCACGGCCGCGCGCGCCGCGGCCAGCCGGGCCCAACATCGGCCGCATCCGCGTCATCACGCGCCGGACAAGCCGGCCCGTTCCCTCCCCGTCGCAGCGACAATCTGCTTGTCGTCGTTGGCCGAGCCGTCAAAGATGACGGTTCGAAGGCATGAGCGCGTCTCGCTCGGCGCCGTCGGTCACGGGGAGCGCGTGCCGGGTCGGGAGCCGGTTGGTGCCATCCTTGCAAGGAAACCGGGCGACAGCACTCTCCAGCAGCTGAAACGGGAATACGCGTTGGCCGATCCATACATTCGATTCGACCATGTGACGAAGGCGTTCGGTGCCCTGACGGTCGTCGACCAGCTCGACCTCGATATCGCCCGCGGCGAGTTCGTCTGCCTGCTCGGGCCGTCCGGCTCCGGCAAGACGACGCTTCTGATGATGCTCGCCGGCTTCGAGGCACCGACCGGCGGCCGGGTGCTGCTGGACGGCAGAGACATCGTTCCGCTGCCGCCGCACCGGCGCAACATGGGCGTCGTCTTCCAGAGCTATGCGCTGTTCCCGCACATGAGCGTCGCCGAGAATGTCGCCTTCCCACTGGAGATGCGCGGTGTGTCGCGCGCCGACACGACGGCCAGGGTCACCCGTGCGCTCGAGATGGTGCAGCTCGGCGCCTTCAAGGACCGCCGCCCCTCGCAGCTTTCCGGCGGCCAGCAGCAGCGCGTGGCGCTCGCCCGCGCCCTCGTCTTCGAGCCGAGCGTCGTTCTCATGGACGAGCCGCTCGGCGCCCTCGACAAGAAGCTGCGCGAGCAGATGCAGCTCGATATCCGGGCGCTGCACCGCGACCTCGGGCTGACGATCGTCTTCGTCACCCACGACCAGTCCGAGGCGCTGACGATGGCCGACCGCATCGCCGTCTTCAACCACGGCAAGATCGAGCAGATCGGCCCGCCGGACGCCATCTACGAGCGACCGGCGACCCGCTTCGTCGCCGACTTCATCGGCGAGACGAACCTTCTCGAAGGCGTCGCCGAGGCGGTCGGCGGCGACAGCGCCACCGTAAGGCTCGGCGACGGCCGCATCGTCACGGTGGCGGCACCGCCGGGGCTCACCCCCCGGCAGCCGGTGACGATCTGCGTGCGGCCCGAGCGCGTCCGTCTCGAGGCCGCCGCGGGCGAGCCGAACGCCTTCTCCGCCACGGTGACCGACTGCGTCTATCACGGCGACCACCTGCGGGTTCACCTCGCCGACGCCGCCGGCAGCCTGGTGGCGAAGGCCGACCGGCACCGGGCCGAGTGGGCGGAGGGCGCCACCGTCACCGCCGCCTTTGCGCCCACCGATTGCTGGGTGCTGCGGCAATGAGCGGCGAACGCCTGCACGCGCGCCTCGTCGCCTTCGGGCTGGTGGCACCGCTGCTCGCCTTCATTGTGCTGTTCTTCCTGTGGCCGCTGGTGGCGATGACAACAGTCGCCGTCTCCGACCCGACGGTGGCGCGCGCCCTGCCCGCGACCTCGCAGGTCGCCGGCGACTGGGACCGCGTCTCGCCGCCACCGGCCGAACTGCAGGCGGCGTTCGTCGCCGACCTGCGCGCCGTCACCGACCAGCAGGTGCTGGGCGACGTGACGCGCCGCCTCAACAGCGCCCAGGCCGGCTTTCGCACGCTGATGGGCAAGACGGTGACGGCGGTGCGCGCCACCGAGGGCCCCGTCGACCTCGTCGCCGTCGACAAGCGCTGGGAAGACCCGGCCTTCTGGCGCGCCGTCGCCGACGCCGCCGGCTCCGTCTACACCGACCGCTACCTGCTCGCCGCCGTCGACCTCGAGCGCAACACCGCTGGCGACGTCGTGGCGGTGCCCGAGGGCAGCTCGGCCAATCTGTCGATCCTGGTGCGCACCTTCGTGGTGGCGGCGACGGTGACGCTCGGCTGCCTCGCCGTCGGCCTGCCCTATGCGATGCTGGCGGCCGCCGTCACCGGCTGGCGGCGGCAGTTGCTGCTCGCCGCGGTGCTCCTGCCGCTGTGGACGTCGCTCCTGGTGCGCACCGCCGCCTGGTTCATCCTGCTGCAGGACAACGGCCTGATCAACGCGACGCTGATGGCGTCGGGGCTCACCTCGGCGCCGATCCCGCTGATCTTCAACCGGCTCGGCGTCGTCGTCGCGATGGTGCACGTGCTGCTGCCGTTCATGGTGCTGCCGATCTTCTCGGTGCTGCTCGCCATCCCGAAGAACCTGATGCCGGCGGCAGCCTCCCTCGGCGCCAATCCGGTGCGCGCCTTCCTGCGCGTGCTCTTGCCGCTCAGCCTGCGCGGCGTCGTCTCCGGCTCGCTCCTCGTGTTCATGAGCGCCATCGGCTACTACATCACGCCGGCGCTGATCGGTGGCCCGCGCGACCAGCTGATCTCCTCGGTGATCGCCTTCTACGCCACCGGCACCGCCAACTGGGGCATGGCCGGCGCGCTCGGCCTGGTGCTGCTCGCCGCCACACTGGTGCTCTACGCCGTCTACGGACGCCTCTCGTCCGACCGCACGGCGGGGGCCTGACAGATGCTCGCCACGATCAAGCTTTTGTTCGGGCTCGCCGCCGTCGTCTTCCTGCTGGCACCGCTCGTCGTCATCCTGCCGCTCGCTTTCACCGACAGCATCTTCCTCAACTACCCGATCGAGAGCTACTCGATGCGCTGGTTCGAGGAGCTCTCGACCGCCGAGGTGTGGCGGCGCGCGATCGTCAACAGCCTGATCATCGGCTTCGGCACGACGGTACTGGCGACCGTGCTCGGGACACTGGCGGCCCTCGGCCTGCGCGGCTCGCGACTGCCCTTCGCGGGTGTCTTTCGCACCGCCTTCCTGCTGCCGATGGTGGTGCCGGCGGTGGTGCTCGGCGTCGGTATGCAGATCCTGTTCGCCCGCCTCGGCCTCGCCTCCAGCTATGTCGGCGTCATCATCGCCCACACGGTGGTGGCGGTGCCGTTCGTCGTCGTCAACGTCGCCGCCTCGCTCGAGGGCATCGACCGGCGGGTGGAGCGGGCGGCGCTGTCGCTCGGCGCCGCGCCAACGGTGGTGTTCCGCCGGGTGACGCTGCCGCTCGCCATGCCGGGCGTCGTGTCAGGGGCGGTGTTCGCCTTCGCCACCTCGCTCGATGAAGTCGTGCTGACACTGTTCGTCGCCGGCCCGAACCAGCGCACGCTCGCCCGCCAGATGTTCTCCTCGATCCGCGAGAACATCAGCCCGGCGATCGCCGCCGCGGCGTTCCTGTTCATCGTCGGCACGATCGTCGTGGGCCTGCTCGCCTTGTGGGTGCGCACGCGCAACCGCCAACGCGCCGTCGCCGGCGCGCCGGAGTAGCGGCGGCGTCAGCGACGCCGCCGCCCCTCGCGTCAGGCGAGGCTTTCCGCCAGGCGGGCGAGCATGGCGGCGCGGTCGTGGCGGGCGGCGAGCGCCCCGTCCATGTCGATGGCCTCGAACCGCACCGGCAGGTTCGGCTGCATCTGGCCGATCAGGTCCATGTCGGCGGAGATCACCGTACCGACCATGAAGTAGCCGCCACCGGACACCGCATCCCGGTGCAGCACGATCGGCTCGGTGCCGCCGGGCACCTGGATCGACCCATACGGGTACGGGCAGTCGACGACGTTCGACTGGTCGGAGCCCGCCCCGAACGGCTGTTCGCGCTCGACGAACTGCAAGGGCCGGCCGCCGCGGAACCTGTAGCCGATGCGGTCGGCCTCCGGCGCCACCTTCCAGGTGTCCTCGAAGAAGCCCTTGCCGGCCGCCTCGGTGAGGCGGTGCCAGTAGAGCCCCGGCAGCGCCCGCAGCACCACCGGATTTCCGAGCCCGCGACGGAGGTCCGCCGCGACGCTGCGGCCGGCGGCGACGGTCCGCTTCACAGTCCCGACCGGAAGCGTGTCGCCCACCTTCAGCGGCCGGCCCTCGTGGCCGCCGAGGGCGCCCAGCGCATAGGTCGAGCGGCTGCCGAGCACCACCGGCACGTCGATGCCGCCGGCGATCGCGATGTAGCCGCGCGCGCCGGCCTTGAGGAAGTCGAACGACAGCGTCTGGCCGGCCTTCACGGTGAACGCCGTCCAAGTCGGCTGGACGACGCCGTCGACCTTCGGCGGCAGCTCGGCGCCGGTGACGGCCACCAGCGCGTCCGCGTCGAACTTCAGCTCCGGCCCCATGAACACGGCTTCCAGCACCGCGTCACCGGCGGCGTTGCCGACGAGCAGGTTCGCGGCCGTCAGCGCATAGGTGTCCATGCCGCCGGAGACCGGGATGCCGAGATGGTAGTAGCCGGGGCGCCCGAGATCCTGGACGGTGGTGGCCAGGCCGGGCTTCAGCACCTCGATCGCCATCAGGCACCTCCCAGGAGCGCGGCGTTGTAGGCGGTGGGGTCCTGCTGGAACGCGTCGAGCGAGAACGTCACCTTGCGGATCGCTGGATAGAAGCGGCCGGCGGCCACTTCCTCCAGGTCGCGGTCGTATTCCTCGCGCGTCACCGGGTTGAACTTCACGATGTCGCCCGGCTTGAAGAAGATCATGAACTCCTTCAAGTAGCTGATCTCCTGCTTCGGATCGTAGATCGGCATCGGCGTGATCCCGAACATCTGGTAGCCGCCGGCGCCCCGCACCGAATAGATGCAGCTGAAGCAGCCGCCGTGGCCGACCGTGAGCTTCGGTGTGTCGGTGCGTGGGCGCAGATACTTCGGCACCTCGAGCTGCCGCTGGCGCTCGACCATCTGGTACATGAACGGCAGGCCGGCGACGAAGCCGACCATCGAGACGAACCACGGCGAGCCGGAGTGCGCTTCGATGAAGGCGTCGGCGCTCGGCAGGTCGTTGACGCGGGCGGCGAACTCGAGGTCGGTCGCCTTCGGGTCCTGGTGGCGCTCGCGGAAGCGCATCAGCGTCTCGTGCGTCCACGGGTCGTTGTAGAGGACCGGGATCTCGATGACGCGGGTGTCGATCACCGGCTCGGCCTTCTCGGCCGCCGCCTCCAGCGACTTCAGCTCCTTCAGGAGGTCGTCGGGGGCGATCTGGTCGGGGTCGAACTTGACGAGCGCCGAGGCGTTCGCCGGGCAGATCTCGGTGACGCCGGCGATGCGGCTGTCGCGGATGGCGTTGGTGAGCGACAGCCCCTTGAAGAACGCCTCCAGAGACATCGCCTCGTCGAGCTCGATATAGACGTGCTCGTCACCGCCGAATGAGTATCGCGTCTGCATGTGGGGCGGATCTCCTCAGGCTTTCGCAGCATCGAGCGGGTTGGCCTCGAGCCACGGCTCGAGCCAGCGGGTGTGGACGCGGCCGCCCGCCAGCTCTTCGTCGCGGGCGAGCGCCTTGTGCAGCGGAATGGTCGTGGCGATGCCCTCGACCGTGAGCCGATCGAGGGCGCGGGCCATCGCGTCGATCGCGGCCTCGCGCGTGGCGGCGTGGACGATCAGCTTGCCGATGAGGGAATCGTAGAACGGCGGCACCGCATAGCCCTCGTAGAGCATGGTGTCGAAGCGGATGCCGGCGCCCTCGGGCACCACCAGACGCGAGACCACGCCCGGCGAGGGCATGAAGCTCTTCGCCGCGTCCTCGGCGTTGATGCGGCATTCGAGGGCGTGGCCGGAGATCGAAACGTCCCCCTGCCGAATCGACAGCGGCGCGCCGGCGGCGATGCGGATCATCTCGGCGACCAGGTCGACACCGGTGATCATCTCGGTCACCGGATGCTCGACCTGGATGCGGGTGTTCATCTCGATGAAGAAGAACGCGCCGGTCTCCTCGTCATAGAGATATTCGAGCGTGCCGGCGCCGCGGTAGCCGACTGACTTCGCCAGCGCCACGGCCGAGGCGCAGAGTTCTTCGCGCGTGGCCGTGTCGAGGACGGCGGCGGGTGCCTCCTCCCAGACCTTCTGGCGGCGGCGCTGCACCGAGCATTCGCGCTCGTAGAGGTGCACGACGTCGGTGCCGTCGCCCATGATCTGCACCTCGACGTGGCGGGCGCGGGCGATGAAGCGTTCGAGATAAAGCCCGCCGTCGCCGAAGGCCGACAGCGCCTCCGCGCTCGCCTGCGGGATGAGGGTGGCAAGCTCCTCCGGCGTGTGGGCGACGCGGATGCCGCGGCCGCCACCACCGGCGGACGCCTTGATCATCACCGGGTAGCCGACCTCCTCGGCGGCGTCGCGCGCCGCCTGCAGGCCCTCGACGCGGCCCGGGCTGCCCGGCACCGTCGGCACGCCGGCCTTCATCGCCATCTCGCGCGCAGTCGCCTTGTCGCCCATCAGTTGGATCGTCTCGGCCTTCGGGCCGATGAAGACGAGGCCGCGCTCCTCCACCGCCGCGGCAAAACCGGCGTTCTCGGAGAGGAAGCCGTAGCCGGGGTGGACGGCGTCGGCGCCGGTGTCGGCGGCCGCCTTCAGGAGCGCGTCGACGCTGAGATAGGACTTCGAGGCGTGGGCGGGGCCGATCTCCACCACCTCGTCGGCGAGGCGGGCGGCGAGCATGCCGTGGTCGGCCTTGCTCACCGCCTGAACGGTGGCGATCCCGAGCGACTGTGCCGCGCGGATGATTCGCACGGCAATCTCGCCACGGTTGGCGATGAGGATTTTGGTGACGGGCATCGGGGCGGCTGTCCCGGCGATCAGTCTTCGAGCTCGCAGACCGGCTGGCCGGCCATCACCGCATCCTCGTTGTCGAGCACGAACCTGACGTTCGAGCCGCCGACCTCGGCGACGACCGGGTTGAACGTCTTCATCACCTCGATGAGGCCGATGGTGTCGCCGACGGCCACACTGTCGCCGTCCGCCTTGAACGGCGGCTCGCCCGGCGTTGGGCTGCGATAGAAGATGCCGGGAATGGGAGCCAGAACCGTCTTCACCGCCATGAGAAACCTCCGCGACAACGCCAACCGAGCATAGGGAAAGTTCGCGCCGGGAAACACCGGCGTCGTGCGAAACTATGGCGCACGTCGGCGGGGCGGTGGAGCGCCGTGCGCAATCCGGGTCTTCCCGCAGGGGGTTGAAGGCACACCCCCTTCATCCCCCAAACTGCTTCACGATCTGCGCGGCATCAAATGCATTTCGCGCTTCCGGATCGCTCGCTCGGTACATAACGACGGTGACACCGACATTCGCAGTTGGAGCACGGATGGGTGTACCGAAGCCGGTTGTCTGAACATAGGTCGTACCGCCGACCGTGGTTGCTGTTCCGTAGCCGGAGCCAGTCACGCCGACGACCTGGGAGCCCTGCGACATCTGAGGATCAAATAGCAAGAAATGTGTATAGCCGCGCGCCAAGGTCGCTTCCGCGGCTTTCTTCAAAGTGACATTTGATGCGCTTCCGACCCAGATGGCGCCCCGGGCGCTCGTATCGATCCGGACCACATTGGGGGCAAGCGGCATCTCCTGAGTTGAGACGCACGCACCCAAGACCGAACACATTAAAATAACTGCCAGACTTTTCATTTAACGCCCCCTGTGGGGATGAGCATAGGGACATGCCGAGGCTGGGCCAAGACAGCGCTTGGCGTTTCGGAAGTCGTTTCGGAAGTTCCCATTTGACGGCCGCGTCCCCGCTCCCGACACTGGCGGCGGAGCCGGGACGGCGATAGGCGAGGACTTCGAATGACGGTCTTGATCAACTGTGACATGGGCGAGAGCTTCGGGCTCTATCGCTGCGGCGACGACGAGGGGATCATGCCCCACATCGACATGGCGAACGTCGCCTGCGGCTTCCACGCCTCCGACCCGGTGGTGATGCAGAAGACCGTGCGGCTCGCCAAGGCGCACGGCGTCCGCGTCGGCGCCCACCCCTCTTTTCCCGACCTACAAGGATTCGGCCGCCGCGAGATGAAGATGGGCCGCGAGGAGCTCACCGCCTGCCTGATCTACCAGATCGGTGCACTGAAGGGCTTCCTCGACATCGAGGGGATGCCGCTCAACCACATCAAACCGCACGGCGCGCTCTATGGCGTCGCCTCGCGCGATCCGGAGGTGGCGAACGCCATCGCCGACGCCGCCGTTTCGTTCGGCGTGCCGGTGCTCGGCATGGCCGGCACCCAGCACGAAAAAGTCTATACGGCCCGCGGCCTGACCTTCATGGCCGAGTACTACGCCGACCTCGACTACAACGACGAGGGCATGGTGATCATCACCCGCGAGCACGATGCGCGCGACCCCGCCGAAGTCGAGCGGGCGATGACGCGGGTGCTGGTCGAGGGCAAGGGCACCTCGATCACCGGGCGCGAGTTGCCGATGAAGGCGGACTGCGTCTGCGTCCACTCCGACACGCCCGGCGCCGACGAGCTCGCCCGCGCCGTGAAGCGCGCCGTCACCGAGTTCGAGAAGCGCGCCGCCTGAGAGCCTGACGAACCGGGGCGCGGAAATTCCCGGGCACAAAGCGAGAGGGGCGAACCGATGGCCCGCCCCTCCCCGTCCAGTCTCTTGGCGGACTTCAGTCGCGCAGGATCGCGGCGACGAGGCGGTTGACCTCCGCCGACTTCTCCATGTGCGGCAAGTGACCGACGGCGGCGAGCCGGTGCACGGTCACCGAGGCCGGCAGGCCGTCGGCGCCGGAGGCCGGCAGGATCTGGTCGCTCTCGCCGACGATCACCTGCACCGGCACCTTCGCGTTGGAGAGCGCATCGCGCAGGCTGGCGTTCTGCTTGCCACCCGAGAAGTTCGCCGCCGCGATCGCCGTCAGCGCCTCGGAGGCGCCGTCGAGGCGCTTGAACTTGAGCACGTCCTCGACCATGTCGGCCGTCACCATCGAGGGGTCGGCGACGAGGAGCTCGATCACCGGCCGGAGCTTGCGCGCGCGGGACTCGCCCAGGAAGCCGTCGATGAAGCCCTGGTTGATGGTGCCGGCGAGGCCCGCCGGCGCCACCAGCGACAGCGAGGCGACGCGGTCGGGGTGGGTGGCGGCGATGTGGGCCGCGATGGCACCGCCGAGCGAGTGGCCGGCGAGGTGGGCCTTCTTGATGTCGACCGCGTCGAGGAAGGCGACCACCGCCGTGGCGAGGCCGGCGACGGAGCCGTCCTTCACCGCCTTCTCGGAACCGCCGTGGCCGGGCAGGTCGAGGGCGTAGACAATGCGGCCCTCGGCTAGCGCCTCGTGGTTGAAGAGCCAGGCGGCGTGGTCGGAGCCGAAGCCGTGGATGAGGACGACGGGCGTGCCCTCGCCCTCGCCGAGCTTCAGGTAGCGGATGCGGCCGGCAGCCGTCTCGATCACCTCCGGCTGCGGCACGACGACCGTCTCGGAGGCGGCCGAGGCCATGCTCTCCTGGAACTGCGTCACGAAGGCGTCGATGTCCGCATCGGCGACGCTCTTGTCCGCGACGACGGCGAGCAGTGCGCCGACCGGCACGACGTCGCCCTCGGCGATCACCCGGCGGCGGACGAGGCCCTCCACCGGGCTCTCGAACGAGTTGGCGATCTTCGTCGTCTCGATGTCGGCGATTTCCTGGCCGCGGGCGATCTTGTCACCCTCCGCGATGTTCCATTTCGACAGGGTGCCCTCCTGCATGGCGAGGCCCCACTTCGGCATGACGATCGGTTCGATGGACATCGGCGGTCTCCGGGAAATTGGAAGGTGTTGCGGCACGCGAACACGCGCCGGTCCTCCCCCTGCCAGGGGGGAGGACAGCGAGGCCGGCAGGCCTCGCAGGTGGGGGCCCGTCAATCCGGCGCAGAACGTTGGATTGACGGGCCCCACCCTGCCTGCCTTCGGCAGGCTGTCCCTCCCCCTGGCAGGGGAGGGACAAGTGTCCTCTCGGCCCGAACTACTCCGCGGCGACCCGCGTCGGGGCGCCGACGAGTTCGCGCACGGCGGCCTCGATCTTCGCCGGGCTCGGCACGTAGAGGTCTTCCAGCGCCGGCGAGAACGGCACCGGCGCATGCGGCGCCGTCACCATGCGGGGCGCCGCCTTCAGCTTGTGGAAGGAGCGCTCGGCCACCAGCGAGGCGATGTCGCTCGCCATCGAGCAACGCGGGTGCGACTCGTCGACGACGACGAGCCGGCCCGTCTCCTCGGTGGTCTCGATGATGGTCTCGAGATCGAGCGGCGAGGTGGTGCGCGGATCGACGACCGTGCAGGTGATGCCCTGCTTGGCGAGATTATCCGCCGCCTGGTTGGCGAAGCCGACCATCCGACCGAGCGCCACGATCGTGCAGTCCTCGCCTTCGCGCGTCACGTTCGCCTCGCCGAACGGGATGGTGTAGGGCTCGTCGGGAACCTCCATCTCCTCGTCGTAAAGAACCTTGTGCTCGAAGAAGATCACCGGGTCATCGTCGCGGATCGACTGGATGAGCAGCCCCTTCGCCTCGTAGGCGTTCGACGGCACCACCACCTTCAGCCCGGGAATGTGGGTGAACAGCGAGTAGAGGCACTGCGAATGCTGCGAGGCAGCGCGGAAGCCGCCACCGTACATGGTGCGGATGACGAGGGGCGTGACCGCCTTGCCACCGAACATGTAGCGGAACTTCGCCGCCTGGTTGAGGATCTGGTCGAAACAGACCCCCATGAAGTCGACGAACATCAGCTCGGCCACCGGACGGAGCCCGGTCGCCGCCGCACCGGCGGCGGCGCCGATGAAGGAGATCTCGGCGAGATGGGTGTCCAACACCCGGTCCGGGCCGAACTGCGTGTAGAGACCCTTGGTCACGCCCAGCGGTCCGCCCCAGGCGTCCTGCTGGCCGGGAGCCCCGGTGCCGCCGGCGACGTCCTCGCCCATGAGGATGACGCGCGGATCGCGCTCCATCTCCTGGCGGAGCGCCTCGTTGACGGCTTGGCGATAGCTTTTCTTGGGCATCGTCCCCTCCCTCAGTAGCGCAGGTAGACGTCGGTGAGCAGATCCGCCTCGGTCGGCATCGGCGCCGCCTTGGCGTTCACCATCGTCATCGCAATATCGTCGATGATCTTGCGGTCGACGGCATCGAACTCCTCCGGAGCGATCAGGGAGGCCTCGACGACGCGCTGCTTGAAGATCTTCAGCGGATCGTGGTTCTGGCGCAGGTTGGCGATCTCGTCCGGCGCGCGGTAGGTCATCGCGTCGCCCTCGAAATGGCCATAGTGGCGGCCGAGGCGGACGTGCATCAGCGACGGGCCGCCGCCGTTGCGGGCGCGCTCGATCATTTCGCCGGCAACCTCGTAGACGGCGAAGAAGTCGAAGCCGTCGACCTCGCGCGACGGCATGCCGAAGCCGGTGGCGCGTCCGGTCTGGCTGCCACCGACCGCCCACGAGGAGGCGGTCGATTCGGCGTAGCCATTGTCCTCGGCGACGAAGAGAACCGGCAGGTTCCAGATCTTCGCGAGGTTGTAGCTCTCCAGGATGGCGCCCTGGTTGGAGGCGCCGTCGCCGTAGAAGCACACCGACACGCCGCCGGTCTTCAGCGTCTTGGCGGTGAGTGCTGCGCCGCAGGCGAGCGGGCCGCCGGCGCCGACGATGCCGTTCGCGCCGAGCATGCCCTTCGACAGGTCGGCGATGTGCATCGAGCCGCCCTTGCCGCCGCACAGCCCGTCCTTGCGGCCGAAGATCTCCTTCATCATGCCGTCGACGTCGCAGCCCTTGGCGATGCAGTGGCCGTGGCCACGGTGCGTCGAGGCGATGGCGTCGCGGTCGGTGAGGTGCATGCAGACGCCGACGCCCGACGCCTCCTCACCGGCATAAAGGTGCACGAAGCCGGGAATGTTGCCGGCCGAGAACTCATCGTGCACGCGGTCCTCGAACTCGCGGATGGTCCGCATCCGCGTATAGGCGGCGAGAAGCGTCTCGCGCGGAAGCTGCAATGCGCTTGACATGGTTTCCTCCAACTAGGCCCCGTGAACCGCCGTGCTCCGGCGCCCGCCTGAGACGGCGCCGTCACGGTCTTCAGACATCTGCCGCCAGCCTGCGCGGCGCCTCGTCCGTTCGTCGCCGAGGCTGATCCGGCGACCCGACATCGTCAAGGGACACCGCCCTTGCCACACCTGTTGCGCCCCCTGGCACCGGTCACGTCAGTGCCCGGCCATTGCTGGCGTCGAACAGATGCAACTTGCTGCTGTCGACGGAAACGAAGATGGGTGCGTCCATCTCGCCGGTGAAGTCGGCGCCGGTCTTGACCAGCAGCCGGCCACCCTGGAAGGCGACCTCGACGAGGGTGTCGCCGCCGAGCGGCTCGACCGCATAGATGGTGCCGGCCGTCCAGTCGGCACCCGGGGCCGCTGCGGCGACCTGCAGCGCCTCGGGGCGAATGCCGAGCCGCATGCCGCCGCGCGCACCGTCGAGGCGGTGGCGGTGGGCGTCGGACAAGCGCACGCGCAAGGCGCCGCTGCGCACCTCGAGATCGGTCTCGGAGCCCGCGGTCACCACCTCGGCGTCGAGGAAGTTCATCGGAGGCTCGCCGACGAAGCTCGCCACCCACTCGTTGGCGGGGTGGTTGTAGATCTCCTGCGGCGTGCCGATCTGCTGCAGCACGCCCTCGTTCATCACGGCGATGCGGTCGGCCATCGACAGCGCTTCGAGCTGGTCGTGGGTGACGTAGATCGTCGTCGTCGCGAGCTCGCGCTGCAGGCGCTTCAGCTCGCCGCGCATGTGGCCGCGCAGCTTGGCGTCGAGGTGGCCGATCGGCTCGTCGAACAGGAACACCCGCGGCGAGCGCACGATGGCGCGGCCGATGGCGACGCGCTGCTTCTGGCCACCCGACAGTTCCTGCGGACGGCGGTCGAGCAGGTGGCCGATCTGCAGCATCGCCGCCGCGCGGTCGACGCGGGTCTTGATCTCTGCCGCCGGCATACCGCGCAGCTTCAGCGCGTTCGCCATGTTGTCGCCCACCGTCCTGTGCGGATAGAGGGCGTAGTTCTCGAACACCATCGCGATGTCGCGATCCTTCGGCGGCAACTCATTGATGCGCTTGCCGTCGAAGGTGATCTCGCCGGCCGAGATGTGCTCGAGGCCCGCCAGCATCCGCAGCGTCGACGACTTGCCGCAGCCCGACGGGCCGAGCACGCACAGGAACTCCCCGCTCTCGCAGGAGAACGACAGGTCGCGGACGGCGGGAACCTTGCCGTACATTTTCCAAACTTCGGCGACTACCACCTTCGTCATCGGTCCGTCGAGCTCCCTGTCTTCTCGCCCCGCGGGACATCTTGTTCTGGCTTAGCCGCGCACGGCGCCCATGGTGAGGCCGGTGACGAGGTAGCGGCGGATGACGAGCCCGAGCAGCATCATCGGCAGCGTCGTCACGACGCCGGCGGCCATGATCTTGCCCCACTGGATGTTCTGCGGCTGCACCAGCCCGCTCGTCGCCACCGGCAACGTCTTTGCCCCGCCCGATCCGATGATCGAGGCGAACAGGAAGTCATTCCAGGCGAACAGCACGCACAGCACCAGGAAGGCGCCGATGCCGGGCGAGACCAATGGGATGATTTCCTTGAACGCCTGCAGACGCGTGCTGCCGTCGACCATCGAGGCTTCTTCGATCGCATAGGGAACGTTGTCGAAGAAGCCCTTCAGGATCCAGATGGCAAACGGCAGGTTGAAGGTCGTGTAGGCGATGATCAGGCCGGGCGTCGTGCCGACGAGGCCGCCATAGCGGAAGATCGCGAACAGCGGCACCATCACCGCCACCACCGGCGCCATGCGGGTGGAGATGATCCAGAAGAACAGGTCCTTCTTGCCGCGGAACTCCGCCCGCGACAGCGCATAGGCCGCCATCGAGCCCAGCACCACCGAGATCGCCGCCGAACCGAGCGCGCTCGTCAGGCTGTTGAGAAAGTAGGTGCCGAAATTCTCCTGCGTGAACAGATCCGTATAGTGCTTGAAGGTCGGCGTGAACTCGAAGAACACGCCGATGCCGGACCAGTCACCGACCGCCGGAAGCTTGAAGGCCTCAAGCAGGTCCTTGATGGAAGAGACGAACATGATGAAGATCGGCAGCACCGTCCAGATCAGGAAGACGATGACGAAGACGGTGGAGGCGACGCCGGCGAGCACCGAGGCCGGCGTCCGGTAGGTGACGATGTCCCGCGAGGCCATGGTCCGATCCTCAGTGCTTCTGCTGCAGGCTGGGCTGCGTGAAGGCGCTGACCAGCACCATGCCGATGACGATGGTGACGACGAGCAGCGTGAAGGCGATGGCGGCGCCGTAGCCGAGGTTGAAGTTCGTGAACGACACCTCGAATAGATAGACCGGCAGCACCTTGGTGGAATTCGCCGGTCCGCCGCCGGTCAGCCGCAGGATCGCATCGATGAAGCGGAAGTTGTCCATGAAGCGCAGCAGCACGGCGATCAGCAGGAACGGGTAGAGGTTCGGCAGCACAATGGCGAAGAAGTTGCGCACCGCACCGGCGCCGTCGACCATGTGCGCCTCGAGCTGATCCTGCGGCACGCGCTTCAGGCCGGCGAGCACGATCAGCGTGATGAGCGGCGTCCACTGCCAGGTATCGACGACGACGATGCCGATCATCGCGGTCGACGTGCTGCCGAGGATCGACGTTCCGCTGAGGATGCCAAGGCTCTGCAGCACCCAGTTATACCAGCCGAAGGTGCCGTTATAGAGGTAGAACCAGACGAGGCCGGCGATCACCGGCGCCATCATCATCGGCATCAGGAAGACGGTGACGAGCGGCTTCTCCCAGCGGGAATTGTTCAGCACCAGTGCGAGCGTCAGGCCGAGGCCGACCTGCAGCACCATGCATGAGGCGCTGTAGACGAACAGGCGTTGCCAGCCCTCCAGATAGCGCTTGTCGGAAAGGAGCTTGGCGTAGTTGGCGAGCCCCACCCAGACGTCCGGCTGGTTGGGCGACATCGAGACCTGGTGCAGGCTCATGTAGATGAGCCAGAAGAACGGATAGAGCGAGATCGCCGCGAGCAGCAGGATAGCCGGCGCCAGCAGATAGGCATAATAGCGCTGCGACGGTGCCACATTGAGGGCGGACGGCGCGGCGCGGGGCGGGCGAAAGTCGGTGGTGAGCGTCTGCTGCATGGCGGCGTCCGGCGCGGGTACGACGACAGTCCGGGGCCGCCGCTGGGCGGCCCCGGTCGACGGTCGGGAGGGCTGATCAGGCCTCGTTGAGCTCGTCGAGCTGCGTCTGGATCGACTTGCAGGCCTCTTCCGGCGAGGTCTCGCCAGCGAGGCACTTCTGCACCTCGGACGCCAGGATCTGGTGGTACTCGTTCGCCTTCGGGATCTTCGGGCCGAGCACGAAGTTCGGGTCGAGGATGCCGTAGTCGTAGACCGCGTCGAAGGTGAGCGCGTTCGGCATGGTGGTCGGCCGCTCGCGGGCGGCGCCGACCTCCGGAATCTCCAGCACGGTCTTGCGGGTCGGCGTGCCGCCGAGGCCCTTCAGAACCGCGAACTGGTTGTTGGTCGACACCGCCCAGCTGGCGAAGATCCACGCCGCTTTCTGCAGGTCCTCGGACGCGTTGGCGTTGATGCCGATGCCGCCGATGCCGCAGTTGGTGCCGTTAACCGCCTCGCCGCCATTGACGATCCACGACGCCTCGCCGCGTGGGCACGGAGCATAAGCGGTCTTGCCGCCTGCCGCCGCCGAGGTTTTCGGGTCTTCGACCGAAGCCGCGAACTCGTGGTACTGCACCTGCATGGCGATCTGGCCCGCCTGATAGACGGTGTTCAGCTGCAGCGTGCCGTTCGCCAGGTTGTCCGGGTGCGAGTTGTCGGCCTGTTCCTTGAACTTCTCCATGATTAGGACCGACTGTGGATCGCCCCAGTTGGTCTTGCCGGGGGTGCGGCTGCCGAGCTTGTCGTCGACGTTGAAATCCGTCCAGCGACCGTGCGCGAACAGCATGCGCTGGATGTCGAGCTGCGTCGTCCACGCGAACGAGCCCTGATGCTGGGCATAGCCGTAGGGGATTGTGCTGTCCTTCGCATGCATCGCCTTGAAGAACTTGGCGAAGTCGTTGACCTGCTTCCAGGTCGTCTCGTTGGTGAACTCCAGCCGGTAGCCGTACTCGGCCTCGAAGTCCTTCGACAGCTGCTCGAACAGATCCTGCCGGTAGAACGTGCACGCCACCGCGGCGTCATAGGGCAGCGCCACCAGCCGGTCGCGGGTGTAGTAGTAACCGCAAGCGTCGAGGAAGTTGTCGAACCACGCTTCGGCGCCGTAGCCGTCCTTGTCCTGCGGCAGGCTGTCGTCGCCGATGAACTTCGACATATCGGCATAGAACTCGGCGAACGGCGCACCGATCGGCTTGTCCTGCACATAGTTGAGGGTGAAATCGGCGCTGCCGCCGCGCAGGTCGATGCCGACCTTCTGCTGCACGACCGGGAGATCGTCCGTCAGGATCTCCACTTCGATGCCGGTGAGGTCGAAGAAGGCCTTGAGATTGTCGCGGATGGCGAAGGACGGCGGCGTGTTCTCGGACATGAACACGAGCTTGGAGCCGGAGAACTGCTTCCACTTCGCATCGTCGGACGACTGCGCCTGCACGCGCGTCGAGACGATGGTGGAGCCCCCGCCGACGATGAGGCCACCGGCGCCGAGACCGGCGGCGAGGGCACCGCCCCGCTGCAGGAACTCACGACGGCTGACGCGGCGCCGAACGGCGCCCTTGATCGGACGAAACATCGCTTCACTCCCCAGTATTGTTTGTTTCGCCGGCAGGTTTGCCGACGTCCGGCGCGGGTTTTCCCGGCCGGTCCGCGTGGGACCTTTTCGAGCGGGCCGAAAGAGCGGCCCTGTGGGCACTTTCCCTTCCTGGACGATTTCAGCCGCCCCTCACCTCCCGGTTGCGGGAGGAGCGGGCGACGATCAAGGACCGTAGAGCCGGCAAAAAACTTCCCGTGGGGCGCGCCTCGCATCCAACGTCGACAGTCCCCGCAAAGCATCCATCCGTACTGCACTGCAGCAAGACATCAGGAGGAAGGCGAGACTGTCGCTCAATTCAGTCTACGATCGTCGATGCCCCAGGATGGGTCAATTGTCGCAATGCGCCACACCTGTTGCAGGTGGTGCAACGCTGGTGGCTGTCAGCGCCGCCGGTTTGGGCTATGGTCGTCTTTCGCAGCGTTCCGGCCGAAGAGCCGGGGGACCGCCCGGAGAGGCGGCCACTGCGCGGGAGGATGGGACATGGTGCAGGCGACGCCCGCGATGGCGCATGCGCGGCACGTGGAGGTGGGCCTCGAGGGGGGCCGAGGCCAGGGTGGCCTTGGCCCGGCGTTGCCGCCACGTGCGCTGATCATCGATTCCTGGAAGCGCTGCGCCTCTCAGTATCGGCTCGATCCGTCCCGGCCGGAGCGCACGCGCATCCTGACCACGTCCGAGCTCAAGGACTTCCGCGAGCCGATGTCGCCCTTGATGCGCATCGCACGGCCGATCCTCGAGGACCTCTACCGGCATCTCGAGCCGATCGGCTATTGCGTGCTGTTCACCGACCTCAACGGCGTCGCCTTCGATTTCCTCAACCACCCCTCGCTCGATGCCGAGCACCGCACCGCCGGCCTCTATCTCGGCTCGGTGTGGACCGAGGAGACCGAAGGTACGAATGGCGTCGGCACCTGCATCGTCACCGGGCGGCCGTTGACGGTGCATCGCACCGACCACTTCCGCTCCAAGAACGCCGATCTTTCGTGCACCGTCGCACCGGTGTTTGATCCCGACGGGGCGTTTGCGGCGGTGCTCGACGTCTCGACGGCCCGTCCCGACAAGGGCGGCGCGACGCGCTATGCCGAGCACCTCGTCGACGTGACGACGCGCCGGCTCACCAACGCCTGGTTCCGAGAGCGCCACCGCGACCGCTGGGTACTGCGGCTGTTTCCCGATTCCGAGAACCTCGATCCGGCGCGCGAGGGGCTGTTGGCGCTCGACCAGGACGGCGCCGTCGTCGGCATCTCCGACACCGCCCGCCGCCTGCTCGCCGACCAGCGGCCGGCGATGGCACCGCCCGGCCGGCGGGCGCTCGCCGCGGCAAGCCGGCGCAAGGGCGAGGCGAGCGGAGCGGCGTCCGGCGGCGCGGCGGCGGCAGACGCGGCGCTGGTGACCTGGCTCGGCTCGCTCGGCACCCTGCATGACGGGCCGCGCCATCTCGCCCCGCCCTCCGGCACCGGCCGGCCGCTCTACCTGATCCCGATGGCTCCCGCCCGTGGCGGCCGCCGCACCGTCGCCGTCGGCGCCCCCGGCTTCGACGATCCGCCGCTGCCGGCGAACACGCAATCGGCCGCCCCGAACGCGCCACGCCGCGCCGTTTCGCCGAGAGCGGCGACGCCCGGCGAGGCGGTGCCGGCGCTCGCCTCGTTCTGCGGCGGCGATCCGCAGCTCGCCGACGTGGTCCGGCTGGCACGGCGGGCCCGCGACGGCGGTGTGCCGCTGCTCGTCACCGGCGAGACCGGCACCGGCAAGACCACCTTCGCCCGGGCGCTGCATGCAGAGGCCTGCGACGGCCGGCTGGTGGAGCTCGCACTCGCCGGCCGCGACGCCGCCGAGACCGAACGTCTGCTCGTCGATGCCCTGAACGAGGCGTCGACGCTGGTGCTCGACGATATCGGCGAGCTGCCCGACGCCACCCAGCAGGCGCTGTTGCGACAGCTGAAGCGGCGGGAGAACGACAGCCGGTCACGACGCCCGATGTTGGTCAGCACGGCGCAGCAGCCGGTCGCGACGCTGCAGGCGACGGTGCGGCCGGACCTGTTCTTCCGGCTCGCTGGCGCCCACGTGGCGCTGCCGCCGCTGCGCCTGCGCCACGACCGTGAGGTGCTGATCGACGCGGTGCTGTGCGAGCTCGCGGGCGACCGGCCGATCGCCGACCGTGCCAAGGCCCTGAAGACGCTTTCGGCGGCGCGCTGGCCCGGCAATCTGCACGAGTTGCGCTCCGTGGTGAGCCTTGTGCTTGCCGATGGCGACGACGCTGCGCTCGAGCCTTGCTTCCGCGAGCTCACCACCTTGGCCGACGAGCCGGTCCGCGAGCCTGCGGCCGGCGATGGCGGTGGCCGCCTTTCGCCCGGGTCCGGCCCGATCGTCGAGCAGGCGATCGACGACCTGGAGCAGTTGCTGGTGGCCAATCACTGGTGCGTGTCGCGCGTCGCCCGGCTGCTCGCCGTCGACCGCTCCACCATCCATCGCCGCATGAACCGTTTCGGCCTCGTACCACCCCAGCGCCGCGCCTGAGCACGCGACCGCGACAGCGCCCTCAGAGCCTGTTTGGGAATTGCTGGTGGCCGCCGCGATCGCGCCGTCCCCAGTCGGGATCGCCGACCCGCCGCAGCAGCACCTCGAGCTCGGCGACGATAGCGTCATAGGGTCGGCGGTCGTCCAGCTGGCGGAACCGCACGGCATCGAGATAGGCCTCGGCGCGGAGGATGTCGCCGCGCAGCTCCGCCGTCGCCGCGCCGAGCCGGGTCGGAGGCCCGTCGGCGTCGTCGCCGAGGCGCAGCCCTTGCACGCCTCGCCATCGGTCGAGCAGGCCGCCGAACACCGCATCGACCTCGCTCCGGGTGATCGGCTGCGGCCGCCCGTGATCGTCGATCGCGGTCGCGAAGGCAGGTCCTTCGGGGGCATCGTCGGGAACGGGAACCAACCTCACGCTCACCCGGCGCAGCAGGAGGAGGCCGGTGAGGCTGGACGTCGCTGCCACCACGAGCGCCGCCACGCCGGCATCGACCACCAGCACCACGGCGGCGGCGGCCAGGCCAACCCCCAGGATCGTCGTGCCGATCACCCGCTGTCCCATGTACAGCCTCCAGGGGCTGATACTGGCGCGAACGGCACCGCCCGGCAATGCACCGGACCGCGGCGGGACTACGCTCAGACGCAGACATCCACCCATGTCGCACCGACGATCGCGGCCATCCGCTGCGGGGCGACGCGCACGGCGGCGTTCACGGCCCCCGCCGCCGGCACGACCACGTCGAAGGCCTTGAGCGAGACGTCGCAATAGACCGGCAGCGGCGTCGCCAGCCCGAACGGGCAGACGCCACCGACGGGATGGCCGGTCGCCGCCACCACCTCCTCCGGCCCGAGCATGCGCGGCTTGCCGCCGAAGGCAGCCTTCGCCTTCTTGTTGTCGAGACGCGCGAGGCCGCCGGTGACGACGAGGAGCGTGCGGTCGCCGACGCGCAGCGCCAGCGTCTTGGCGATTTCGGCCGGCGTAACGCCGAGCCCGGCGGCAGCGAGCGCCACCGTCGCGGTGCTCGCTTCGAGCTCGACGACCTCGAGGTCGGATGCGGCTTCGGCGAGGTGAGCACGGACGGAGGCGAGGGTCATCGGCGGCGCTGCTCCGGGCTGATCGATGCGGCGCACGATACACGCGGCAAACCTCGCCGCCAGCACGACGGCTTGCGCGCGACGAGGCCAACAGCGAAAGCTGGCTGGTGGCCCGTCTCGCGTGACGCGGAAATCAGGTGGCGACCGCGCGGGGATGATGGGGCAGGCATGGCCTGCGGCCCTTCGCAGCCAGCAAGCTCATTCCGGCTGTCCGCGACGACGGCACGACGGTCTCGCCGTCGGCCGCGGTCTCGTCGCAAGTCTGGGCCTCAGCGTCAAAGCTCCAGCTTCCAGGCTCCAGCATCTGTGGCCGAGCGTGCCGACGGACTATTCGAGCTCGTGGATGAGTTCGAGCAGCTTCTGGCCGTCCTCGCCCGCTTCTTCCAGGAACAGGTCGAGGAAGACTGGCTGCATGGCCTCCCGCAGCGTGTCGATCTCATCCGTCGACGCCACGTGAACCGCGACGCCGCGTTCGCGCAGCACCGCCGGGGCCGCGAGGGCGGCGGCCTGCGACCGCTGGACCGACCACTCGGCGGCGTTATCGCCGGCCAGTCGGAAGGCGTCCTGGAGGTCATCGTCCAAGAGCTCGAACCATTGCGGCGCGACATAACCATTGACGTAGACTGACACCATCGGCAGCACGACCATGTGGTCGTGCTGATCGTAGAGGCGCCGGGCGACGGCGACGGCGACGTCCGTCACCGCGGCGTCGATGACGCCGGTTCGCATCGCTTCACTCAGCTCGCTCGCGTGCATCGGCACCGTCTCCGCCCCCAGCTGCTCGAGGGTGTGATCGAAGGCGGGGACGAGGCCGCGCATCCGCAGGCCGCGAAAGTCTTCCGGGCGGAGGATGTGGCGGTCCTTCGCGGTGATGACGGACTGGTTCGTCTGGAAGAGCCAGACGACCGACTGCACGCCCTTCTCGTACATCCGCGTCTCGAGAAGATCGACCGCCCGCGAATTCGACCAGCGGCGCGGGATGTCGGTGGACGTCATCATGAACGGCGCCAGCGTCGCGTACATCAGCGGGAGCTTGCGCGCCCACTGGAAGTTCAGGGAGAAGGCGCACTCGGCCTCACCCGTGGCGACAGCGAGGATGTTGTCCTCGGGCTTGAAGAGCTTGGCCTCGCCGACGAGTTCGATCTCGATGCGGCCGTTGGAGAGCCGTTCGACCTCCGAGGCCCAACGCTCGATCAGCCCCGTCACATGGTGCTGTGGTGGAAACTGGTGGCTGCACCGAATTGTTTCGGCCGCTGCCCCGATTGGAATAGACATGACCGCGGCGAAGAACGCCGCGAAGACCTTGCCGGACACCCCAAGTCTCCCTTCTGCGCCGTTTCCCCCGGCACATGCAGCCTGCCGATGCTCGCCTCGAAAGAGGTGCATGGCCGGATCGGGTGCGTGAACGGCGGCTTCTTCTCCGGCAGCCTGCGTTCGCGCCTACTCTACTCTCCTCCACTCGCTCCGCCCCCGCGGAGCACTGCACTCGACCAAGTCTGGACCGCTTTCCGATCGGAGGACACCAACCGATCGCCAGGAATGACCGCCAGAGTTAACGGTCTGAGACCGTCGTCCTGTTCTTTTCTACGATAGTTCTAAATTAGAGGACAGGCCGAATCGGGCAAGAGTGCAGCCCCGGTCGTGCCATCGACGCGCGATCTCGGCCGCCAGCGGACGCAGAGGTCGAGCGTGGCCCGGCGCAATGCGGGGCCGGCATGGCTCGCGTTGCCTGTGAAGCGGCGGTTGCGCGGGGCGAGCGGCGCCCAGTGGCGGGAGCGCAGGGAGCCGTTTCGTCAGGTCGATCCGGCGAGGAGCCGCGTCAGCGCGCGCCCGTCGACGTGTCGCCCGCCCCGCCCCCCAGCCTGCGCAAGCGCTGACCGACCGCCTCGACGGCGCCGACGATACCGCGCGGCCACAGCATGACGAACAGCACCAGGGCGGCGCCGATGCCCATGAAGCGGTATTCGGGAAAGTCCTTCAGCCCCTCGTCGGCGAGCATCAGCGCGGCGGCACCGACGAGCGGCCCCCAGGTGCGGCCGAGGCCGCCGACCACCATCATCGCCAGCAGGAACAGGAGCGGCGACAGATAGAGCGTGTTGGCGCCCATCACCTTGTAGTAGCCGGCGAAGACACCGCCGGCGAGGCCGGTGAAGAAGGCGGAGCTCGCGAACACCAACATCTGGAACTTGAAGCGGCTAACGCCACGCGCCGTGGCGTATTCGGGGGAGTCGCGCAGCGCCTGGAAGGCCGCCCCGACCGGGCCGAACATCAGGAACATCGAGAAGGCGGTGGCGAGCACCAGCACGCCGAGGGCGAGATAATAGTCGCCGAAGGCCATGTAGGGGTAGCCGAGCCACTCGCGGAAGCCGAAGTCGCCATACTTGGCGAGGCCGCGGGTTCCGCCGGTGAAGTTGCGACAGGTGACGCCCTCCATGCTGAAGCAGGCGGTGTCGGTGATGATCAGCAGATACATGCCCTGGGCGATGGCGAGCGTCAAAAGCGCCACGTAGGGGCCCTTCAGGCGCAGGCAGGCAAGCCCGATGACGAGGCTGAAGACGACGGCGGCGAGCGCGCCCACCGGCAGCGCCAGCCAAAGGTTCCAGCCGCCGTAGAGCCCGACCATCGCGGTGGCGTAGCCGCCGAAGGCGAAGATCGCCATCTGCGCCAGCGAGAAGATGCCGGCGACGCCGAAGACGAGGTTCCACTGGGTGACCACCGTCGCCCAGATGAAGAACAGCGTGAGCTGCCCGATGACGTAGCGGCCGGGCAGCACGAACGGCAGGGCGATGGCGATCGCCAGCAGCACGAGGCCGGCGATCAGGTTGCGGCGGGCGGCGCTCACAGCTTGGTCACCCGGGTGCGGCCGAACAGGCCGTAGGGGCGCCAGATCAGCACGGCGATGACGAGGACCAGCATCGAGATGAAGGCGAAGCGCACGCCGAGGGCGAACTGCACCGTGGACTCGAACAGGCCGAGCAGGAAGGCCGCATAGAGCGCCCCCATGACGTTGCCGAGGCCGGCCACCACGCAGATGATGAAGGCCTTCAGCATCGGGTCGTAGCCCATCGTCGGCGCGAGCGTGGTGATGGTCGACAGCATGATGCCGGAGGCGGCCGACAGGCCGCCGGCGAGCGCGAACACCTGGGCGTAGACGAGTTCGACCGGCACCCCCATCAGCCGGGCGGCGTCGCGGTTCTGCGAGATCGCCCGGATCGCCCGCCCCATCCGCGTGCGCGCCAGCACCGCCGCCAGCACCAGCATCAGCGCCGCCGAGGTGAGGACGATGATGACGCTGTTGAAGGGCACGTAGACGTTGCCGATGAAGAAGCCGCCCTCCACCGTCAGCGGCTGGCGGATCGGGTAGGCGCCGTAGAGCTTCTGCAGCCCCGCCTCGAGCACCATGCCGATGCCGATGGTGGCGATGATGACGTTGACCTCGAAGCCCTCGCGATCGAGCATGTGGCGCACCACCAGGGCGTACATGGCGACGCCGAACAGCCCGCCGGCGACGACGGTCAAGAGGATCGCCAGTGGCGCGTTGAGGCCGAGTGCCGCCGAGGCCGTGTAGGCGGCGTAGCCCCCGAGCGTCAGCAAGGCCCCCTGCGCCATGTTGAGGACGTTGAGCGCGCCCCAGATCAGCGACAGGCTGACGGTGGAGATGGCGTACATCGCCCCGAGCGTCAGGCCGCTGATGATGATCTGCGTGGTGGTGTCCACTGCCGCTATCCGCCGAGGTAGGTGGTCAGGATGTCCTCGTTTTCTTCCATCTCGGCCGGTGTGCCGTTCCAGACGATCTTGCCGTCGTCGAGGAGATGGACGTGGTCGGCGACGCCGATGATCCGGCTGGCGTTCTCCTCGACCAGCAGGATCGCCAAGCCGTGGCGCTTGAGGTTGCCGATCACCTCGTAGATCTGGTCGATGACGAGCGGCGCCAGCCCGAGCGACGGTTCGTCGATAAGCAGGAGCTTGCCGTTCGCCATCAGGCCGCGGCCGATCGCCAGCATGCGCCGCTCGCCGCCGGAGAGGCTGGCGACGATCTGCGTCTGGCGCTCCTGCAGGCGCGGCAGCAGCGCAAACACCTCCGCCAGACGCTGCGGCGCCGACGCGTAGGCGGCCTTCGGATAGGCGCCCATCATCAGGTTGTCGTAGACGCTCATGTCGGTGAACAGGAGGTCGCCCTGGGGGATGTGGACGACCCCCTTCTCGACGATGCGGTGGGCCCGCGCGCCGGAGATCGGCTCGTCGGCGAACAGGATTTCGCCGGCGCCGAGCCGCACCAGGCCGGAGACGCAGCGCAACAGCGTCGTCTTGCCGTGACCGTTCGGGCCGATCAGCGTGATGACCTGGCCGGCCGGCACGTCGAAGGAGATGCCGCGCAGCACCCGCTGGCCGCCATAGCCGGCCTCGATACCACGCAGTTGCAACAGCGGCGCCGTCATTGCGGGCCGACGCCTGCCGAGTAGGCGACGATCCGCTTGCTCATCCGCTCGCCCAGATAGACGCGCTTCACCATCTCGTCCTGGGCCAGCCCGGCCGGCGTGCCCTCGTAGATCTTCTCGCCGTGGTTCATGATCATCACCCGCGTCGAGAGCTGCACCAGGAAGCGCATGACGTGCTCGATCAGCATGATGGTGATGCCGGCGGCGACCAGCTTGCGCACCAGCGCCATCAGTTGCTCGATCTCCTCGAGATTGAGGCCGCCGACCGGCTCGTCCATCATCAGGATCTTCGGCCGGGTGGCGAGTGCGCTGGCGATCATCAGGAGCTTGCGGTCGAGCGAGGGCAGCCCGCGCACCTCCGCCGAGCGCGCCCGGCGGAAGCCGACGAAGTCGAGCGCCTCGTCGGCGGCGCGCCGGATGTCGGCGCCGTAGGTCAGCGGCGGGATCAGCCGCGGCGCATGGCCGAAGGCGGCTGCGACGAGGACGTTCTGCTCCGCCGTCAGCGTGTCGAAGCCGGCGTTCGACTGGAACATGCGGGCGACGCCGAGATGGCAGATCGCGTGCGAGGGCAGCCACTCGATCGGCCGGCCCTCGAGCAGCACCGTGCCACGATCGGCGGGGTTGAAGCCGGAGATGACCTCGAACAGCGTGGTCTTCCCGGCCCCGTTCGGCCCGCCGATGCCCAGCACCTCGCCGCGCACGAGATCGAAGGAGAAGTCCTTCACCGCCGCCATCGCGCCGAAATATTTCGACACGTCCCGGCACGACAGCAGCGGCTGGATTTCGCTCACCTCGGCTCCTGCCGACGGGGCCGCCCTCAGGCTTTCCACCACGGCGGCAGCACGAACTTCGCCGTCTCGTAGGGCGGGGGCGCGATCATCGCCGGGTCCTTGGTGAAGTCCTGGATCTGCAGGTACTGGTGAGGCATGCCGAGAGACGGGTCGTCGGTGGCGTCGGGATAGGGGATCGCCGCCTGCTCGGGATAGAAGAAGTGCGTCGTCCCCATCACGCCGCGATAGATCAGCCGGCGCAGCCGCTCGGAAATCTTGCGGTTCTGCGCCTCGTCGCCCGGGGCGCCGGTGCCACCCGCGAGCGCCGCCGCGATGGCGTAGTACTGGCAGCTGTCATAGACCTGCGCGCCGACGAGGGGGCTCGAGTCGGGACCAAAGCGGTCCTTGTAGCGCTTGATGAAGGCCTGGCCGATCTCGTCCTGCAGGGCGGCGATGACGGTCGAATAGAGCACGCCGTTGGTGCTCTCCTTGCCGATCTCGCGGAAGGCGGCGAGCGACGGGCCGTACTGCATGTAGACGAGGCTGTTGGTCGGGTTCGGCGCGAACTGCAGCATGAACTGGGCGAGGTCCTGCGGCACCCAGTGCGTCACCGCGATCACCGCCGGCGGATCGGCACGCAGCTTGGCGAGCGTCGGCCCCCACTCCGAGATCGGCACCACCACCGTCTCGAACAGGCTGATGTCCCAGCCGTACTTCTCGGCGTTGTCCTTGATGGCGTTGGCGATCACCATCGAATAGTTCTGCGAGCCGGTGACGATGGCGATCTTGTTGTTCGGCTTCTCCCACTCCTTCTTGTCGACGAGACCGTTCAGGAAGGCGAGCAGGCCCTCGCCGTACCAGTATTCGGCCGGGTCTCCCATGAAGATGCCGTAGTAGCGATCAGGGTTCTTGCCGACGGTGTCGTGATGGACGATGTCGGTGTTGTGGTGGATGTAGATGATGCCGGCGTCGGCGATGGTGTCGTATTCCTGGGTGACGGCGCCAGTGTTGTAGCCGTTGATGATGGCGTGGACGCCGTGGCGGTCGATCAGGCGCTGCATCGCCGGGATGATGTTGTCGGCGCCCTGCTCCTTGGTGTCCTCGAACACCGGCGCGAGCGGCCGGCCGAGGATGCCGCCGAGCGCGTTGATCTCGTCGCAGGCCATCTCCAGCGCGCGCTTGAACTCGATGCCGTCGGCCGCCGCCCAGCCGGTGAGCGGCACGCCGCCGCCGATCGGGATCGGCTCGCCCGTCGCCGCCATCCCTTCGACCGACGGCATGAGCTCCTGCGTCTGGCCGAGCGCGGCGGCGTTCAGCGTCGCCAGCATCGCGCCGGAAGCGGCGAGACTGCTGCCGAGGGTGAGGAACTTGCGTCTGTCGATGATCTTGCTGCGATCGCCACTGTTTTTCATGATGTTCCCCATCGTCTGGAAGGATGCGTTCCGTCGCGAGCCTTTTACGTGAAGGTCTCGGCGTCCAGGAAGCGCTTCAGTACGTTCGACGTCACTCTGGAGACGTTGTTGTTATAGCTGTTGTGGGACAGGCTGCCCGCCCAGGCGATCGAGCTCGTCGCGAAAACGGCACCGCCCGCCGCCGTCTCGTAGAAGACCATGTCGGCCCGCACGAGCGGATGCTCGCCGCCGCACATGCCCGGCGCGTTGATGAAGATCTCCTCGCAGACGACCATGTAGATCTGCGAGTGGTTTTCCGAGGAGGCCACCACCAGCGCGTTCGGCGGCGTGCCGAGCAGCCTGTCCGCACGGTCGAGCTCGAGGCCGGCGGCACCGCCGCCGATCAGGCCGAAGTCGCCGATGATCTCTTCCTCGACACCCTCGAAGATGAACGTCGCCCGGGGATTCTCGGCGTCTGCCGTCTTGCGGTAGTAGGACGAGATGTCGAAGCCCTGGGCGGTGAAGCCCGTGCCGGCCATCATCTGCGGCGGCCGGCCGGAGCGCCGCCACAGCCCGCCGAATTCTCCGGTGAAGCTGTGATAATACTCGCCGGGCTCGGCCGCCCAGGCGCGGATGCCGCCCTCGGCCCGGCGCACCTCCATGATGCCCGGCAGCGTCGGATGGAAGGCGACGCGCCAGTACCAGGCGTTCGCCCCCATGTAGATCAGCCGCCCACCGTGCCGCTTGAAGGCGTCGAGCCCGTCCCACATCTCCTTCGACCAGTATTCGTGGTGGGTCGAGGTCATGAAGACACGATAGGGGGCGAGCGCCGCGTAGCCTTCGGCGTGGACGTCCTCATCGGTCAGGCAGTCGTAGTCGAAGCCGCTCTCTTCCAGCCAGTCGGTGATATGGGTGTCGGCGTTCATCTGCCAGAGCGAGGAGCCCTTGCCGCCGAGCCACGACTGGTACTTCGGCCGCATCGTCAGCACCGGGCGCAGGCGCGAGGTGTAGCAGACGCCGCTGCCGTCGGAGTGGCTGTCGTAGCAGGAGGCGCCGAACTCGCGGTGCTCGTGCAGGAACACGTCGGTCTGCTGCAGCACCGCCACCTGGTCGGTCAGGTGCTCGGCGAGCGGCGCGTCCGTCATCATGTGCTCGTTGGCGTAGGCCATGTAGCTCGCCGTCGGGATGACGAAGACGAGGTCCGACGTCTTGGTGCCGCGCGCCGGACGGACGACGAAGGGGATGAAATCCTCGTCGTGGGCGGTGGCGATGTGGGCCGCATAGAGGCCGCTGCGCAGGCCGTCCGGCACCGTGAAGGTGAAGTCGGTCTCCCAGGCGCAGTCGTGCAGGTCGTCGTCGTGGAAATGGATGGCGCCATACTGCTCCGGCGCATTGCGCCAGTTCATCTCGTCGCCGGTCCAGTTGTGGCCCTTCATGGCGCGCACCGGCATGTTGATGGTCTTGCCGTGCAGAAGGTTCGGCGAGGCGTCGGAGATGACGTCGCTGGTGATGTCGGAGGAGAAGCCCCAGGCGGCGACGACACTGGTGAGAAGATCGGGCGGCAGCAGATCGCCGCGCAGCCGCTCGATCTCGAGGCGGGAGAGCGCGCGGTTGGCGAGGCGCGGACGGTCGATCTTGCCGTTCAGGTGGTCCGTGCCGACGACGCGGCCGTTGCCGGTGCCGGCCGGCCGTGCCGCCATCATCACGAAGGCGCCCGTCAGAAGCGGCGCCGCGGCGACCGTCTTCGTCACGGTGGTGGCGCCGGCGGTGAGGGCGTAGGGAACGAGGGGTTCCTGGTACAGGCGCACCTCGCCCGACGCGCGGTCGTAGGCTGCGGCGACGAGGTACCACTCGCGTGCCACCATCGGCTTGCCGGTGGAGACGGTCTCGGTGGCGCCCCCCTCCCCCGTCACGGTGAGGCAGAGCGCACCGGCACCGTCGATGCCGAGCACGAGGCCGCCCGCGTCGCTGCCGAGCGACAGGATCGCCTGCGGTCCCTTGTCCGGCGTCGTCGGCCAGACCATCGCCTGCAGCGTCAGACTGCCGAGGGTATCGAAATGCGGCGTGTTTTCCACGATCGCGTGGGAGCCGGCAAAGATGTGCTGGAAGCGCGCCTTGTGGTCGCCGGCGAAAGGCGCTTCGACCTCGCGCTCCTTGTAGCCGGGGCCGTCCGGGCTGGTGTCGCCGTGGATGATCTTGACGAGGCGGGCACGATAGGTCGGCTGGCCGACGCAGCTCACCATGAAGGTGACCTGCTCCCCCGGGCATGCGCTGATCTTGTCGCTATAGCCCATGATCGACTTCATGATCGTCACTCCCGTTCCCGGCTCGACACTGGTCGCTCGCTTTCTGCCTGGAGCCGGCCGCTATTCTTCGAGGTCCTCGCCGGTATGGAGCTTCCACCGTTGCCGGAAGACGTACCATTCGGCTTCCTCGATATTGTGGAAGACCTGGTTGGTCATACGGATCGGCTCGCCGCGCTTGCCGGTCATCTGGCCCAGCACCCACTCCTTGTGGGGAATGCGGGTGATCAGCACGTACTTGCCCTCCATCGGCGCGCCGCGGAAGAGATTGAGCACGCGCTGGAGCTGCGGGCTGTGACGACCGATGGGATTGCGTCGGAATTCTTCGACGACCTTGCGATCGTCTGGCTGGATCTTGTACATGGCGCTCCCTCGCACGGGCGGCGATGCAAACGGGTGCGGAGGACCGAGATGATAGGGTCGCACCGGAGTGGCGGAACCGCTCAGACTGGACGATCTCTGTGCTGAGACTGGACGGCCGTTCCAGGCGCACGGCGGCCGACGATGGGACGCCCCCGCGGCCAATGTGTCGGGTCGGTGCGCACGGGTCGGAACGAACGCGTCGCTGGGAACGGGTCTGGTGCTGCCGGCTCAGGTCGGCCGGCGGCGGACCGCACTCGGCGATCGGCCGTATTTCTCGCGGAAGACGCGCGAGAAGTGGGAAAGGTTGCGGAAGCCGGCGGCATAGGCCGCCTCCGCCACCGTCATGCCGCCGCGGCCGGACACGGCGAGGTATTCGTAGGCGGCCTGCAGCCTCTGGGCGAGGATGTACTCTCCGACCGTGAGGTCGCCGTTGCGGAAGAGCTTGTAGATGTAGCTGACGGAGACGCCGTTCGCCTCGGCGATCGAGGCAGGCGAGAGGTTCATGTCGTGGATGTTGCTGCGGATGTATTCCAGGATGCGGCTGCGCATCCGGTAGGCGGCGAGCTTGGCACCATCCCAGTTCGCCTCGGAATCGAGCGTCAGCACGATGGTGTCGACGAGGTTCTGCGCCACCGCCCGCTCGTTCGGCAACGGCCCGGCCTTGCGCGCCATCGCGACGCTGCGCAGGTGGTTGCGGGCGATGCTGGCCATCGCCGGATTGTTCGGCATCCGGCCGGCGCAATAATCCTCGATGTTCGGGATCCGCCGGCGCAGGTCTTCGCCCGGGATCTTCACCGTCCAGTTCTCGAAATTGTCCGGGCAGGACAGCTCGTAGAATTCCGAAGTGCTGACGAGGGCGTAGCCGCCCGGGCGGACGAAGCCGGAGCGCCCCATCTGGCTGAAATAGAGCACCTCGCGGAACGGCGCGACGAAGACGAAGGCGTCTTCCGGGTCGCGGGCGATGCGCGGCCGCGTCCGGAACACGCGCTGCGCGTCGGCGTCGAAATTGGTGACCGACAGGTTGCCGACGTCGACCTGATGGAGGGTGCCGCGCAAGCCGTCACTGGCGGTGCCGTTGATCTCGAGGCTGTAGTAGACGTCCGACATGATCTCCTGCCAGGCGGAGACCTGCTTCGGGCGCGCAAATCCGAGGGTCGAGAAGTAGGCCATAGGCGCAACCCCTTGCCGGCGGGGAGACTGGCACCTTTACGTTAGAATACTTGCAGGCGTTCGCGAAACCGGAATCGCGCCCGCGGTGCAGCCATTGGACCTTTGGCCCGCACGATCGTGGCCGCGACGCGCCAGCGGCCGGACGACGTCGTTGCGGCATACCGGCGGCCGCACCGGCGGGTGTCGCGGCCGCCGGTGCGGCGGGTCAGAAATAGCCTTCCCGCTTCTGCCGCTCCAGCGAGCCGGAGTCGCTGATGCGGCCGCGGCGCTCGGACGTCGAGGCGAAGAAGGTCTCCTCGGCGACGGCGGCGACGTCATCGGCGTCCGAGGCGACGGCGGCGGTGACGGGCCAGCAGCCGAGCGTGCGGAAGCGCACCTTGCGCGACACCACCGGCCTGTCGAACCAGCGGGCGACGAAGGCCGCGTCCTCGACGGGAATGAGGCGGCCGTCGCACTCGACGACCCGGCGCTCGGCGGCAAAGTAGAGCGGCACGAGCTCGATGCCGCGGGCGAGGATGTAGGCCCACAGGTCCTGCTCGGTCCAGTTGGAGATCGGGTAGGCACGGATCGACTGGCCCACGCCGAGGCGCCAGTTGTAGGTGCTCCACAGCTCCGGGCGCTGGTTGCGCGGGTCCCAGCCGTGGCCGCCGCTGCGCACCGAGACGATGCGCTCCTTGGCGCGCGAGGCCTCCTCGTCGCGGCGCGCACCGCCGAAGATGACGTCATAGCCACCGGCATCGAGCGCCTGCTTCAGGGCGTCGGTGCGCATCGTCGTGGTATAGACGTCGCCATGGTCGACCGGGTTGAGGCCGGCCAGGCGGCCCTCCTCGTTGGCGTGGACGCGCAGCTCGAAGCCGTGGCGCTGGGCGAAGGCGTCGCGGAACGCCAGCACCTCGCGGAACTCCCAGGTGGAATCGACGTGCAGCAGCGGCAGCGGCGGGCGCGAGGGATGGAAGGCGCGCAGAGCCAGGTGGGCCAGCACGGTCGAGTCCTTGCCGCCGGAGAACAGCAGCACCGGGTTGCGCGCCTCGGCGACGCCATCGCGCAGGATGGCGATCGCCTCGCTCTCGAGCCGGCTGAGGGACGGGCCGAGGCTCATGCCGCCACACCCGTCTGGAGGGTCGGTGCCGGGGAGACCGGCGGCACGTCCTGCCAGTGGAGCCCGCCGACATAGCGGTGCGCGACGGTGCCGGTCGAACCGAGCGCCAGGAGGTGCACCCAGCCGCTGTCGACAAGCTGGCGCAGCCCCTCGTGGCTCTCGATCACCGCGTTGATCGCTGCGACCGGCGCCTCCACCAGCACCGACAGGCGCAGCGGCTCGTGCACGAGGCCGCCGCCGTCATGGACCGACTGCCACGGCAGCCCGGTGCGCAGGTCACCCCCCGTCCCCTCCAGCACGCCGATGGTGCCGACGACATTGTGCAACACCTTGTTGCCGCTGCCGAAGACGCGGTTGTCGACAGAGGAGGCATAGTACTGAAGGTTGATCCAGGAGGCGACGATCACCGGCGCCGTCAGGATCAGCGCCAGCGTGGCGAAGTTGCGATCGGCCCGCCAGTCGTAGCTGTGCAGGAACACCCGACCATCGAGGTCGCGACCGAGGGTGCGCTCACGCGGCGCGGCGACGAAGGCGGCGCAGCGCGCGAGCCCCCATTCCGGCCGCACCTGGCTCCAGTCGGTCGCACGGCCGGCGACGGCGGCATCGACCGCCCGCCCCGGTGCGATGCCGAGGAGAGCCGCCCGCTCGGCCCGCGCCCGCCGGCCGGCCAGCGCCAGCCAGCCCGCCAGACGCCCGAGTTCGGCGCGATGGCTGGGGCTGGCAGCATCGGTCTCGTAGAGCGTGACGGTGTCGATCGTGGTGTCGTGCAGCCCGGCGACGAACAGCGTGTCGTCGGGGATGTCGATGCCGCGCGCCTTCACGCCGGCCCGCACCGACGGGTCGTTGAACAGCGCCGCAGCGACGCGGGCGCTGACCTCGCCGGACTGGCCGCCGCAGGCGCCGCAGTCGAGGCCGTGCGCATAGGGGTTGTTGGCAGTCGTCGCCCCGTGGCCGACGAGCAGCACGAGGCGGGCGAAGCCCTCGGTCATCGACATCGCCCGCAAGACGCCCTCCGCAAGGTCGAGGCGGGCGGCGAGCGCCAGCGGCGCCGCGTCGGCGGTCTGCAGTGCGAACGCCGTCTTCAGACCGTTCGCGGCTCCCCGCGCCCCGGAGGCGCCTTTGGACACGCCTTTGGCGGTGCCGTCGGTGGCGGGAAGGCTGCGCGCCAGCAGGCGCCCGGCATAGGTGAGGCCCGTCGTTTCGACGAAGGTGAACGCCGACACCGCCGCCGTGCGGAAGGCCTGCCAGGAGGTCCGCCAGATCTTCGCCCCCACCAGGCGGGCAAGACGGTGCTCGCGCTGCCGCGGCCCGTCCGCGGCCACCGCCGCCGGCCCGGCCGGCTCTTCGCAGACCAACAGCGACGGGCGCAGGAGCACGGGGCAGCGGGCGCTGGCGGTGCTCTCGCCGAACGGCACGACCGCCGCGGCCACGCCGAAGAACCCGGCGAAACCGGCGGTCTCGACGTCGGGCGTCGTGCTCTCGAGTGCCCGCCGGAACACCTCCGAGCGCACGTCGATGCAGAACACCGCCTGAACCGCCGGCCGGGCCGGTGGCGCAGCCGCGGCTGGGGCGTCGTCGGCCAGTTGCTGGAACAGTTCGCGCTGCCACGCCCGCTCGAGAGCGAGTTGCAGGATCGCGTCCGTGGCGAATGCCGCGCCGGTCGCCGCCGCGGCCGTAGGCTCATAGCGGACGCGGGCGCTCGCCCATGCCTCGGCGAAGCCGGGGGTGGTGCGGAAGGCCTCGTGGACGGCGATGTCGAAGGCGGCGCGGAGCGCGAGGAGCTCGACCAGCGTCCGGTCGGTGCCGCCGGCGAGCTCGCTCTGCCAGAGGCGGTAGCGCGCATGGCCGGCCCAGCCGCCGACCGTCATCAGGAGCCGGTGGAAGTAGTCGGAGAGCGCCCGGTCGGAGAGCCCGAGCCGCGTGGCGGCGGTCGCCAGCACGTCCTCCGCCCGGTCGGGCAGGGAGGCGACGACACGGCGGAAGCCGGCGAGGCCGGCGATCTCGGGTGTCAGGTCGACCTTGGCGGCCGCCCGCCAGGCGGCGAAGAGGCCGAGCGTGCGCCACGGGGCGGGCCAGGAGGCCTGGCCCTCGTCGAAGGCGTCGGCCGCGAAGGCCGACAGCCGCTCGGTGACGAAGTCCTCCCAGTCGCGCCCGGTCACGGCCGCCGCCACGCCGGCTGCGGTCGGCAGCGGCTCGGGCGGCGCTCCCTCGGCGCCGGCGGCGCGCAGCGCCGCAACGATCGCCTCCACATCGGCGGGGCCGGCCTCGCCGGCTCCGGACGCGAGGGCGGCGCGGATGTCGTCGATGGTCAGCCGACCGCTCGCGAGTGCCTCGCGATAGTAGACGCGCGGCATCGTCAGCCGGGCGCCGGCGACACGGCCCATCAGCGCCGCCGCTTCCTCCAGCGGCCGCTCGGCGATGCCGAGGAACGGGTTGACGGCGACGAAGCTCTGCAGCGGGAACAGCGGGGCGATGCGCCGGCAGGCCCGCTCGGCCGCAACCGTGGCGTTCGCGACGGCGGGATCGGCGAGCGAGGCGCCGCCGGCCGGAAGATGGCTGGTGTCGTGCTTCATGATCGGACCTCAGAGCTTGCGGGTGGAGGCCGGCAGCGCCCCGATCAGACGATCGAACAGGGCGTTGGCGTAGAGGCCGTTGGCGAGGTGGATGCGGGCGGCGGCGATCACCGGCAGGTCCGGCCGGGCGGTGGTGAGCAGTTGCAGGCCGCCGACGACGGCGAAGGACACGACCGCCAGCGCCATCACGGCGACCGCCAGCGCGTCCGGCGCGCGAAGCGGCGGCAGCACCGCGGCCATCGTCGTGGTCGCGAGGGCATGCAGCGCGAAGTAGGCGGCCACCACCGCCACGGCGGCGACGAGGACCGGGACGGCGGCCGCCCGCGGTCCGGCAAAGCCGTCGGCCAGGAGCAGCGTCAGGCCGAGCACGAGGATGGCGCCGAAGGTGACACCGGCGGCGGTGGCGGCCTCGCCGCCGAGCAGCACGCTCGCCACGGTGACGAGGACGAGGGCCGCCGCGAGCCCGGCGAAAACCAGCGCCGGGCGGCGGGCGCCGGCGGCGCGGCGCGGCGCCGGCGCCTCGGCGGCCGTGCCGGACGCCAGGAAGGCGTAGGCCTTGTAGAGGGCGTGGGCGATGATGTGCAGGACGGCGAGGGCGAAGGCGCCGAGGCCGCACTGCAGCAGCATGAAGCCCATCTGCGAGACCGTCGACCAGGCGAGCGAGACCTTGACGCTCGTCTGGGTGAGCATGACGGCGGCGCCGAACAAGGCGGTGAAGCCGCCGACGATCGCCAGCGCGTGCATTGCCGGGGCGGAGAGCAGCAGCACATCGGCGAAGCGGATGGCGAGGAAGCCACCGGCGTTGATGATGCCGGCGTGCAGCAGCGCCGAGACCGGCGTCGGCGTCTCCATCACCTCGGTGAGCCAGCCGTGCATCGGGAACTGGGCGGACTTCAGGAGCGCCGCGCCGACCAGCAGGACGGCGGCGGCGGTGGTGACGGCGCTGCCCTCGGCGCCGCGCGCCGCCGTGGCGATCGACGCGATGTCGCCGGTGCCGAAGCGCCACGCCATCAGCGCCGCCGCGCCGATCAGCAGGACGTCGCCGATGCGGGCGGTGAGGAATTTCTTGCGGGCGGCGATCAGGCCCCGCGGCCGCTCGGGATAGAACACCAGAAGCCGGTGCAGCGCGAGGCTGGTGGCGATCCAGGCGGCGACGAGCAGCACGACGTTGCCGGCCGTCACCAGCAGCGTCACCGCCGCGAGCGTCGCGGCAAGCCCGCCGAAGAAGCGGCCCTGGCCGTCGTCGCCGTCGAGGTAGTTTTCGCTGAAGCGCAACACGACGGCACCGACGAACGTCACCAGCACGAACATCGCCGCCGACAGCGGGTCGAGCCGCAGCGACAGCCCGAAGCCATCGGCGCCGGCGAGCGGCGAGGTGGCGGAGCCCGAAACGGCGACCAGCACCGCCGTCGCCACCGCCGCGATCACCGCCAGCGCCGCCGCCAGCCGTGCCGCCGCCAAGACGCGGCGCGGTCGCCGGCCCGGTTCGACGAGCGACAGCGCGAACACGCCGAGATAGGCGAGCGGGGCGATCAGGGGCACGAGGGTGGCGAGCGTCGGCATCGGCGGCTCCGGGGTTCGATCCGCGAGAGCTACCGGCTCGGGTCTCTTGCGTAAAATTCATTGTTTGCATTCAACCGATATGCAAAAGAGAACGGTGAAATGCGCACCCTGAATTACAATCACCTGTTCTACTTCTGGTCGGTCGCCCGTGACGGCAACCTGACGCGCGCCGCCGAGGCGCTCGCGGTGTCGCAATCGGCGCTGTCGGTGCAGATCCGCAAGCTCGAGGCGCAGCTCGGCCACGAACTGTTCGAGCGCCGCGGCCGCACCCTCGTCCTGACCGAGGCCGGCCGCATCGCCCTCGACTACGCGGGCGCGGTGTTCGCCGCCGGCGAGGAACTGTCGGCGACGCTGCGGGAGCACGGCGAGGCGCAGCGACGGCGCGTCCGCGTCGGCGCCATCGCCACCTTGTCGCGCAACTTCCAGATCGACTTCCTCGAGCCGATCGCCAGCGATCCCCAGGTGGAGCTCAGGCTCGTCTCGGCCACCCTGCGCGAACTCCTCGAACAGCTCGAGGCCCACCACCTCGACGTCGTCCTGACGAACCAGATCCCGGCTCGCGACGCCGCGGCGACCTGGGTGCCCTTTCTCATCGCCGAGCAGCCGGTCAGCCTCGTCGGCAGTGCCGATCTGGTGCCGGCAGGTGCCACCCTGCGCGACCTGCTCGACACCGTGCCGCTGATCCTGCCGACGCGCGAGAGCGGCATCCGCGCCGGTTTCGATGCGCTCGCCGTGCGGCTCGGCGCCGAGCCGAACGTTCTGGCGGAAGTCGACGACATGGCGATGCTGCGCCTGCTCGCGCGCAAGCGCACCGGCATCGCGGTGGTGCCACCGATCGTCGTCAAGGACGAGCTGGCGACGGGGGAGCTCGTCGAGGTGGCGAGCCTGCCGGGCCTGCACGAGACCTTCTACGCGATCACGCCAGAGCGCCGTTTCCCCAACCCGCTGCTCGCCCGCCTGCTCTCCGCCGCCGGCTGAGCCGTGGCTTTCGCAGCGACCGCAGGGCGAAAGGCGGAACGGAGCCCGACCGCCTCATTGCACGCCGAGGCGGAACAAGTCGCCCGCCCTCCGGGCACCACCCGGCAGCGCCATCCGCTCCTCCGGTGGGCAGAGCGTCGACGCGGCGCGGGCGGTGATCCTGCAAAGCGACGGGACGCATTTCCTCGCACTCCGCTCGTCCGCAGGAACGCTACCGGAACAGCGGTACGATCGGCGCCGACAGGCCGTCGCCCGCGCGTCACGACATGATCAGGCCGCCGTCGACGTTGATCGTCTGGCCGGTGATGTAGGCGGCGTCCTCGCTCGCGAGGAAGGCCACGAGGCCGGCGACGTCCTTGCCCTGGCCCGCCCGCTTCATCGGAATGTTCTGCACCCATTCGGCCATCAGTTCACCCGGCGCGTAGTCACCGAGCATCTTTCCCCAGACGCGGTCGTTGTAGTCCCACATCTCGGTCTCGATGATGCCGGGGCAGATGGCGTTGACGGTGATGGCGTCGAGCGCCACCTCCTTGGCGAGGCTTTGGGTGATGCCGACGACGCCCATCTTCGAGGCGGCGTAGTGGGGCGTGTAGATGAAGCCGTCGCGCGCCTGGCCCGAGGCGGTGTTGATCAACCGCCCGCCCCTGCCCGCCTTGCGCATCCGGCGGATCGCCTCCTGGCAGCACAGGAAGACGCCCTTGGTGTTGACGTCCATCACCTTGTCCCACTCGGCCTCGGTGAGGTCCTCGACCTTGGCGATGGTGATGACGCCGGCGTTCTGGATCGACACGTCGACGCCGCCGAATTGCGCCTCCGCCTCGTCGTAGAGGGCGCGGACGGCGGCGATGTCGGTGACGTCGCAGACGACGCCGACGGCCTTCGCCCCCTGGCTCCGCAGCACCTCGGCCGCCGCGCGCACCTGCGCCTCGACCGAGGCGAGCACGAGGTTCGCGCCCTCGGCAGCGAACCGCTCCGCCATGGCGAAGCCGATCCCCTTGTTGCCGCCGGTGACGACGACCGTCCGGCCTTCGAAACGCCTCATGTGAGCTCCTCCAGCGCCGGCGCGAGGCCGGCCATCTCCAGCAACCGCCTGGCGGTGAACTTCTCGGTGATCAGCACGTCGAGCACGCCGGTCTTCAGCGCCCCGAAGATCGCATTCGTCTTCGACTGGCCGCCGGCGAGGCCGATCACCCGGTCGATGCGCGCGATCTCCTCGAGCGTCAGCCCGATCACCCGCTCGTCGAGCGGCGTCTTCACCGGCCGGCCGGCGATATCGAAGAAGCGCAGGCTCATGTCGCCGACCGCCCCGGCGTCGCGGACGTCGGCCAGTTCCTTCGACGAGAAGACGTTGCCGCTGCGCGCCAGCATCCGCGACGGCTCGATCGAGCCGATGCCCATGAAGGCGAGCGTGATCTTGCCGAACAGGTCGACCGTCTCGCGGACATACTGGTCGCCGAGCATGATGAGCTTCGCCTCGCGCGACTGCGAAACGCCGGGCGCGGTGAGCAGGCGCGGCTCGGCGCCGGTGAGCTTGGCGAGCCGCGTGGTGAGCTGGGTGGCGTGCGTCTGCACCGCCGGATCGCCCATGCCGCCGAGCGTCTGGACGACGTAGCGCGCCTTGCCGGCCTTCATCGGGTGGATGTTGTCGACCATCTTCAGGATGGTCTCGCTCCAGCTCGACACACCGATGATCTCGCCCGGCTGCATCGTCGTCTCGAGGAAGTGGGCGGCGGCCTCGCCGATGCGCGCCATGATGGCGCCGTCTCGGTCCTCGGCGCACTCGACGACGATCACCTCCGCCAGCCCGAAGTGCTGGCGCAGCGCCCCCTCGAGGGCACTATAGGTGCCGGGCGGCGAGACGATGGTGGTGCGGACGATCTCCTCGTCCTGCGCCCGCTTCAGCATGCGCGAAACGGTCGCCTGCGAGATGCGCAGGTGCTCGGCGATGTCGGCCTGGCGCAGACCCTCGACGTGGTACATCTGCGCGACGCGGGTGATCATCCTCAATTCGTTCAAGCGCGACACCGGCAGTCTCCGTCCCAGGCTGATCCGGGGCCTGAATATAAATTCAGGTCAGGTGCCGCAGGTCGAGCGCGCGATCGCCTCGTCCCAGCCCTTCAGGATCGATTGCCGCACGTCCGCCGCCATCGCCGGGTCGAGCGTCTCGCCGTGCCGCTCGAGGGCCGCGACCGTGGCGGTGTCCGGCCACAGGCCCACGGCCAGCCCGGCGAGATAGGCCGCACCGCGGGCCGAGGCCTCGGCGCTCTCGCAGGTCGTCACCGGGTGGTCGAGGCGGTCGGCGACGAGTTGCATCAGGAAGCGGTTGCGGCTCGGGCCGCCGTCCACATAGAGGCGGCCGATCGGCTGGCCGGCCGTTCCGGTGACGATGGCGAACACGTCCTGCACCTGTAGCGCCATGCTCTCGGCCGCCGCCCGCGCCACCTCTGCCCGGCCGGCGGCGAACGACAGGCCGCAGACGAGCCCGCGGGCGGCCGGGTTCCAGTGCGGGGCACCGAGACCGACGTGCGCCGGGACGAGATAGACGCCCTGCGTGTCCGCCACCGAGGCGGCGAGCGCCAGCAGCGCCTCGACGCCGTCGAGCCCGAGCAGGTCCGCCGTCCACGGCAGGATCGAGGCGCTGACGAGGATGTTGCCCTCGAAGGCGAAGGTGGGCACGCCGCCGAGCGACCAGGCGATGGTGGTGGTGAGGCCCTTCGGCGGCACGATGAAGCCCGGAATGGTGGTCATCACCGACGAGCCGGTGCCGAAGGTGACCTTGCCGTCGCCCGTCCCGTGCGCGCCGTGGCCGAACAGCGCCGCGTGCGAATCGCCGATGGCGGCGGCGACCGGCAGGCCGTCCGGCAGGCCGGGCACGCCCCGCGTCGCGGCGAAGACGTGGGCGGAATCGTGCACCGTCGGCAGCACCGCCAGCGGCACGCCGAACAGCGCGCCGAGTTCCTCGCTCCAGCGCCCGGCGGCGATGTCGTAGAGCTGCGTGCGGGCGGCGTTGGAGGCGTCGGTCGCGTGCACCGCTCCTCCGGAGAGCTTCCAGATCAGCCAGCTGTCGACCGTGCCGAGACAGATGTCGGCGGTGGCGAGGCCGGCGCCGTGGGTATCGAGCAGCCAGCGCGCCTTCGTCGCCGGGAACATCGGGTCGAGCGGCAGGCCGGTCAGGGCGATCACCGCCGGTTCGTGGCCGGCCGCCTTCAGCGCCTCGCAGGCGGCGGTCGTGCGCCGGCACTGCCAGGTGACGACGGGGCCGAGTGACGCGCCGCTGCGGCGGTCCCAGGCGAGCATCGATTCGCGCTGGTTGGAGATGCCGATGGCGACGATCTCGACCTCGGCCGCACCGACGAGGCAGGCGCCGATGGCGGCGACGACGCTCGCATAGATGCGCTCGGCGTCCTGCTCGACCCAGCCGGGCTGCGGATGGCGGATGTCGACGGGTGCAGCGCCGGTCGCCAGGATCGCGCCGGTCTCGGCGATGAGCACGGCCTTGCTGTTGGTCGTGCCCTGGTCGACGGCCAGAACCGCGCGCACCGGCATTTGTCACACCTTTCGTTTGACGAGGGCTTCGGCGCTCGCGGCGATGCCTTCGGGCGACATGCCGTAGTGGTCGAGCAGCCATTCGGCCGAGCCGGTCGGGGCGAATTCGCCGGGCACGCCGAGCAGTGCCATCGCCACCGGCGCCTTCTGCACGACGACCTCGGCGACGGCACTGCCGAGGCCACCGAACACCGTGTGCTCCTCGCAGGTGAGGATGGCGCCGGTCTCCCGCGCCGCCGCCACCACCGCCGCCTCGTCGATCGGCCGCACCGTCGCCATGTTCAAGACGCGCGCCGAGACGCCGCGCTCGGCGAGCATCGCGGCCGCCGTCATGGCGCGGTGGGTGAGTGTGCCGTTGGCGATTATGGTGAGGTCGGTGCCGTCGCGCAGCAGGTTGGCGCGGCCGAGCTCGAAGACGTGGCCTTCCGGCAGGAGGTCCGGCACGCCGACGCGGCTGAGGCGCAAGAACACCGGGCCGTCGTGGGCGGCCGCCCAGGCGGTTGCCGCCGCCGTCTCGATGCGGTCGGCGGGGGCGATGATCGGCACGTTTGGAAGCGCCCGGATCCAGGCGAAGTCCTCGATCGAGTGATGCGTCGGGCCGAGCTCGCCATAGGCCATGCCGGCGCTGATGCCGCAGAGCTTCACATTGGTCTTCGAGTAGGCGACGTCGGCCTTGATCTGCTCGAGCGAGCGGCCGGTGAGGAAGCACGAGGCGCCGCAGACGAACGGGATCTTGCCGCCATTGGCGAGCCCGGCGGCGGTGCCGACGAGGTTCTGCTCGGCGATGCCGACATTGATCAGCCGCTCCGGGAAACGGTCGCGGAAGCCGTTCAGCTTCGAGGAGCCGACCGAGTCGTTGCAGACCGCGACGATGTTCCGGTCGGCCTCGGCGAGCGCCATGAGCGTCGCCGTGAAGGCGTCGCGGCAATCGTGGAGCTTCGGCGCCGCGCCGCCCGCCGCCGTCGTGCCCTTGAAGATCGTCGCGCCGCTCACGACACCACCTCCGCGAGCTCGGCCAGGGCCTGCTCGTATTGTTCGGCGCTCGGCACCTTGTGGTGCCATTCCACCCGGTCCGCCATGAACGAGATGCCCTGGCCCTTGTTGGTGTGGGCGACGATGCAGGTCGGCCGGTCGGCGACGATGCGATCGCGCGCGAGGGCGGCGAGGATGGCGTCCATGTCGTGCCCATCGATCTCCAGCACCGTCCAGCCGAACGCGGCGAGCTTCGGCGCGAAGGGGGCGAGCGCGTTGGTGTCGGCGAGGCGGGCGCCCTGCTGCAGGCGGTTGTGGTCGATGATCAGGGTGAGGTTGTCGAGGCGGAACTGGGCGGCCGCCATGATCGCCTCCCAGTTGCTGCCCTCCTGCATCTCGCCGTCACCGGTGATGACGAAGGTCCGCCAGGGGGCGCGGTCGAGCTTGGCGGCGGTCGCCATGCCGATGGCGACCGGAAGTCCGTGGCCGAGCGGCCCGGTATTGGTCTCGACGCCCGGCACCTTGTTGCGGTCCGGATGGCCGTTGAGGCGCGACATCGGCTTCAGGAAGGTGGCGATCTCGTCCTTAGGGATGAAGCCGCGCTCGGCGAGCGTCACGTAGAGCGCGCAGGCGGTGTGGCCCTTGCTCAACACCAGCCTGTCGCGGCCGGGATCGCGCGGCTTCTGGGGGTCGACCTTCAGGACGTTGAAATAGAGCGCCGTCAGGAGGTCGATCACCGACATCTCGCCGCCGATGTGGCCGGCGCCGGCCTCGAACACGGCCTGCAGATCGCGTCGCCGGATCCGCCGTGCCGTCGCTCGCAGTTCCTCAGGGGTCTGGGGTACCACCGCACTTACCTTTGCATATTTATTCTATATCGATTATTCTTTCTAAGGCAGCCCTCTGTCAAGACAGATGTTCGCACAGAGCCAGTGCCGCACCCGTTCGGCTTGCTGCGGCGCAGCATCGGCGGCGAGCAAGCGCCCGTCGGCGGCGACTGGCTGCCCCAGTAGGGCGCCTGCTTGACTCCCTCACCATCGTCTCGTATGAATTTTGCATCATCACTGAATAAATATACAAGATGCCGGGAGGGATGATGGTGACGACGGGCAAGACGGCGGCCGGCAAGGTCAATCTCGGTCAGCTGTTTTCGCTGCGCGGCGCGACCGGCCCTCTCGTCGGCCTCGTGCTGCTGTGCATCTTCCTCAGCTTCGCCACTGACAGCTTCTTCTCGGTGCGCAACTTCCTGAACATCCTCGACCAGATCACCGTCCTCGGGATCATGGCCGTTGGCATGACGGTGGTGATCCTGATCGGCGGCATCGACCTCGCCGTCGGCTCCGTGCTCGCGCTCGCGATGATGGTGATGGGCTACCTGTCGAACGACATGGGCCTGCCCCTGCAGCTGGCGATCGTCATCGCCCTGGTCGTCGCCGCGGCGACCGGGGGCCTGTCCGGCGTGCTCGTCACCGCCTTCGGCGTCCCCGCCTTCATCGCCACGCTGGCGATGATGTCGGTCGCCCGCGGCCTCGCCAACATGATCACCGACGGCCAGCAGATCGTCGGCTTCCCCGCCTGGTTCAATCTGATGGCGATCATCCGCTATGGCGGCTTCCTCACCGTGACGGTGGGCCTGATGATCGTCGTCTTCGCCCTCGGCTGGGCGTTCCTGCGCTACACCGCGGCCGGCCGCAGCCTCTACGCCATCGGCGGCAACCCCGAAGTGGCCCGCCTCGCCGGCATCAACGTCAAGCTCGCGACGATCGGCGTCTATGTCGTCTCCGGCCTGCTCGCCGGGCTCGCCGGCGTCGTGCTCGCCGCTCGCCTCGATTCGGTGCAACCGAGCTCGGGCTTCACCTACGAGCTCGACACCATCGCCGCCGTCGTCATCGGCGGAACCAGCCTGTCCGGCGGCACCGGCGGCATCCCCGGAACCATCATCGGGGTCCTCATTATCGGCGTGCTGCGCAACGGCCTCAATCTGCTCGGCGTCTCCCCCTTCACCCAGCAGGTGGTGATCGGCGTCGTCATTGCGCTGGCCGTCGCCGCGGAGGCCCTGAAGAAGAAGTGAACTTTGGCGCGAGCCAGAGCGCGGCGGCCGTCGCCGTCGCACCACCGCCCGACGCGACGCCGGCACCGGGAGCGTGCCGAAACGCGACGCCGCGAACAGAAGACCCAACGGAGGAAACTGACATGACGTTCAAGCGCACCCTCTTCGCCGCCGCCGCTCTCGCGACGGTCGCGATGATGCCGTTCGGCGCCTCGGCCGAGGAAGTGAAGAAGATCGGGCTGGCCGTCGCCAACCTGCAGGCGAATTTCTTCAACCAGATCAAGCAGTCGGTCGAGGCCTATGCCGGCAGCAAGGGCATCGAGGTGATCACCGTCGACGCCAAGGGCGACAGCGCCACCCAGGTCAGCCAGGTCCAGGACCTTCTGACCCAGAACATCGACGCCTTCATCTACATCCCCGCCGGCGCCGCCGCCGCCACCGTGCCGGCCCGCCTCGCCCGGGCCGCCGGCGTGCCGGTGATCAACGTCGACCGCAATGCCGATGGCGAGCCGGGCGACACCTTCATCGCCTCCGACAGCGTCACCTCCGCCTACAACGTCTGCAAGTACATCTTCGAGCAGGCCGGCGGCGCCGGCAAGATGGTCATCGTGCACGGCCAGAAGGGCACCACCCCCGAGGTCGACCGCTCGGCCGGCTGCGCCAAGGCGCGCGAGGAGTTCCCGAACATCGAGGTGGTCGCCGAGCAGTGGAGCCAGATCTGGTCGCAGGACGAGGGCTTCCAGCTCACCCAGAACATGCTGCAGGCCCACCCCGACGTGACGATCGTCTGGGGCCAGGCCGACGCGCTCGCGCTGGGCGCCGCCCAGGCGGTGAAGGTGGCGAACCTGCCGCAGCGCATCTGGGTCGCCGGCTTCGACGGTGACACCGCCGCGCTCGAGGCGCTGCGCGACGGCGTGTTCGACGTGACGGCCACGCAGCAGACCCAGCACATGGGCCGGCTCGCCGTCGACAGCGCGATCAAGCTGAAGGCCGGCGAGGCGGTGCCTCCCCAGCAGCTCCTCGAGGCGACGCTGACGACGAAGGCCAACGTCGAGCAGTTCATCGCCAACCATCCCTGAGCCGGGACGGGCGCGCCATGACCTCGATCGACAAGCCTCCCGTGCTGACGCTCCGCGGCATCCGCAAGAGCTACGGCCCGACGGAGGTGCTGCACGGCATCGACCTCGATGTCCGCGCCGGCGAGGTCGTGGCGCTGCTCGGCGAGAACGGCGCCGGCAAGTCGACGCTGTCGCACATCATCGCCGGCACCATCCGGCCGAGTGCCGGCGACATGACCTGGCAGGGCGCGTCCTACGCGCCCGCCTCCCCCCGCCAGGCGATCGACCTCGGCGTCGGCATGATCCACCAGGAGCTGCGCCTCCTCGAGCACCTGTCGATCGCCGAGAACGTCTTCGTCGGCCGCACGCCCACCAAAGGCGGCATCGTCGACCGTCGCGAGATGGAGGAGCGCGCTCACCGGCAGCTGCAGCGCCTCGGGCTCGACGTCTCGCCCACGCGGCTCGTGCGCGGGCTCTCCACCGCCAACCAGCAGCTGGTCGAGATCGCCAAGGCGCTGGCGCTGAACGCCCGCCTGCTCATCCTCGACGAACCGACGGCGGCCCTCGGCGGCCACGAGACCGAGCTTCTCTTCCGTCAGATCGAGCGTCTGAAGGCCGACGGGGTCGCGATCATCTACATCTCCCACCGCCTGGAAGAGATCAAACGCATCGCCGACCGCATCGTCGTCATGCGTGACGGCGACAAGGTGAAGGAGTTCGACAGCGCCGACGTCTCGGTCCGCACCATCGTCGAGGCGATGGTCGGGCGCAGCCTCGAGCGCATGTTCCCGACGATCCCGACGCCGTCCGACGAGGTCGTGCTCGCCGTGCGCAACCTCACGGCGCCGAACGGTGCCTTCCGCGACGTCGGCTTCGAGGTCCGCAAGGGCGAGATCTTCGGCATCGCCGGCCTGATCGGCGCCGGCCGCACCGAGCTCGTGCGGGCGATCACCGGCGCCGACCCGATCGCCGCAGGCCAGGTGCTCCTGCACGGCCGCGACGTCACCCCGCGCAACCCCCGCCAGTCGATCCGCAACGGCGTCGTGCTGGTGCCCGAGGACCGCAAGCTGCAGGGGCTCGTGCTGCAGCATTCGATCGCCGAGAACATCGGCTACGCCAACCGCCACGCCGTCTCCCGCAACGGCTTCGTCACCGATGGTGCCATCGCCCGCTTCGCCGACGAGCAGATCCGCCGCTTCGGCGTCAAGGGCCGCGCGCAGCAGCGCGCCGACGAGATGTCGGGGGGCAACCAGCAGAAGGTCGTGCTGGCGAAGTGGCTCGCCCGCGACCCGCAGGTCGTCGTGCTAGACGAGCCGACGCGCGGCATCGACGTCGGTGCCCGCTCGGCGATCTACGAGGTGATCGTGGCGCTCGCCGCGAGTGGCGTCGCCGTCATCGTCGTCAGCTCCGACCTCGAGGAGGTGCTCGGCGTCTCCAACCGCGTCCTGGTCATGGCGGCCGGCCGCCAGACGGGTATCCTCGACCGCGCCGAGGCGAACGACGTCACCGTCATGGAGCTCGCCACGCGCTGACCGCGGCGTGGGTCGAGCCCGAGACCTTCAAAACGAGAAACCCATGCTCGAGACGACCCTGAACGCCCCGCGCCTCTTCGACCTCTCCGGCCGGGTGGCCTTCGTCACCGGGGCCGGCAGCGGCATCGGCCAGCGCATCGCGCTGGGCCTCGCCCAGTGCGGCGCCGATGTCGCCTGCCTCGACCGCCGCGACGACGGTGGCACCGCCGAGACCGTGGAGGCGATCCGCGCCGCCGGCCGCAAGGCGATCGCCATCGCCGCCGACGTCACCCGGCGCGCCGCCCTCGACGCGGCCGTGGCCCGCACCGAGCAGGAACTCGGTCCGCTCTCGATCGCCTTGAACGCCGCCGGCATTGCCAACGCCAATCCGGCCGAGACGATGGACGAGGAGCAGTACCAGACCCTCATGGACATCAACATGAAGGGCGTCTTCTTCTCCTGCCAGGCGGAGGCGGCGGCGATGCTGCGCCACGGCCGCGGCTCGATCATCAACATCGCCTCGATGTCCGGCGTTATCGTCAACCGTGGCCTCGCCCAAGTGCACTACAACGCCTCAAAGGCCGGCGTCATCCACATGTCGAAGTCGATGGCGATGGAGTGGGTCGGCCGCGGCGTGCGGGTGAACTCGATCAGCCCCGGCTACACCGCGACGCCGATGAACACGCGTCCCGAGATGGTCCAACAGACGAAGGCGTTCGAGGAACAGACGCCTATGGGGCGGATGGCGAGCGTCGACGAGATGGTCGGCCCGGCGATTTTCCTCGCCAGCGACGCCTCGTCCTACTGCACCGGCGTCGACCTCCTCGTCGACGGCGGCTTCTGCTGCTGGTAGCGGTCGTCGCCAGGCCCCCTGAATGGGCAGCGGGCTTCGGGAACGGCGGCGATGATGCGTCAAGACAAGGGCGGCGGGCGGCAGGCGCCCGGCGCCCCCGGGGCTCGGGCTGCAAAAGCTCAAGCCGCCGCAGACCAGACCGCTGCAGACCAGACCGCCGCTGAGCAGGCCGCCGCTGAGCAGGCCGCCAAGGCGCGGACGCTGAAGGAGCGGGTCGGCGCGCTCCGGCACCTGCGGCCGTTCATCGCGATGGTCTGGCGCACGAGCCCGTCGCTGACGACGGCCTCGCTATTGCTGCGGCTGGTGCGGGCACTGCTGCCGGTCGCGACCCTGTTCGTCGGCAAGCTCATCATCGACGAAGTCGTCATGCTGGTGCAGGCGACCGGCAAGCCGGAGAGCGTGCAGGACTGGCTTTCGAGCGGCCTGCTCGACCGCCTCGCCCTTTTGATCGCCGCCGAATTCGCCCTCGCCGTCGCTGCCGACCTGCTCGGTCGCGTCGTCGCGCTCACCGACGGCCTGTTGTCGGAGCGCGTCACCAACGCCTCCAGCGTCCGGCTGATGCGCCACGCCGCGACCCTCGACCTCGAGGATTTCGAGGACGCCGAGTTCCAGGACAAGCTCGAGCGGGCGCGCCGCCAGACCAGCGGCCGCATCACCCTGATGGGGCAGTTGCTCGGCCAGGCGCAGGACCTCGTGACGGTGGCGAGCTTCGTCGCCGGCCTCGTCATCTACGCCCCCTGGCTCATCGTCCTGTTGATCGTGGCGCTGCTGCCGGCCTTCATCGGCGAGGCGCACTTCAACGCCCAGACCTACTCGCTCGACTATGGCCGCACGCCGCAGCGTCGCGAGCTCGACTATGTCCGCCAGACCGCCGCCAGCGTCGAGACCGCCAAGGAAGTCAAGATTTTCGGCCTCCATGGCTTCCTCATCGACCGCTATGTCCAGCTCGCCACCGAGTTTTACGCGGCCAACCGCAAGCTCGCCTTGCGGCGGGCGGGTTGGGGTGGCCTGTTCACCGCGGTCGGCACCATCGGCTACTATCTCGCCTACGCCTACATCGCCTGGAGCACGCTGACAGGGGCCTTCACCGTCGGCGATCTCACCTTCCTCGCCGGCTCGTTCCGCCGCCTCGGCACCCTCGTCGAGGGACTGTTGTCGAGCTTCTCGACGACGGCGAGCCAGGCACTCTATCTCGACGACCTGTTCTCCTTCTTCGAGGTCGAGCCGGAGATCCTGTCGCCGCCGAACCCGCGGCCGTTCCCCCGGCCGATCCGCCACGGGTTCGAGTTCGAGGACGTCGGCTACATCTATCCGGGCTCCGATCGCTGGGCGGTTCGCCACCTGACCTTCACCCTCAAGGCCGGCGAGGTGGTCGCCCTCGTCGGCGAGAACGGCGCCGGCAAGACCACCCTCGTCAAGCTCCTGACCCGCCTCTACGATCCCGACGAGGGCCGCATCCTGCTCGATGGCCACGACCTCAGGGACTACGACCTCGAGGCGCTGCGCGGCAGCATGGGCGTCATCTTCCAGGACTTCGTCCGCTACAACCTCACCGCCGCCGACAACATCGCCGTCGGCCGCATCGACGCCCGCCACGACCGCGCCCGCATCGTCCGCGCCGCAGCCCAGAGCCAGGCCGACGGTGTCGTCGCCCGGCTCTCGGCCGGCTATGACCAGATGATCGGCAAGCGCTTCCGCAACGGCGTCGAGCTCTCCGGCGGCGAGTGGCAGAAGATCGCGATTGCGCGTGCCTACATGCGCGAGGCCGAGGTGCTGGTGCTCGACGAGCCGACGGCGGCCCTCGACGCCCGCGCCGAGTTCGAGGTGTTCCAGCGCTTCAAGGAACTCAGCCGCGGCAAGACGGCGATCCTGATCTCGCACCGCTTCTCCAGCGTGCGCATGGCCGATCGCATCCTCGTGCTCGCCGACGGCGCCGTGGAGGCGGCCGGGACCCACGAGGAACTGGTATCGCAGCGCGGCCGCTACGCCGAACTCTTCGAGCTGCAGGCCGCCGGCTACCGGTGAGTTGCCCGGCGAGACGCGCGGGCCGATGCCGCTCGGGGCGGACGAAGACCTGGCCGCCATGCACAACGCATCGCTCCACCAGCAAAAAGCCGGCATCTGCAAGGCGATGTGGGGATGATTGGCGCTCCCTAGGGGAATCGAACCCCTGTTTTCGCCGTGAGAGGGCGACGTCCTGACCGCTAGACGAAGGGAGCGCGGAGCCGCAGAGCGACTGGACGCGCGGTTTCTAGCCGTTTGGATACGCCAATGCAAGCACGTCGGCGAACGCAAGGCGCGCCTCCGCCAGACGCCGGCGACAGCCCACAGGCTCCACCCATTGACACTTCGGGCGGCCCATCGGACCGCCGCGGACATCGCCGCCGCCCCGGCTCTCGCCACCTGAGGTGGCGCGGGGTTGGATCGCCCGGCGTCGTGAAGCCGGCCGGACTCCCGCCGTCACTGCCCGCGCCGCCACCCTTTCGACCGATTGGATGCGGCGAACACTGTGCGGCGTCTCGTGTCGACGCCAGTTTGCAGACGAATCCCAGGCATTCTCGTTGTATTCGTCGTCAGCAACGTGAGCACCCGGCGCATCTCGACTCGGGCGAACCCAGCCGCTTCTAGCGCAGACCTGCAGACGACGGGAAATCCGCTTGTCTTGCCGCCGCACTCGGCACAGACTTATTCGCGTCGGAGCCCGCAAAGAGGCTCGGTCGCACCGGCGGTCCCGCCGGTGCAGGGGAGGAGATCGACATGCCTGCAACTCGCCTCGCGTGGGGCGTGGGACCTTGGGTCGCGGGAGCGTGTGCGCTCGCCGTCGCCGCATCGCCCGCATTCGCCCAGGACACCCCCGCCGTCACCACGGACAATCTCGAGAAACTCGGCAACTTCCAGGTCACCGGCACCCCGCTCGACATCCCGACCGTCGACCAGGGCGGCGAGAAGGCGGCCCGGCTTCGCGAAATCGCCGCGAAGATCAAGGTACCCGACGGCTTCAAGGTCGACCTGTTCGCCATCGTCCCCGACGCCCGCCACATGGCCGTCGGCAACAATGTCGGCGTCGTCTTCGTCGGCACCCGCAAGACCAAAGCGTGGGCCGTCACCGACCGCGACGGCGACGGCGTCGCCGACGAGGTGAAGGAATTCGCCCCCTCCGTCGCCAAGAAGGTGCCGAACGGCGTCTGCTTCTCCAAGGACGGCTTCCTGTTCATCGCCGAGCACAACCGCGTTCTCGTCTATCCGGCAGCCGAGTTCTTCTATGAGACGCCGGACGTGGCGGTGTTCCCGGTGGGCGAACAGCTCATTCCGACGAGCGAGGAAAGCTTCAACCACGGCGCCCGTGTCTGCGCCATCGGCCCGGACAACCGGCTCTACATCGCCCTCGGCCAGCCCTTCAACGTGCCGCCGCCGGAGAAGGCCGAGCTCTATGACAAGGAAGGGATCGGCGGCATCATCTCGATGGGCCGTGACGGCACCGACCGGCAAGTCTACGCCCGCGGCATCCGCAACTCCGTCGGCATCGCCTTCAATCCAGCGAACGGCCAGCTGTGGTTCACCGACAATCAGGTCGACGGCATGGGCGACGACATCCCGCCCGGCGAGCTCAATCGCGCCACCGGCCCGGGCCAGCACTTCGGCTTCCCCTGGTATGGCGGCGGCAACACTCGCACCGTCGAATACAAGGACTCCGAGCCGCCGGCCGACGCCATCTTCCCGGAGGTGGATATGGTCGCCCACGCCGCCGATCTCGGGCTCAGCTTCTATACCGGCGAGCAGTTCCCGCAGAAATATCGCGGCGGCATCTTCTCCGCCCAGCACGGCTCCTGGAACCGCACCACGCCGGTCGGTGCGCGCGTGATGTTCACGCCGCTCAACGAGGACGGCTCGGCCGGTGAGGCGGAGGTGTTCGCCGATGGCTGGCTCGACGAGAAGACCGGCCGCTATCTCGGCCGCCCGGTCGACGCCCAGCCCTATCTCGATGGCTCGCTGCTCGTCTCCGACGACCTCACCGGCGCCATCTGGCGCATCTCCTACGGCGACTGATCCCGCACGCTTCGCACCGCGGCCCCGCGCCGCGGTGCGCCCTCCGGCCGGAGGGCGCGCCGTCGCCGCCCGTTCTCAGACGCCGGCCGCGGCTGTCGCAGCCCGCACGGTCACCAGCCCGCCGATCGGAGCCTTCGAACCGTGAACCGTTCCCCGTCGACCACCCCGCGGCCATGGCTCGTCGGCGCCGCGTCGCTCGTGCTTCTGGGGGTGCTCGCCGGCGAAGCCCGCGCCGACGCGGCCACCGGCCGCATCAAGGCCGATCAGATGTGCGCCACCTGCCACGGCTTCGACGGCGTCTCGCAGCTGCCGAACGCCCCCACCCTCGCCGGCCAGCCGGAAATCTATCTGCAGGAATCGCTCAACGCCTACCGCACCGGCCGCCGCCAGCACGAAATGATGACGGTGGTGGTGAAGGACCTCACCGACCAGGACGTCACCGACCTCGCCGCCTGGTACGCCTCGATCGCCTTCACGGTGACGGTGCCACCCTGAGCGGCGGCTGCCGCCTTCGCCTAGAGCACATCCTGCTCGGATCGAACCGATCCGAGCAACGAGGATATACTCAAGCTATTGAATCTTGAGCGATTTCTGATCGATCGGATGATTCCATGCAATCGGAAAGCGCTCTAGGTGCGCCGCAGCATCGCTTATGTTGCATAGCAGCAATGTCGTCGGCGGGTTAGCGCGCGCCGGCAGACCGGCTTATCTATCGCTTCGGAAACGTCCGGCGGGCTCCCGATCTACAAGGAGCACCCCGATGCTGAAGCCCTTCGCCAAGCGGATCTCCGCCGCCCTCAAGCGAGCGCGCGAGTTCGATCCAGAATACGAATACCTGAGCGAGGCGATGGACCTCGTCGACCTCGAGCGTCGCCAGCGCGAGATCGATCGCGGCCTGTTCCGTCGCCGCCCGTTCTCGTTCTGACAACCGACCGGGCCCGACACCCGGCCGGGTCTGACATTCGGCCGGGTCTGACGGCTGTCCCGTCCGACACCCGACGACCGCCCGGCACGTCGGGCCGGCCGCTCCGGGGTTGCCGAACCGCTCCGCGCCAATCACTCTGCCGCGGTCGGCCGTCCGTCGCGGTCGGCGCGACGGCGGCTGGTGGGAGCGGACGACATGGCGGCGATCGACCTCGGCATTGCGGGCCGCACGGCCCTCGTCTGCGGCGCCAGCAAGGGCCTCGGCCGCGCCTGCGCCGACGCCCTCGCACAGGCCGGCGTCACGGTCACGATCGTCGCCCGGGGCGCGACCGCGCTGGAAGCCGCCGCCCGCGAGATTTCCGCCGCGACCGGGTCGACCGTCCACCCGGTCGCCGCCGACGTGACGACCGCCGACGGCCGCGCCGCCGTGCTCGCCGCCTGCCCCGCCCCCGACATCCTCGTCACCAACGCCGGCGGCCCGCCGCCCGGCGACTTTCGCGACTGGGACGAGGCCGCCTGGCACGCCGCGCTCGAGGCCAACATGGTGACGCCGATCATGCTGATCCGCGCCACCGTCGACGGCATGGCGCACCGCGGCTTCGGCCGCATCATCAACATCACCTCGGCCGCCGTGAAGGCGCCGATCGACGTGCTCGGCCTGTCGAACGGGGCGCGTACCGGCCTCACCGGCTTCGTCGCCGGCCTCGCCCGCCAGGTCGCCCGCGACGGCGTGACGATCAACAATCTCCTGCCCGGGCCGTTCGAGACCGACCGGCTGCGCACCACGGTCGCGGCCGCAGCGGCGCGCGAGGGCGTCGACACCGACGCCCTCCTGGACCGCCGCCGTGCGGCGAACCCGACCAGGCGCTTCGGCCGGCCGGACGAGTTCGGCATGATGTGCGCCTTCATCGCCAGCGCCCACGCCGGCTACATGACCGGCCAGAACATTCTCCTCGACGGCGGCTCCTATCCCGGCACGCTGTGATGCCGTGCGGCCGCCCGTCGCTCAGGCGAGCGCCGGGTCGAGGGTGAACAACTCCTGGGCCCGCCCGACGCCGCGCAGCGCGTAGCGGCCGACCGACACGAGCCGGCCGCGTTCCGGCTCCGGTGTCGCGGCGGCGAAGTCCGACGACATCACCACGGTGCGGTCGACCGAGCGGCACATCGAGGCGATCCGCGCCACCTCGTTCACCGCCGGCCCGACGACGGTGAAGTCGAGACGCTCGCGGCTGCCGATGTTGCCGTAGAGCACATCGCCGACGTGCAGGCCGAGATAGACGCCCGTCACCGGCCGCCCCTCCGACGCGCGGCGCTCGTTCAGGATGCCGAGGCGGTGGCGCAGCTTGCGCTCGGCCTTCAGCGCCGCCCGGCAGGCCTCGGCGCGGTCGGCGCCGGTGAAGACGGCGAGCGTGCCGTCGCCGATCAGCTTGAGGACGTCGCCACCGGCGTCGTGGACCGAGGTGATCACCGCCTCGGCATAGTCGTTCAACAGCGGGATGATCTCGCCCGGCGGCGCCGTGTCGGTGATCGTCGTGTAGCCGCGCAGGTCGGAAAACCACAGGACAGCGCCGATCTTCTCGGCGACGCCGCGCGAGATCCGCCCCGACAGCACCCGCCGGCCGGCGTCGCGGCCGAGATAGACCTCGACCAGCGTCGCCGCGACCCCGGCGAGCGCGCAACACTTCATGGCGAGCGCCAGCGCCGGCAGCAGCCGTCGGAGTGCCGCGAGGCCCTCCTCGGTGAAGCCGTCGGCGCGGCGGGTGGCGAAGTAGGAATAGACGCAGTCCATGCCGCCGATCACGCCCTCGGCGGGAAAGCGGGTCACGTGCGCCACATAGTCGTGGAAGCCCTCGCCGCGCAGTTCCTCGAGGTGGCGGTAGCTGCCGGTGTCGCCGCCACCGATGCGGTGGCGAACCTCGTCGATGCCGTCCTCCAGCATGCGAAAGAACAGGCTGCTCTGCCAGTTGGCGGCCGCCTCGCCCTCGTCGGAGCTGCCGTACTCGATGACGGCGGGCTCGGTCAGTCCCTCCTCGCGCCAGCGGTAGGCGCGCCCCTCATAGATCGGATGGAGCGTGTCGATGAGCGTGATGCAGCGGCCGACGCCGAGCCCGGCGGCGGCGCAGCGCTCCGCGAAGCCCTGCACGAGGTCGGAGGTGTCGGCACCCCCGAGACCCTGCATGATCAGCCATGCCTCGATGCCGCGTACATCCGCCTCGTTCATGCGCGCCTCGCCGGGTTGGTCGGTCAGGCCGATCTTCGCAGAAAAGCACGACGGCCGTAGGGCGGGATCGGCGGCGCCGGCCTCATGCCCTTTCGGCGAGGAACGCCCACAGCGCCGGGTCCTCGAAGTCGCGGATGGCGAAGGTGGCGCCGGCGGCCTTCAGCGGCTCGACCGCGCCGAGACCGGCGATCGCCACCGTCGCGAGCCCGGCGCCGGCAGCGGCGCGGATGCCGGGGATGGAATCCTCGAAGGCGATCGCCTCGGCCGCCGTCAACCCGAAGCGCGACAGCGCCTCGCGATAGGGAAAGGGATCGGGCTTCGGGTGCTTGACCGCATCGCCGTGGATGACGAGCTCGAAGCGATGGGCGATGCCGAGCGCCTCGGTCATGTGGACGACGTTGTCGGCCGGCGCGTTGGAGACGATGGCGAGCCGGAGCGTCCGCTCGTCAGCCCAGTCGAGGAGGCGTGTCAGGCCGGCCGTCTCGGCGAGATCGGAGGCCATGCGGCGGAACATCGCCTCCTTCTCGTCGGTGAAGGCGCGGCGGTCGGCGGCGTCCGCGTCCGGCAGCAGCGCGCGGGCGATCTCGTCGTTGCTCTTGCCGGAGATCTTGGTGCGGAAGTCCGCCTCCGACAGCGAGCCGCCGCGGATCGCCAGCATGGCGTTGAAGGCGGCGAGATGGACCGGATCGCTATCGGTCATCGTCCCGTCGAGGTCGAACAGAAGGGCGCGCAGCATCGTTTCGGGCTCCGTGGATGGGCGCACCCTGGGCGGCACGCGGGCCCGCGGCGGCAGGCACGCCGGGCCCGCGGCCTGAATAGGCGCGGCCCGGCCGCCTCGCAAGCACCCCCGCCGCAGGTCTTCCGTGCGGGCTCTAGCCGCCACCGAGGCACAGGGATAACGCTGTCGGCCTCGCCAAGTGAGACACCCACCAGAGACGCCCACCAGAGCCCGAGGAAACAGCCATGGCCCGCAAAGTCATCATCACCTGCGCGGTGACGGGATCGATCCACACGCCGTCGATGTCGCCGCATCTGCCGGTGACGCCGCAGGAGATCGCGGAAGCCGCCATCGGTGCGGCCGAGGCGGGGGCAGCGATCGTCCACCTGCACGCCCGTGACCCGGAGACGGGCCTGCCCGACCAGACGCCGGCCCGCTTCGAGCCGTTCCTGAAGGTGATCAAGCAGCGCTCCGACTGCGTCGTGAACATCACCACCGGCGGTGCCGCGACGATGACCATCGAGGAGCGGCTCCGCCCCGTCGCCACCTTCAAGCCGGAGGTCGCCTCGCTCAATATGGGCTCGATGAACTTCGGCCTCTATCCGATGCTCGGCCGCTTCTCCGAGTTCACCCATTCCTGGGAGCGGCCCTATCTGGAAAGCTCGCGCGACCGCATCTTCAAGAACACCTTCGCCGACATCGAGCACATCCTCGCCACCTGCGCCGAGAACGGCACGCGCTTCGAGATCGAGTGCTACGACATCGGCCACCTCTACACGCTCGCCCACTTCGTCGAGCGCGGCCTCGTCAAGCCGCCGTTCTTCGTGCAGAGCGTCTTCGGCATCCTCGGCGGCATCGGCCCGCACCCCGAGGACGTGATGCACATGAAGCGCACCGCCGACCGCCTGTTCGGCGACGCCTACCACTGGTCGGTGCTCGGCGCCGGCCGCCACCAGCTGGCGATCGCCGCCCAGGCAGCGGCGATGGGCGGCAACGTCCGCGTCGGGCTGGAGGATTCGCTGTGGATCGGCCCGGGCAAGCTCGCCACCTCAAACGCCGAGCAGGTCACGAAGGTGCGCCAGATCCTCGAGGGCCTCGGCCTCGAGATCGCCACGCCGGCGGACGCACGGGCGATCCTCGGCCTGAAGGGGGCCGATCGGGTGGATTTCTGAGGGTCACCACGAGTCCCCTTCTCCCGCAACGCGGGAGAAGGGAGTCGCCGCCGGCGCCCTCAGACGAGCCACCCTACGCCAGCAGCGCCTCCATCACCCGCTCACGGGTGAGCGGCAGGTCGCGGAGGCGGACGCCCAGCGCGTGGGCGACGGCGTTGCCGATCGCCGCCGCCGTCGGCCCGGCGGTCGCCTCGCCGACGCCGAGCGACGGCGCCTGGCGGTCGTTGACGAGCTCGACGAAGATCTCCGGCATCTCGGTGAAGCGCAGCACCGGGTAGCTGTCCCAGTCGCGCGAGGCGATGCCGGTGTCGGAGAAGCGCACCTGCTCCTTCAAAACCCAGCTCGCCGACTGGACGATGCCGCCCTCGAGCTGGTTGATCGCCCCGTCCGGGTTGACGACCAGGCCGGTGTCGGTGGCGCACCAGATGCGGGTGACGCGGATCTCCTCCTCCACCGCCACCTCGGCGACGCAGGCCGTATAGGCCGCGCTGTTCTTGTAGCGGGCGAAGCCGATGCCGCGGCCGGTGCCGGTGCCGGACGGCGCCGCAGGGTCCCAGCCGGCCATCCCGGCGACGTGGCTGACGACGGCCTTCGCCCGGGAATCGTCGAGGATCGACAGCCGGTACGCGACCGCATCGACGCCCGCCCGTTCGGCGAGCTCGTCGATCAGCGTCTCGATGGCGAAGACGTTCGGCATCGTGCCGAGACCGCGCAGCGCCGAGGTGCGCACCGGCGTCTCGGGGATCAGGTGGTGGATGACGCGCTTCTGCGGGATGGCATAGAGCGGCGTGCCGTTGCGGGTGCCGCCGCCGCCGGCCGCCTCCGGCAGGTCGCCGGGTGCGGGCGCCGGCGGCGGGTTCGGCAGCGCCTCGGCGGCGAGCAGGTTGCCGCCCGAGCGCCCCGGCCGCGACGAATGCCGCCCGCTCCAGATCTCGGTGGTCCAATCGACCGGCTTGCCGTCGTCGCCGACGATCGCCTTGACGTTCACCACCATCGACGGACTGACCGGCTCGAAGCCGAATTCCTCCTCGCGGCGCCAGCGCACGCGGATCGGCTGGCCGGGCTTGAGCATTGCGATCGCCGCCGCGTCGCCGGCGACGTCGTCGGCGCCGTTGTGGCCGTAACAGCCGGCGCCCTGGACGTGGCGCACCGTCACCGCCGCCGGCTCGAGCTTCAGCATGGAGGCGATCGCGGCGCGCAGCGGGAAGACGCCTTGCGAGTGCGACCACACCTCGAGCTTGCCATCCTGGAATGTCGCCAGTGCGCACGAGGGCGCGATCGAGGCGTGGGCCAAGTGGGCGCGCGAGATACGCGCCTCGACGCGCTGGCCGCCGGTCACAACCGACGCCTCCGCCTCCGGCGCGCCGTGGACGCTGTCGACGGTCGGCTGCTGCAGCACCCAGGTGGCGTCCTCGGCCTGCGGCGAGATCGGCTCGACGCCGTCCCACGTCACGTGCGTCTCAGAGGCGAGGCCGGCGCGCTCGACCGCCATCTCGTCCGTCCCGACGAGGGCCATGAAGTCACCCGACCGGACGATCTCGATGTCGCCCCTGGCCGCCCGGCGCAGCGCCGCCTCGTCGATCGCGGCGATCGTCGCGCCGCGGCGCGGCTGGCGCACGACGCGGGCGTGCAGCAGGCCGGGAAGCACCAGGTCGTGGATGAACACCGCCTCGCCGAACACCTTGCCCGGCAAGTCGACGCGCGGCAGGCTCTGGCCGACGAGCGCGTAGGCGCCGGCAGGCTTCGTCGGCACGCCGCCGACGGCGTCGCGGGCGAGGTCGACGTCGCCGGCGAGCCCCCAATAGTCGAGGCCGCTCGGGCCGCCGTCCCTCAGGATCGTGCCGTCCGACACCGACAGCACGGCGACGTCGCAGCCGAGCCGGGCCGCGGCAGCCGTGAGGAAGGCCGCGCGCACTTCGGCGCACGCCGCGCGGAGCGCCCCGCCGCCCATCGCCACCGACAGGCTGCCGGCGGTGATGCCTTCGTTGGCCGTCGCCGAGGTGTCGCCGGACTGCAAACGGATGCGCGACGGCGCGACGTCGAGCTCCTCGGCGGCGATCTGCAGGAGCGCCGTCAGCGCCCCCTGGCCGATCTCGACGCGGCCGGTCTTCACCGCCACGATACCCGGAGCCGGGAAGCCGACCCAGCGGTCGAGGCGCGGATTGTCGGCGAGCATCGCCGGCAAAGCGGGCGCGTTCATCGGGAGGCCTCCCCGCGCAGCACGGCGGCCGCCTTCTCGACGGCGCGGACCATGCGCTGGTGGGCGCCGCAGCGGCAGATGTTGCCGTCGAGCGCCTCGGCGATCTCGCGGCGCGTCGGCGACGGGTTGCGGTCGATGAGCGCCTTGGCGGCCACCAGGATGCCCGACAGGCAGTAGCCGCACTGGCCGGCCTGCTCGTCGAGGAAGGCCTGCTGCAGCGGGTGCGGCGCCTCCGGCGTGCCGAGGCCCTCGACCGTCGTCACCGCCTTGCCGGCGACCGACCACATCGGCTTGGCGCAGGCCTTCTCGAGGTCACCGTCGATCAGCACCATGCAGCAGCCGCATTGCTCGAGGCCGCAGCCGAAGCGCGAGCCCTTCAGCCCGAGGGCGTTGCGCAGCACGTCGAGCAGCGGCGTCTCCTCGTCGACGGATACCGTCGCCGGCCGGCCGTTGACGGTGAACTCGATGGCGGTGGCTGTCGTCGTCACGCTCGTACCGTCCTCCCGCGCGGCCTCCTCCGGGCCTTGCGGCGGCAGAGTAATCCGTTCATGCAAACGATTGAATAGAAGATTTCCGGTCTACGGCGCGGCGGCTGCAGGGCCATCGCGCGCGCCGTGCCGGCGAGCCTTCGATTGACGGCGGCCGTCAGGGGCGCAACCATCGCGCCGGGCCGGGAAACGCCCTCGCAGCACCGGAGCCAAGACGTGCACGACTTTCGACACCCTCGCCTTTCGCTCGCCGCGGCTTTCCTCCTGACGTTCGCGGCCCTGCCGGCGGCCGCGCAGGGGTCGCTGCCCGTCGATATGCAGGGCACCTGGGGCTGGGACGACGAAGCGTGTGCCGAGCGGGTCAGCGACGGCCGCGTCGCTGTGTCCTCGCTGATCGTCGAGTTCTACGCCTCCGCCTACGCCCTCGACGATCCAAAGCCGGCCGCGGGCGACCAATGGGTTTCGTCCGCCACCGTCCACGTCGAAGGCGAGCCGGCACCCGAGGCGGGCACCATCGCACTCCGCCTCGTCGGCCGTGACGAGCTCGAGATCCGCACCGGCAACGAGGCGCCGTCGATCTTCGTCCGCTGCGCCGACGACCTGCCGGTGCGCTGAGGGCGGCAAGGACCTGCCGGCGCGTCTTGGACCTGCCGTTGTGTCTTGGACCTGCCGTTGTGTCTTGGACCTGCTGGTGTGTCTTGGACCTGCCGGTGTGTCTTGGACCTGCCGGTGCTTGGAGAACACGTGAACGCGCGGCCCGCCCGCCGCCATGATTGTCTGCCAGGAATTGTCGATCGGATCATCGAGGAGCGCGTGTGCGGGTAGCGGCCGGTCGACGGACAGGCAGGGGTCGGAACGAGGCGGTGCGGCGCGGCTGGTCCGCACTGCTCGCCCTCCTGCTCGTCTGCGTCGGGGCCGGGCTCGGCAGCGGCGCGCCGCGCGCCGCGACGCTCGCCACCCCGGCCAATGCCGGCGCCGGGGCCGCCGACGGTCGCGACGCGGCGGTGATCCGGGCGCAGGCCCGCCCCGCCGTCCTGACCCAGCGCGCCGACGATCCCCACGCCGGCGCCGCATCGCCCGAACCCGTTCTCACGTCACCCGCCGCCGCTGATGCGGCCCCCGGCGAGCCGTGCGCGAGCGACCTCGATCCCCACGTGCTGCCGCTGCGGGCCGCACTGCCGCGCCCCTACCAGGCCCGCGCCCCGCCGCTGCGCGCCTGAGCGACGGCCGCCCCGCGCGGCCTCCCTTTCCCGATGACAAGATCCTTCCGCCCGGCCGCGCGGCCTCGCCGCGCCGGCCGCGTGCCGCATTCCGGAACAGCCCCATGCGAACCTCCCGCTGGCTGATCGCGACCTATGTCGCCATCATCCTGCTCGGCGTCTTCACCGCCCTGCCGAACGTCCTGCCGCAATCCGTCCTCGACCGCCTGCCCACCTGGGCGAACCACCAGGTCTCGCTCGGCCTCGATCTGCGCGGCGGCTCTCACCTCGTCCTCGAGGTCGATTCCGCCGCCCTCGTCGACGAACGCCTGCAATTGCTGTCGCGCGACGTCCGCCGCACCCTGCGCGACGCCGGCATCGACACCACCGCCATCCGCCGCCAGGGCGACGAGATCGCCATCGTGCTCGCCAACCCCGCCGACGCCCCCCGCGCCAACGAGGCGATCCGCGGCCTCGCCAACACCGTCGGCAGCTTCGGCCTCGGCGCCGGCGCCTCCGACCTCGCCATCGCTCAGAGCGGCGACACGCTGACCGTCCGCCTCACCGAGCAGGGCATCCGCGACCGCATCGACGCCGCCGTCCAGCAGAGCCTGGAGATCGTCCGCCGCCGCATCGACCAGGTCGGCGTGGCGGAGCCGACCATCCAGCGCGTCGGCGCCGACCGCATCCTCGTGCAGTTGCCCGGCGTGCAGGACCCCGAGCGTATCCGCGAACTCCTCGGCTCCACCGCCAAGCTCACCTTCCACATGCTCGCCGACGTGCCGATCGGCGCCCCGCCGCCTCCGGGCGTCACCGTCCTGGACGGCACCACCCCCGGCGAGACCTATCCGGTGGAGACGCGCGCGGCACTCGCCGGCGACCACCTCACCGATGCCCGCGCCGGCTTCGACAGCCAGACCCGTGAGCCGATCGTCTCCTTCCGCTTCGACAGCGTCGGCGCCCGCGAGTTCGGCGACATCACCCGCGCCAATGTCGGCCGGCCGTTCGCCATCGTCCTCGACGACAAGGTGCTGTCGGCGCCCGTCATCCGCGAGCCGATCACCGGGGGCTCCGGCCAGATCAGCGGCAACTTCTCCGTCCAGGAGGCCTCCGACCTCGCCGCGCTCCTGCGCGCCGGCGCGCTGCCCGCCCCGCTCACCGTCATCGAGGAGCGCACCGTCGGCGCCGACCTCGGCGCCGACGCGATCGAGATGGGTGTCGCCACCGGCCTGATCGGCTTCGCCCTGGTGTTCGGCTTCATGCTCGCGCTCTACGGGCGCTGGGGGTTGATCGCCAACTTCGCCCTGGCGCTCAATGTCATCCTGACCTTCGCGGCGCTGTCGCTGCTGGGCGCGACGCTGACGCTGCCCGGCATCGCCGGCATCGTGCTGGGCATCGGGCTGGCCGTCGACGCCAACGTGCTCATCAACGAGCGCATCCGCGAGGAGACGCGCAAGGGGCTCGGGGCGTTCGCCGCCCTCGATGCGGGCTTCAAGCGGGCGTTCGCGACGATCGTCGATTCGAACGTCACCGCGCTGATCGCCACCGTGCTCCTGTTCATGTTCGGCACCGGCCCGGTGCGCGGCTTCGCCGTGACGATGGGCCTCGGCATCGCCATCTCGATGTTCACCGCCGTCTCGGTGGTGCGCGTCATCATGACGGCGCTCGTCCGCCGCTTCCGCCTGAAGACGCTCCGGATCGAGCCGCCGTTCGGCATCAAGCTGATCCCCGACGGGACGAGCATCCGCTTCATGCGCGGACGCTTCATCGGCATCGGCGTCTCGATCGTGCTGTCGCTCGCCTCGGTCGGCCTGTTCTTCTACCCAGGCCTCAACTACGGCGTCGACTTCAAGGGCGGCATCCAGATGGAGGTCGTCACAGAGGGCCCGGCCGACCTCGCCACGATGCGCACGGCGCTGAACGGCCTCGGCCTCGGCGAGATCGCGCTGCAGGAGTTCGGCAACGATCACACCGTGCTAGTGCGCGCCGAGCGCCAGCCGGGCAGCGAGGAGGCGCAGAACACCGCCGTCACGCAGATCCGCTCCGAGCTCGCCGAGATCGCACCGGGCTCGTCGATCGAGCGCACCGAGGTGGTCGGCCCGAAGGTGTCGGGCGAGCTCGCCACCGCCGGCGTGCTCGCCGTGGTGCTCGCGAGCATCGCCATGCTGTTCTACATCTGGGCGCGCTTCGAGTGGCCGTTCGCCGTCGGCGCCATCGCCACGCTCATCCTCGACGTGACGAAGACGGTGGGTTTCTTCGCCCTCACCGGCATCGACTTCAACCTCACCGCCATCGCCGCGCTCCTGACGCTGATCGGCTACTCGGTGAACGACAAGGTCGTCGTCTACGACCGCATGCGCGAAAACATGCGGCTCTACAAGCAGATGAGCCTGCGCGACATGATCGACCTGTCGATCAACCAGACGCTCGCCCGCTCGCTCTACACCTCGATCACCGCCTTCCTGGCGCTGGTCCCGATGGCGATCTGGGGTGGCAGCGCGGTCGAGAGTTTCGCCGTGCCGATGGTGTTCGGCATCGTCATTGCGGCATCGTCGTCGGTGTTCATCGCCGCGCCGATCCTGCTCTTCCTCGGCGACTGGCGCATGCGGCGGCGCGCCCGCATCGAGGCGGCGGCGCCACCAGCGCTACCCACGAAGGGCGCGCCGGAGGCACCGGCCAAGGCGGCCTGAGCCCGACGGGCGAAACGACACGACGGCGGCCCGCACTCCGGGCCGCCGTCACGCTGCCGAATCGTCACCTCAGTCCGGTCACTTCAGCTCGAACGGGTAGATCACCTTCCAGTCGGTCTTCATGTCGACCACCGTCCAGCCGCGCTGCGGCGCCTGCACGAGCGCCTCCTGCAGCTGGCCGATCACCGACGGCGCGTCGTAGGCCCACTCCCGCACCGCATCGGTGTGGTGGACGATCAGCCCGAAGCGCGCGCCGCCCTCCATCGTCGTCCACTGCAGCATCTGCAGGTCGCCGTCGGAATTTCCGGCGGCGAAGGCCGGCCGCCGGCCGATGACGCGCTGAATGCCGACCGCCTTGCCGGGGCCGTCGTCGATGAAGTCGACCTCAGGCAGCCGGATGATCGCCGGTGTCTGGTCCTCGAGGCGGAACTCCGTCACGACGGTCGAACCGATCACCTGTTCGGGCGGGATGCCGTAGGTCGCCTCCGCGAAGGCGCGCATGAAGTCGAGCCCGCCGCCCGAGACGATGTAGGTCTTGAAGCCATTCGCCCTGAGGTGGGTCAGGAGCTCCAGCATCGGCTGGTAGATCAGCTCGCTGTAGGGCCGGTTGAAGCGCGGGTGGCGCGCCGTCGCCAGCCAGTGCCTGACGAGCCCGTCGAAATTCTCCACCGTCATGCCGGCGTGGGTGGCGGAGAGGAGGTCGGTGAAGGCCTGCTGGCCGAGGTTGGCGAGCGCCGTGCGGTCGCCGGAGAGGATCGTCCGATAGGGCTCCTCGGTCGCCCATTCCGGGTGCAGCGGCGCCATCCCCTGGAAGCGCTGGTAGGCGAATTCGGCCTGGAAATAGACCGGCTGTTCCGACCACAGCGTGCCGTCGTTGTCGAAGGTTGCGATGCGCTCGGCCGGCGGCACGTAGCCCGGCCCGCCCTCGCGGACGGCTTCGGCGACGAAGTTCAGGATCGCCGCCTTGGTGGCGCCCTCGTTCCACGACGGCAGCGGGTCAGACGTCGCGTCGGCTTGCGCCCACGCCGGTTGCAAAGCCAGCGGCGCGCCCGCCAGCGCCATGAACAGAAAGGCCGCCACAAACCGGCGGACGAAATCGACACGCATCCTGTACGCCCCCACGCCAATGCCGAGGGTGCGCGCGGCCGCCCTCAGATCTCGTGCTCGATCACCCCGGCCGGCTCGGCCGGCGCCGGCTTCCGCCGCGGGATCAGCGAGCGCAGCGTCACATAGAACACCGGCGTGAGGAACAGCCCGAAGAAGGTGACGCCGAGCATGCCGGAAAACACCGCCGTGCCGAGCGACTGGCGCATCTCGGCGCCCGGCCCGGAGGCGATCATCAGCGGCACGACGCCGAGGATGAAGGCGAACGCCGTCATCAGGATCGGCCGCAGCCGCAGCCGGCACGCCTCCACCGCCGCGTCGACCGGGCTCTCGCCGCGGTCCTCGGCCTGGCGGGCGAACTCGACGATCAGGATGGCGTTCTTCGCCGCCAGTCCCACGAGCACGATCAGGCCGATCTGGGTGAGGATGTTGTTGTCGAGCCCGCGGAGACTCACCCCGACCAGCGCCGCCAGCACGCCGAGCGGCACGATCAGCACGATGGCGAGCGGCAGCACCCAGCTCTCGTATTGCGCGGCGAGCGCCAGGAAGACGAACAGCACCGACAGCGCGAAGATGAACACCGCCACGTCGCCGGCCTGCCGCTCCTGGAAGGCGAGCTCAGTCCACTCGAACGAGGTGCCGGCCGGCAGCGTCTCCGTCGCCAGCCGCTCGACGGCGTCGAGGGCCGCGCCGCTCGACGTGCCCGGCGCGGCGTTCCCCTGTACCGGTACCGAAGTGTACATGTTGTAGCGCTGCACCAGCGACGGGCCGGCGACGTCGCGGATCTCGATGAGGGTGCCGAGCGGCACCAGCGCCCCGGTGGCCGAGCGCACCTTCAGGCGGAGAATGTCCTCGCGGTCCTGCCGGTACTGCTCGTCGGCCTGCGCCCGCACCTGGTAGACACGGCCGAAGGCATTGAAATCATTGACATAGGACGTGCCGAGGTTGATCGCCAGCGTCTCAAAGATGTTGGGGATCGGCACGTTCAGCACCCGCGCCTTGTCGCGGTCGATCTCGAGAAACAGCTGCGGGCTCGAGGCCGAGAACGTCGTGTAGACGCCGGTGAGGCCGGCCGTCTGGTTGGCGGTGGCGATGAGGGTGTTCGCCACTTCGAGGATGCGCCGCACGTCGGCGGTGTCACGCTCCTGGATCTGCAGGCGGAAGCCGCCGGCATTGCCGATGCCGCGGATCGGCGGCGGCGGCACGGCGATGATGAAGGCCTCCTGGATCGCCTGCATCCGGCCGAACAGGTCGCCGATGATGGCGTTCGCAGACAGCCCATGCGGCAGCCGCTCCTCGAAGCTCTCGAAGCTCGCGAAGATCACGCCGGCGTTGGTGGCGTTGGTGAAGGTGGCGCCCGAGAAGCCGGCGAAGGCGACGGCGTGCGCAACGCCGGGCGTCTCCTGCATGATCTGCGAGGCGCGCTGCACCACCGCGTCGGTGCGCGACAGCGAGGCGCCCTCGGGCAACTGGATGACGACGATGGCGTAGCCCTGGTCGAGCGTCGGGATGAAGCCGCGCGGCACCGTCTCCAGCATGTGGACCGTCGCCCACAAGAGGCCCGCGAAGATCAGGATCATCGCCGCGAGCGCGAACTTCGTGGCGACGAGGCCGCGAACCACCCACGCGTAGCCGTTGGCGAGCTTGTCGAAGCCGCGGTTGAAGCCGTTCGCCAGAGCGTTGCCGGCCCGCGCCAGGAAGAAGCGCGGCGGCTGGTGGCTGTGCGGCTTCAAGAGCAGGGCTGCGAGCGCCGGCGACAAGGTGAGCGAGTTGAACGCCGAGATGGCGGTCGCCACCGCGATCGTCACGGCGAACTGCAGATAGAACTGCCCGGAGATGCCCGGGATGAAGGCCGTCGGCACGAACACCGCGATCAGCACCAGCGAGATGGCGATGACGGCGGTGCCGACCTCGTCCATCGTCCGGTGCGAGGCCTGCCGCGGCGACAGTCCGAGCGCGATGTTGCGCTCGACGTTTTCCACCACGACGATTGCGTCGTCGACGACGATGCCGATCGCCAGCACCAGCCCGAACAGCGTCAGCATGTTGAGCGAGAAGCCGAACGCCAGCATCAGCGCGAAGGTGCCGATCAGCGACACCGGGATCGCCACGATCGGGATGATCGACGAGCGCCACGACTGCAGGAAGACGATGATGACGATGACCACGAGGATCACCGCCTCGATGATCGTCTTGTAGACCTCGTTGATCGATTCCGAGATGAACTCGGTCGGGTTGTACACGACCTGATAGGCGAGCCCGGGCGGGAAATCCGCCGACAGGCTCTGCATCGCCGCCTGGATCTCGTCGGCGGCGGCGAGCGCGTTGGTGCCCGGCCGCTGGAAGATCGCCAGCGCCACCGCCGGCTTGCCGTCGAGATAGCTGTTGGTGACGTAGTCCTGGGCGCCGAGCTCGATGCGGGCGACGTCCTGCAGCTCGATCAGCCGGCCGTCCTCGCCGGCCTTGACGATGACGTAACGGAACTGCCGGGCGTCGTCGAAGCGGCCCTGCGTCGTCACCGTGTAGGTGAAGGCGTTCTCGGCCTCCGTTGGCGGCCCGCCGATCTGGCCGCCGGTGACCTGGACGTTCTGGTCGCGCAGCGCCTGCACGACGTCGGCGCCGGTCATGCCATAGGCCGACAGCTTCTCCGGATCGAGCCAGACGCGCAGCGAATACTGGCGCTCGCCGAAGATGATGAGGTCGCCGACGCCGTCGAGGCGGAGCAGCACGTCGCGCACTCGCGAGCGGGCGTAGTTCGAGACGTAGAGCTGGTCGTAGCGGTCGTCGGGCGACAGCATGTGCACGACCATCATCAGGTCGGGCGAGCTCTTCACCGTGGTGACGCCGAGCCGGCGGACCTCCTCCGGCAGCCGCGCCTCGGCGATCGCCACGCGGTTCTGCACGAGCACCTGCGCCTGGTCGAGGTCGGTGCCGAGGCGGAAGGTGATGTTCAGCGCCATCGCGCCGTCGCTGGTCGAATAGGAGGACATGTAGAGCATGTCCTCGACGCCGTTGATCTCCTGCTCGAGCGGCGTCGCCACCGTCGCAGCCACCGTCTCGGCGTCGGCGCCCGGATAGGCGGCGCGCACCACCACCGTCGGCGGCGCGATCTCCGGATATTGCGCGACGGAGAGCTGCGTGTAGGCGATGCCGCCGACGATGAGGAACAGGAGCGCCAGCACCGTCGCGAAGATCGGACGGTCGACGAAGAAGTGGGAGAATTTCATTGGCCGGCGTCCGGCTCGGCCGCCGTGCCCGCCTGCGCCGGTGGCAGCGTCGAACCGACGGGGGTCGAGCGGTCGGGCGGTAGCGTCACCAGTTCCGGCGTCACCTTGGCGCCGGGCCGGACCCGCATCAACCCGTTGATCACCAACGTCTCGGTGCCGTCGAGGCCCTCGCGGATGACGCGGTAGCCATAGATGCGCGGCCCTGGCCGGACAGGCTTCGCCGACACCGTGCCGTCGTCCGCGACGACGTAGACGATGCGCCGGTCCTGATCGACGCCGATTGCCTCGTCCGGCACCAGGACGCCCGGATGCGGCAGCGAGCCCGGCACGTTGATGCGGCCGAACAGGCCCGGCTGCAGCGTGAAGTCGGGATTGGCGAACAAGGCCCGCACCCGCATCGTGCCGGTCTCGTTGTCGATGCGGTTCTCGGCGAAGTCGAGCTTGCCCTTGAACGCCGACTGCGCCGTGTCGGCGACGCGCACCGAAACGTCGAGACCGCCGGCGCCCTCCTGCAGGCTGCCGCCGCGCTGTCGGGCGTCGCGCTGGTAGTCGAGGAAGCGGCGCTCGTCGATGTCGAAATATAACTGGATCGGGTCGAGGGAGACGATGGTCGTCAGCACGGTGTCATCGGCGTTGACGAGGTTGCCGACCGACACCCGGCGGCGATCGATGCGGCCGGCGAGCGGCGCGCGGATCGCCGTGTATTCCATGTCGAGCTGGGCGCGGGCCTGCGCGGCTGTCGCGCCGTCGACCCGCGCCTGCGCGGCAAAGTATTCGCGCCGGCGGTCGTCGAGCGTCGATTGCGGGATCGAGCCGCGCCCCACCAGCGTCTCGGCGCGCTCGAACTGCGCCTTGGTGAAGTCGACCAGCGTGTTGGCGACGACGAGCTCGGACTTCGCCTGGTTGAGGGCCGTCTCGAACGGTCGCTGGTCGATGGTGAACAGGAGATCGCCCTCCTTCACCAGCTGGCCGTCGGTGAAGTGCACCGAGGCGAGGTAGCCGCCGACGCGCGAGCGCACCTCAACCTCGTCGACGGCCTGGAAGCGGCCGACGAACTCATCGTCCTCGACGATCTCGCGACTGACGGGCTTGGCCACCGTCACCGTCGGCGGCGCGCCGCCTTGCGCCGCGACCGGCGTTCCCGTGGCAACCCACACACAAGCGGCGAAGACCGGCCAAAAACCGACCACCGCCCGGAAAGCGTCTCGACACCGCATGCACCGTGCCTCACCAGCCGCCGCTTCCCCCAGCGCATCAAGGTTACGCAGAACCCACGCGGTCGGTTCACCGAGCCGGCCGCACCTCGGATTCCATGCAAGAACTCTTCCACGTCGGCGACGACATTCGCGTGAACGGCGGTCGTCACCGCGGGCGGCCCTCCGGCGCGCTGCCGGCGAGTTTGCCCTCGATCAGCGGTCGGTGGCGGGCGATCTCGTCGGCGAGGAAGTCGAGCAGCGCCCGCACCCGCGCCGCCTTCCTGAGGTCGGGATGGGTGAGCAGCCACAGGTCCGCCGAGAACCGCGGCTCCGGCGCCGCCAGCCGGACGAGGTCGGGTCGCACGTCGCCGACGAAACACGGCAGGTGGCCGATGCCGATGCCCGCCTCCACCGCCTCGGCGAGCGCCAGCACCGAGTTCGTCCGGTAGACGACGCGGCGCGGCGGCACCGTCTCGGACGGAAAGCGCGCGACCTTCATCGCCGAAAGATCGTCTCCGAGCGCCACCCACGGGCGGGCGGCGTCCATCGTGGCGTCGTTGTCCGTGTCGCGGGGCGCCGCAGCGCCGTTCTCGTCGGAACCGCCACCACCGTCCGCGTCCAGTGCCGGACTCCGCACCGGAACAGTGCTCGGCACCGGAACGGTGCTTGCGCCGAGCCCGTCGCGCCGGCCGTAGAGCGCCCAGGCGATGCGGGCGACGCGGCGGCCGATCAAGGTCGACGGCGGGTCATCGCCGGCGCGGATCGCCACGTCGGCATCGCGCTTCGACAGGTTCAGCGACTGGTTGGCGACGACGACGTCGAGCCTCACCTCGGGGCACTGGGCGCGGAAGCCGGCGAACAGCGGCGTCATCAGGTGGACGAGCAGCGAATCCGCCGTCGTCACCCGCACCTCGCCCGACGGCGTCGGCGCCCGGCCGGCGAGGCGGCGCGTCACCGCGGTGACGTCCTCGTCGAGGCGGCGGGCGAGCGCCACCACCTCCTCGCCCGCCGGCGTCACCGCATAGCCCGCGCGCCGACGCTCGAACAGCACGAGCCCGAGCGCCGCCTCGATCCGCCCGAGCCTTCGGAACACGGTCGAATGATCGAGCCCGAGCCGCCCGGCCGCCGCTGGCAGCGACCCGGCCTCCGCCACCGCCGCGACGACGCGCAGATCGTCCCATGAGAGGGCTGAGAGGGAGGCCGCGAGGTCGGTCGCGGGTGCGGCCGCTTCGGACGTCGGCATGGTGATCTACCTATCGGCGTCATCCCGGACGCGAAGCAACGCGGAGCGAGCCGGGACCCTGCGGAAAACTAGTCGCGCGGAACGCGCGACGCTTGAGCCGCGCCTCCGGCGCGGAGTCTTGCGCTGCGTCCCGGATCGGCGCTCGGCTGCGCCTCGCTTGTCCGGGATGACGACGCAGGACATTGCATTTCCCTGCACTTTCGCACACGCTTCCGCATCTCTGCAACAACCCCATTGCACAAACGCAATCCCTTCCCGCTGGCGCCGGCTTCCGATCGGCTTATCTCTTGTCCACGAAGCGGCGCCGAGGTGCGCTGCGAGGGAGTAGACCCGATGACCCGCAACGGCATCCATCATGTCACGGCGATCGCCGGCCCGGCCCGCCGCAATCTCGACTTCTACACCCGCACCCTCGGGCTGCGGTTCGTGAAGAAGACGGTGAACTTCGACGATCCGGGCACCTATCACTTCTACTTCGGCGACGAGGCCGGCAGCCCCGGCACGATCCTCACCTTCTTCCCGTGGGATCACGTGGCGCCCGGCCGCCTCGGCGTCGGCGAGACATCGGAGACGGTGTTCCGCGTTCCCGAGGGCTCGATCGGTTTCTGGACGCACCGCTTCGTCGAGAAGGGCGTGCCACACGAGGCGCCGGTGAAGCGCTTCGGCGAGACGGTGCTCGCCTTCCGCGATCCCGACGGGATGCGGCTGTCGGTCGTCGGTGTCGCCGGCGCCGAGCACGAGCCGGCTTGGGGCGGCAGCGACGTACCGGCGGAAGCGGCGATCCGCGGCTTCCACGCCGTCCGCCTGCTCGTCGCCGACGCCGCGCCGACGGGGGCGATCCTGACGGACGTCTTCGGCTTCACGGAAGCCGGCCGCGAGGACACCGTGGTGCGCTACAAGGTCGAGGGCACGAACATCGGCGGCATCGTCGACGTGCACGGTGCTGGCGGCTTCCTGCCTGCCCGCATGGGCGGCGGCTCGGTGCACCACATCGCCTTCCGCGCCGCCGACGACGCCGGACAGGCGGAAATGGTGAAGAAGCTCGCGGAGAACCACCGTATCCGCACGACGGAGCAGAAGGACCGCGACTATTTCCGCTCGGTCTACTTCCGCGAGCCGGGCGGCATCCTGTTCGAGATCGCCACCGACGTGCCGGGCTTTGCCGTCGACGAGCCGGCGGCGAGCCTCGGCGGTGCCCTGAAGCTGCCGCGCTTCCTCGAGCGCCGCCGCCGCGAGATCGAGGCGCTGCTGCCGAACCTCACGGAAACCGCCTGACACCACGACCCGGCGACGGCACGAGCGCCGCCGCCGCCGCCCTCTTCTCCCGCGTCCTGCTCCGTCGCAACGGCGAGGCAGGACGCACGCCCATCAGGAGGTCGACCATGACCACCGCGACCACGCTCTCCTTCGTCCACCGCCATGAGCCAGCGACCGCCACCGGCCGCCCGCCGCTGCTCCTGCTGCACGGCACCGGCGGCGACGAGGGCGACCTGTTGCCGCTCGGCCGGATGATCGCGCCGGGCAGCGCCCTGCTCTCGCCCCGCGGAAAAGTGCTGGAGCACGGCATGCCGCGCTTCTTCCGCCGCCTCGCCGAGGGCGTCTTCGACGAGGCCGACGTGGTGAAGCAGGCGAACGCGCTCGCCGACTTCGTCGCCGAGGCCCGCGCCGCCTATGGGCTCGCGGCACCCGTCGCCGTCGGCTTCTCGAACGGCGCCAACATCGCCGCCGCCGTGCTGCTGCTCCGGCCCGAGACGCTCGCCGGCGCGGTGCTCATCCGCGCCATGGTGCCGCTGTCGAAGCCGCCGGCGGCGAATCTTTCCGGCAAGCCGGTGCTGATCCTGTCGGGCGCCGCCGACCCGATCATCCCGGCCGAGAACGCCGGCCGGCTGGCGCGCCAGCTGACGCAAGCCGGCGCCGTCGTCACTCACGAGACGCTGCCGACCGGCCACGGCCTGACGCAGGCCGACGCGGGTCTGGCGAAGCATTTTCTCGACGGCTTGCCGGCCTGAGCCCTGTCACCGCAGCGCCGTCAACAGCCGCCACAGCGCGCTCTGCTCTTCCGGCGAGAGCGGCGCGAGCGTTTCCTCGGTGACCTGCAGCGCCAGCGGTGCGAGCGTGGCACAGGCCGCGACGCCGGCCGGCGACAGTGAGATCAGCAGGCGCCGGCGGTCTTCGGGATCTGGACGCGTCGCCGTCAGCCCGCGCTTGGCGAGGCGCTCGGCGACGCCCTTGATGGTGGCGACGTCCATCGCGGTCAGGCGGCCGAGCAGGTTCTGCGAGCACTCGCCGACTTCCGCGAGCTTGGAGAGGGCCGCCCACTGCATCGGCGTCATGTCGTCGCCGAAGCGGTGGGCGAAGATCGAGACGTGGCGCTGCTGCACCAGGCGCAGCAGGAAGCCGATCTGATCGTCGAGCACGTAGCCCGCGCCGCCGGTCGCGTCGCTTGCCGCGTCTCCTGCCGCCTCGCCCGTCGCCTGATCGAACTCGTCGCTCGCCAAACCCGTCGCCTCGCCGTCGCGCGCGGGGGGTCGCGCACCGCTCGTTCGTATGCCAACAATGTCGCCTTCGCCAGAGGAGGCACGCATGGCCCACGACGCGATGGCCGCACCGAGCGGCCCGCAGAAGCTCGTCATCTCCAACATCGGGCTCCTGCTGTCCGGCGACCTCGAGCGGCCGATCCTCGACGCCGACGCGGTCGTCGCCGTCGACGGCCGTATCCAGGCCGTCGGCCGCCTCGCCGACCTCGACACCGAGGGCGCGACGACGCTCGTCGACGCCGGCGGCGCGGCGCTCGCGCCTGGCCTGATCGACAGCCACGTCCACCCCGTCGCCGGCGACTGGACGCCGCGCCAGAACCAGATCGGCTGGATTGATTCCTGCCTGCACGGCGGCGTCACCACGATGATCTCCGCCGGCGAGGTGCACATGCCCGGCCGGCCGCGCGACATCGTCGGGCTGAAGGCGATGGCGATCACCGCCCAGCGCATCTTCGCCGGCTTCCGCCCCTCCGGCGTCAAGCTGCACGCCGGCGCGCCGGTGATCGAGCCGGGGATGGTGGAGCAGGACTTCGCGGACCTCGCAGCCGCGGGCGTACGGCTCCTCGGCGAGGTCGGCCTCGGCGGCGTCAAGGACGGCGCGGGCGCCCGCGAGATGGTGGCGTGGGCGAGGAAGCACGGCATCCAGTCGACCATCCACACCGGCGGCCCGTCGATCCCGGGTTCCGGCCTGATCGGCGCCGACGTCGTGCTGGAAGCCGACACCGACGTCGTCGGCCACATCAACGGCGGCCACACGGCGCTTCCCGATGCCGAGATCCGCTGCATCTGCGAGGGCTGCAAGCGCGGCCTCGAGCTCGTCCACAACGGCAACGAGCGCGCCGCCCTCTTCACGCTGAGAACCGCGAAGGAGATGGGAGAGCTCCACCGCGTCATCCTCGGCACCGACGCGCCGGCCGGCTCCGGCGTGCAGCCGCTCGGCATTCTCCGGATGATCGCGATGCTGTCTTCGCTCGGCGACGTGCCGGCGGAAGTGGCGATCTGCTTTGCCACCGGCAACACGGCGCGCATGCGGGCGCTCGATTGCGGGCTGATCGAGGCCGGCCGCTCCGCCGACTTCGTGCTGATGGACAAGGCCCAGCACTCCGCCGGCAAGGACCTCCTCGACAGTATCCGCCTCGGCGACCTGCCAGGCATCGGCATGACCGTCATCGACGGCCTCGTCCGCTCCGGCCGCAGCCGCAACACGCCACCGGCCGGCCGCGTGCCGACCGTCGTGCACGGCTGAGGCGAAGGCGCCTATCCGATCGTCGCCGCCGGCAGCGTGCCGGTGGCGACGTCGACGAGGAGCTGGCGCTGCGCCGGCACGAGGTTGGCGGCTGCGTATCGCCCCAGAATGGTGGCGCGAGCGTTCGCCCGCAGGTTCACGAAGGCGTCCGGCCGCGCCAGCACGTCGGTGAGCCGTGCGGCCAGCCGGTCGGCGTCGAAGAAATCCGTCAGCAGCCCGTTGCGGCCGTCGGCGATCACCTCGCGCACCGGCGGCGTGTCGGAGCCGACGATCAGGCACGCGCACGCCATCGCCTCCAGCATCGACCATGAGAGCACGAACGGCACCGTCAGATAGACGTGCGCCGCCGAGACGCGGAACACCTGGCGGAGCGTCTCGAACGGCACCAACCCGAGGAAGTGCACGCGATCCGGATCGAGCGCGTGCTCGGCGAGGGCGGCTTCCTTGAAGGTCTTGCCGTCGGTGCGCTTGCGGCCATAGGCGACGCGGTCCGCCCCGACGACGATCACGTGCGCCGCCGGGCGGTCGGCGAGGAGCTTCGCGGCCGCCGCCATGAACTGCGGGAAACCCCGATAGGGCTCCATTCCCCGCGCCACATAGGTGACGACCTCGTCGCCGGCCTTCAGCACGCGGCCGTCGGGCAGCGTCAGTGTCGCCGCCGGATCGGGCGTCAGATAGTCGGTGTCGACGCCGTCGTGCAGCACGGTGATGCGGCGGCGGAACTGCGACGGGAAGCGGCCGACCTGCCAGCGCGTCGGGCAGACGCCCCAGTCCATCGCGGCGAGGTCCATCAGGATCGGCGCGTTGCGGCCGCGGGTGCGGAAGCGGTCGGCCGTCGTCACCGGCTGGTCCGGCAGGAAGCCGATGTCGGCGCCGTCGGTGCGGTAGAACCACTCGAAGTAGGACAGCAGCTTCGCCTTCGGAAAGACGTCCTTGACGAACAGCGACGGCCCCCAGCCGGAATGGGCGCAGACGACGTCGGGCTCGAAGCCGTCCCGCTTCAGCCCCGCCATCGCCGTGGCCGCCGCCTCGCCGGTGATGACGGCACGCTCGAGCGGCAGGCTCGCCGGCGACAGGCCAGCGAGCGGTTCCCGCGCGGGCGTGTAGTCGACGCGGCGGATGCCGAGCTGCTGCTTGTTGGTGGCGAGCGTCGCGCAGGCGAGCTCGAAGCCGGGTTCCGCCTTCAGGGCGGCCGCGAGCCGGCGATACTGGCCGGGAAAGTTGTTATGCAGGAACAGGACGCGCACGGGCACGCTCGACGGTTTCGCCGGCGGTGTGCGCGGCAAAGGAAGCGTCGGCAATCCGGGCGAAGGATGCAAGCAGGCGTCGGCGATCGCCTCTCCCTTCTCCCGCTTTGCGGGAGAAGGTGCCCGAAGGGCGGATGAGGGCCGCTCCGCAGGAGCGGAAGCAACGCTTGCGCAGGTGGCACGGCGCGCTCACGCGCGCCGCCCTCATCCGGCGCTGCGCGCCACCTTCTCCCGCGCCCTGCGGGAGAAGGAAGAACGCCAGCCACCGTCTACTGCGACGCCGCGGCCTTGATCTTCTCGAGCGCCTTGCCCTCGAGGTCCTCGACGCCCGGCAGGACGGTGGCGGCGAAGCGCAGGTTCGCCATGTCGGCGTCGGTGAAGGCGGCCTCGACGGCGGCCTTCTTGTCGGCCGGCAACAGCGCCCGGCCATCCTTTGCCGCGGCGATGGCGCCGGCGGAGGCCGACATCATCGTGACGATCTCCGGCTGCATGACGAAGTTGATCCACTTGTAGGCCGCGTCGTCCGCCTCGCCGCCCTTCGGCAGCGTGAAGGTGTCGATCCAGGCGATCGCCCCGCTCTTCGGCGGCACGTAGACGAGGTTCGGGTTCTGGGCGAACAGCTTGAAGGCGGTGGAATCCCACGTCTCCGAGGCCACCACCTCGCCCGAGAGCAGCATCGCCGAGAGGTCGTCGCCGCCCTGCCAATAGGCCTTCACGTTCGCCTTGCAGGCGATGAGATACTCGGCGACCTTGTCGAGGATGCGCTGGTACTCCGGCAGGTCCTTGTAGGCCGCGAACGGGTCCTCGCCGAGGGCGAAGGCGGTGCCGACGAGGATGGTGCGGCGGAGCCGCATCGACGTCTTGCCCTTGTATTGGGGGTCGCAGAGGTCGGTCCAGTCGTCGATCTCCGGCGCCTTCGACTTGTCGACGACGAGGCCGGACGTCCCCCGGAGATGCGGCACCGAATAGACCTTGCCGTCGATGGTGGTCTCGTCGGCGGCCCGCTTCAGGAACTGTTCGTCGAACAGGGCCGCGTCGATCTTCGACAGGTCCATCGGCTTGTAGATGTCGAACTCGTTCTGGGCGGCGGCGACGCGGTTGAAGCCCGGCTGGGCGAGATCGAAGCCGGAGCCGTCGGTGGCGCGCAGCTTCGCCACCATCTCCTCGTTGTTCGACAGCGTCACCTCGACGTCGATGTCGGGGTACTTCTCCTCGAACAGCTTGATGATGCCCTCCGGCGCATAGCCGCCCCAGGTGAGCAGGCGCAGCGTCTCGGCGGAGGCCGGGGCTGTCAGCGCGACGGCGAGAGCGACCGCGGCCGCACCCGTGAGCAGGCGGTGAAGGGACATTGGGGTGACCTCCCGGTTCTTGTGGGTCGTGGGAGCATGGGAGGCGAGAAGTGGCCGGGCGGATAGCGCCATTCTGGGGAAAGGGGGAGTCCGATTGCGGCGGGAAGACGCAGAGGCGGGCGGGCGCAATCGGGGGTGGGGGGCGGTGAGCGGTGGGCAGAGCGGTGGCTGCACGTCCCTCCCCTGCCAGGGGGAGGGACAGACCGCGCAGCGGTCAGGGTGGGGCCTGTGAATCACCGGCGCGACCTCAATTGGCCTACTGCTTCGGATTGACGGGCCCCCACCTGCCGGCTGCGCCGGCTGTCCTCCCCCCTGGCAGGGGGAGGACGCGTGGCGCCTGCTGACGCGCTTAGCAATTCTGACCGCCACACGAGACATCTCTGCCCCCAAGCACCGCCACCCCCGCGCGGTCTCCCGCCGGGGTTTTGGCCGTCGTCTCCCCCTCCAATGGAGGGGACGGGGCGCCGATCGGCGCAATCCGTAGTGGTGGCGGCGGATGATCGTCCGCCGCAGGGCGTCTAGCGACGCCCGCGCCTTCCGGCGCCCCGTGAAAACGGTGTTGCCTGGGTCCCGGTGCTCCCCCTGGCGGTCCTGCGGGCCGGCGCGCTTTCCTCGCCTTGGTCGCCGCAGGCGCTACTCCCTGGCGCCACTGTTTCCAGTGAGGCTGCCTCCGCCCTCGCGGAAGCCCGGGACGCCGCTCGTGGTGGCGGCGGGAGGCTTTACCCACGATCCCCCCGAGGAAGGAGTTTGCGCGTCACCTCCAGCCGCGGGTC
>JAESGX010000084.1_pt1 | contig 145325 bp, 112 predicted proteins | sample 9269801 | NCBI WGS metagenome assembly JAESGX01 (sample SAMN16773122, study PRJNA677054) | algae metagenome | isolation source: Pleurocapsa minor GSE-CHR-MK-17-07R and co-occurring heterotrophs from wet... | place: USA: Lower Calf Creek Falls, Grand Staircase Escalante National Monument, UT ... | reverse complement strand
GGACGCCACCCGGCGGCGGATGCTCCGCACCCTCACGGGCGGCGGGCGGACGGTGGGCGGGCTCGCGGCGCCGTTCGACATTTCCCTCGCGGCAGCCTCCAAGCACATCCGGGTGCTGGAGCGGGCGGGGCTGGTGCGGCGCGCCGTCTCTGGCCGCACCCACCGCCTGTGGCTGGCGCTGGAGCCGCTCGCCGGGGCCCACGCGTGGCTCGGCTCTCACGAGCGCTTCTGGAGCGGGCGGCTCGACATGCTCGAGCGGCTCCTGCGTGAGGACGCGGCGAGGCCCCTCGCCCCTGCCCCGCACGCGCCCCCGACCCGAGCGCCCCCAACGGACCAGAACGCCGTTACGCCCCCCTCTGACCTTCCCATCCCCTCAGACCTCCCCTCCCCCGAAGGAGACCAGCCATGAACGAGATCGCATCCCCCGACGCCTATGGCGTGCTGACCGAGCCGACGACGCTCACCATCCAGCGGCTGCTGCCCGGTCCGATCGAGCGGGTCTGGTCCTATCTGACGGAGAGCGAGCTGCGGGAGAAGTGGCTGGCGGCCGGCGACATGGAGATGCGGCCGGGCGCGCCGTTCACCTTCGTCTGGCGCAACGCGACGCTGTCCGACGTGCCGTCCGCGCGGCCGGAGGGTTTCTCCGACGAGCACTGGATGGAGAGCCGCATCATTGCCTGCGAGCCGCCGCGGAAGCTCGTCTTCACCTGGAACGGCAGCGACGACGTCTCCTTCGAGCTCGAGCCGGTTGGGGCGAAGGTGCTGCTCACCGTCACCCACCGCCGCCTGCCGAGCCGCGACATGCTGCTGAAGGTCGCCGCCGGCTGGCACATGCACCTCGACACGCTGGCGGCGGCTGTTGCCGGCACGGCGCGGCCGGCCTTCTGGCGGGGCTGGGTGGCGCTGAAGGACGCCTACGACCAGCGCCTGCCGGACTGAGACTCCGGCTGGCACGATCATCCGGCCGGCACGATCGCCGCCGCCTTCGTCATCGCTCGGTGCGCTCGCGCGATGCGGACGCGGCGGCGGGCTCGAACACGATCGCGTGAAGCCTGCATCCGTCCCCCCTCCCCCTGGATATCCGCGACGTGAAGGAACCTTCACGCCGGCGCGGCCGGGATTGGCCGGCTCGCCCGGACATCGTCGCGGGGGTCCCCGCGGAAGGGGTGGACAATGATCACCAAATGCCTGTTCGGAGCGACGGTCGCCGTCGCCGCCATCATGGCGGCGGCGCCGGCCACCCGCGTCATGGCGTCGAGCCACATGGACGCGCCGCTGATCTCCTTCGACGATCCCGCCAACATCACCGACGTCTACGCCTTCGTCAGCCGCCGGCCGAATGCGCCGGCGGACGACTATCTGACGATCGCGATGTCGGTCTATCCGTTCGAGGAGCCCGGCATCGGCCCCAACAACTACCGCTTCGACCCGGCGGTCGACTACGAGCTGCACGTCGCCCTCGGCCGCGGCGCGGCGGCGAGCGGCATCCCCGACATTACCTACGCCTTCGACTTCGAGGTCGAGTACCAGACCGACAAGACGATCCTGCAGACCTATCTCGGCGTGCTGACGCCCGGTGGGAAGGGTGCTTTCGCCGCCAACCAGAACCTGCGCCAGACCTACACCGTCACGCGCATCGACCGCGGCGGCAAGCGCACGGTGCTCGGCAACGGCATCGCCCCGCCCAACAACCAGGGCCGCGTCACGCCGTTCTACAACATCGACGGCGACGGCGACCGCCCCGCTTTGCCCGGCGCCACCAGCCCCTCCGGCCTCGATCCCTACACCCGCCAGGCGATCGCCAGCCTGAAGGGCGGCTACCGCGTCTTCGCCGGCCAGCGCGACGACGCCTTCTATGCCGATATCCAGTCGATCTTCGACCTCGACTTCACCTTCGGGGCCGATCGCGACACGCCGTCGAAGCCGTTCGACAGCCAGGCCGGCTTCAACGTCCACACCATCGTGCTGGAGATCCCGTTCGAGGAGCTCGGCGGCGCCAAGGTCGCCGGCGTCTACGCGACGACGTCGCGCCAGATCGACGGCAAGCGCGTGCAGGTCGGCCGCCAGGGCAACCCCCTGTTCAACGAGGCCTTCGTCGCGGTGCGCGACAAGGACCGCTACAACGCGACGCCGCCGACGGTCGACAAGACCCGTTTCGCCAAATACGCACGCAAGCCTGAGCTGTCGGCGCTGCTCGGCGCCACGCCGATCATCCCGGGCCTGATCGAGGCGATCTTCATCCCCGATCTCATCCGCGTCGACCTCACCACCGGCCCGGCACGGCTCGCCGGCCAGGACGGCTTCAACCGGCTCGGACTGTTCGGCGGCGATACCCTGCAGAGCACCGTCCAGGATCCGTTCGACAACGGCGGGACGATCCCCGGCGGCTGGCCGAACGGGCGCCGCTTCGGCGACGACGTCATCGACATCGGCATCATCGCGCTCGGCATCGCCGGGCCGGGACCGGACTTCTCGCAGGTCGACGTCGACCGGGTGTCGCAGAACGACATCACCTACAACACCGTCTTCCCCTACGCGGCGACGCCGCAGAACGGACGCGCGCACAGCCATCCGGCCGGCAGCGCCGACTGATGCGCAAAGCGGCGGGCGGCCTCGCGCCGCCCGCCTCGCCTTCACCCGTTGCCCGAGGGGAGCAACCGAGATGACCTGCCCGTCTGACCGCCGTCGATTTTCACAGCGACGCGGCGCCCGCGCCGCCGTCCTCATCGCCGCCGCGCTTGCCGTCTCGCTGCTCGCTTTGGCCGGCCCGGTGCCGGCGACCGCCGAGCCCGTCCGCCCCGACGACGACACCCTCGTGCTGGCCACCGTACCGCCCGGCCGGGCGGCCGCCGTTGCCGCGACCCCGCGCCTCCCGAACGACCTCACCGGTGCCGTCGCCGACGCGCGGACCGCGATCGAGGCCGGCCGCACCTTGTCCGACCCGCGCTTCTACAGCCGTGCCGAGGCGATGCTGTCGCCGTGGTGGGGCGAGCCGGCGCCGCCGCGCGAGGTGCGCGTCCTGCGCGCCGTCATCCGCCAGGCACGGCACGACTTTTCCGGCGCCGTCGCCGACCTCGACGCCATCCTCGCCGAGACCCCGCGCGACGGGCAGGCGCGGATGACGCGCGCCTTCGTCCGCATGGTCCAGGGCGAGGCGGCGGCGGCCGAGGCCGATTGCCGGATGATCCCGCCCACCGCCGGCCCGCTGCCGGCCGCCACCTGCCTCGCCCGGGCGGCGGCGCTCACTGGACGCGGCACCGAAGGCTTCGCCCACCTCGAGCGGGCGCTCGCCTTCGACGAAGGCGCCAGCCCGGCGACGCGCCGCTTCGCGCTCGCCGTGCTCGCCGACCTCGCCGCCGGTCTTGGCCGCGACGCCGAGGCCGACTCCCTGTTCGCCGCCGCCTCCGAAGGCGGCGCGGACGTGCCGGTGCTCGCCGCCCGCGCCGAGCACCTCGTCGCCACCGGCCGGCCGGCGGAGGCGCTGTCGTTGCTCGAAGACGCCGGCGACGCCGACCCGCTCCTGCTCGTTCGGGCCGTGGCGGCGAAGCGCATCGGCGATCCGCGCCTCGACGCCGACGCCGGGCTCCTCGCCGAGCGGTTCGCCGCCGCCGCGGCCGCCGGGGTCGGCGTGCACCGGCGCGAGGAGGCGCGCTTCCGCCTCGAGGTGCTGGACGACCCCGAGGGTGCGCTGGCGCTCGCGCTCGACAACTGGGCCACCCAGAAGGAGCCCATCGACGCCCGCCTGGTGCTCGCGGCCGCCGTCGCAGCCGACCGGCCCGAGGCCGCCGCACCCGTCCTCGCCTTCGTCACGTCCAGCGGCCTCGCGGACCGCCGGGTGCTGCCCCTCGTCGCCCGGATCGATGGAGAAACGCCGTGAACCGCATCCTTCTCGCCGTTCTGGTGCTCTTGGCGCCGCTCGCGGCCGGCCCCGCCGCGGCGCACACCCAGAGCTACGGGTTCCTCACGGTCACGGCCACCGGGGACGCGATCGACGGCACCGTTTCGCTCGCGGTGCGCGACCTCGATGCCGCCCTCAGCCTCGACACCGACGCCGACGGGTCGATCACCTGGGGCGAGGTGCGTGGCCGCGAGGCGGCGCTCGCCGAGACGGTGCTCGCCGGCCTCCGGCTCGGCCCGCCGGGGGAGCCGTGCGCGCTCGCTCCGGCGCCGCTGATGACCGACACGCGCGGCGGCGAGCCCTATCTGGTGCTGCCGTTCCGCGCCGACTGCGCCGGCGGCGCGTCCGGCGGGGACGTCGAGATCGGCTACGACCTCTTGTTCGACGTCGACGCCCAGCACCGGCTGATCGCCACCGTGTCGAGCGATGATGCAACACGCAACCTGGTGCTGACGCCGGCCGAGCGGACGGCGACGCTGCTCGCCGCCGGCACCGACGGCTTCGCGCTGTTCCTCGGCTTCGTCGTGCACGGCGCCCATCACATCTGGATCGGCTACGACCACATCCTGTTCGTCGTGACGCTGATGCTCGGCGCGGTGGTCGAGCGGCGCGGCGGCCGGTGGGTGCCGGTCGGCAGCGGCCGCGACGCGCTTCTGGCGATCTGCAAGGTCGTCACCGCCTTCACCGTCGCCCATTCGGTGACGCTGGCGCTCGCCGCGCTCGACGTCGTGCGGCTGCCGCCAGTGCTGATCGAGACGGCGATCGCCGCGACGATCACGCTCGCGGCGCTGAACCTCGTCTTTCCGGTCGTCACGCACCGGCTCTGGCTGCTCGCCTTCGGCTTCGGCCTGATCCACGGCTTCGGCTTCGCCAACGTGCTGGCCGATCTCGACCTGCCGGCGACGAACCTCGTCACCGCGCTCGTCGCCTTCAACATCGGCGTCGAGCTCGGCCAGCTCGCCATCGTCGCGGTGCTGCTGCCCGGCCTGCTTGTCCTCGCCCACCGCCCGCTCTACGCCCGCACCGCGCTGCCGGTGGCGGCGGTGATGATCGCGGCGATCGGCACGGCCTGGCTCGTCGGCCGCGCCCTCGACGTGGAAATCCTGCCAATCGGATAAGGGCGGAGCCACCCTCCCCCTCCCATTTCCGTCGCGGCGGCGGCAATCGCCGAAACGTCCTTGCGCGGCGGGGCGGGTTCTGGCAATTTCCCCTCTGGATAGGTCAGTAGGACTGCCCTATCATAGGTACACGAACGGATTCGAGCCGACGGCTCGCCCTGCGGGGTGGCCGGCGGCTCTCGGTGCGACGGCTCGGACCGGTGTTCCGGCGCCGGGCGCCGGCTTGCGGGCGACGAATGGGCTTGCCGTCTTTGTGATGTCGGCTACCTCGCCTATAGGTCGGGTGACGAACGCCGCCCGACAGGCGGCGGACCGAAGCGGGCTGGACTTGGCCCGGAAGATGCCTTGCCCGCAGGGCGCCACCGGCGCCGGCCGGGCGGGCCAAGACACGAAGACGGGGCGTCGCCTTGCGCGGCGCCGGGGTTGGAACGGCTCTATAGAGGAGCAGGACGGCGATGATCGGCGGTATCGGGAGCAAGGGCACGGGGTTCGGCGCGGATCGGGCGACGGCGTTGGCCGCGACGAAACGCGCCGCCGCCGAGGGCCTCTATCGCCCCGACCGCGAGCACGATTCGTGCGGCGTCGGCTTCCTCGCCAACATGCGCGGCGAGGCGAGCCACGAGATCGTCGCGATGGCGCTGAAGCTCTTGGAAAACCTCGAGCACCGCGGCGCCGTCGGCGCCGACCCGCTGATGGGCGACGGTGCCGGCATCCTCGTGCAGATCCCGCACGGCTTCTTCCGCGCCGAGGCGGAGCGGATCGGCATCACCCTGCCAGAGCCCGGCGCCTATGCCGTCGGCCACATCTTCCTGCCGCGCGACGAGGCGATGCGGGCGCTCTGCATCGAGACGGTGGAGCGCGTCGTCCGCGAAGAGGGCCAGGACTTCCTCGGCTGGCGCACGGTGCCGACCGACAATTCCGGCTTCTCGCCGACCGTGCTCGCCTCCGAGCCCGTGCACATGCAGGTGCTGATCGGCCGCGGCGCCCACATCGCCGACGCCGACGAGTTCGAGCGCCGCCTCTATGTGCTGCGCAAGGTGGTGTCGAACGCCATCTTCACCGGTATCGGCTTCAGCGACACCGACTTCTACGTCGTGTCGCTCAGCTGCCGCACGCTTGTCTACAAGGGCATGCTGATGTCCTGGCAGGTCGGCAAGTACTACCGCGACCTGTCGGACCCGGCGTTCGTCTCGGCGATGGCGCTCGTCCACCAGCGCTTCTCGACCAACACCTTCCCGTCGTGGAAGCTCGCCCATCCCTACCGGATGGTCGCCCACAACGGCGAGATCAACACCGTGCGCGGCAACGTCAACTGGATGGCGGCGCGCCAGGCCTCGGTCGATTCCGAGCTGTTCGGCAACGACATCTCGAAGCTTTGGCCGATCTCCTACGAAGGGCAGTCGGACACGGCCTGCTTCGACAACGCCCTCGAGTTCCTCGTCCAGGGCGGCTACTCGCTCGCCCACGCGGTGATGATGCTGATCCCCGAGGCGTGGGCCGGCAACCCGCTGATGAGCGACGAGCGGCGCGCCTTCTACGAGTACCACGCCGCCCTGATGGAGCCGTGGGACGGGCCTGCCGCCGTCGTCTTCACCGACGGCCGGCAGATTGGCGCCACCCTCGACCGCAACGGCCTCAGGCCGGCGCGCTATCTCGTCACCGAGGACGGCCTCGTGATGATGGCGTCCGAGATGGGCGTGCTGCCGATCCCGCAGGACAAGATCGTCACCAAGTGGCGGCTGCAGCCGGGCAAGATGCTTTTGATCGACCTCGAGGAGGGACGCATCGTCTCCGACGAGGAGATCAAGTCGTCGCTCGCCCGCGCCAACCCCTACAAGCAGTGGCTCGCCCGCACCCAGATGGTGCTGGAGGACCTGCCCGGCGTACCCGCCCGGTCGGCCCGCACCGACGTGCCGCTGCTCGATCGCCAGCAGGCGTTCGGCTACACCCAGGAAGACCTGAAGCTCCTGATGTCGCCGATGGCCGTCACCGGCCAGGAGGCGGTCGGCTCGATGGGCACCGACACGCCGATCTCGGCGCTCTCGGACCGTCCGAAGCTGCTCTACACCTACTTCAAGCAGAACTTCGCGCAGGTGACGAACCCGCCGATCGACCCGATCCGCGAGGAGCTCGTGATGAGCCTCGTGTCGTTCATTGGGCCGCGGCCGAACCTATTCGACCTGAAGGGCTTGTCGAAGCGCAAGCGCCTCGAGGTGCGCCAGCCGATCCTCACCAACGAGGATCTCGAGAAGATCCGGGCGATCGGCGACATCGAGGACAACCACTTCCAGACCAAGACGCTGGACACCACGACGCTCGCCGCCCGCGGGCCGGCGGGCATGGAGGACGCGCTCGAGCGGCTCTGCGAGCGCGCCGAAGCGGCCGTGCACGGCGGCTACAACATCATCATCCTGTCCGATCGCATGGTCGGGCCGGACCGGGTGCCGATTCCGGCCCTGCTCGCCACCGCCGGCGTCCACCACCACCTGATCCGCAAGGGGCTGCGCACCTCCGTCGGGCTCGTGGTGGAATCCGGCGAGCCGCGCGAGGTGCACCATTTCTGCGCACTCGCCGGCTATGGCGCCGAGGCGATCAACCCCTATCTCGCCTTCGAGACGCTGGTTTCGATGCGCGACAGCTTCCCCGAGGAAGTGGACGACCACGAGGTCGTGCACCGCTACATCAAGTCGATCGACAAGGGCATCCTCAAGGTGATGTCCAAGATGGGCATCTCCACCTACCAGTCCTACTGCGGCGCGCAGATCTTCGACGCCGTCGGGCTGTCGTCGGCCTTCGTCAACAAGTACTTCTTCGGCACGGCCACCCTCATCGAGGGCGTCGGCCTGCACGAGGTCGCCGAGGAGACCGTACGCCGCCATGCCGCCGCGTTCGGCGACGACCCGGTGTTGCGCCGGACGCTGGAGATCGGCGGCGAGTACGCCTACCGCCTGCGCGGCGAGGCGCACATGTGGCAGCCCGACACCATCGCGCAGCTGCAGCACGCCGTGCGCACCGACTCCGCCGAGACCTTCACCGAGTACACCCGCCTCGTCGACCAGGAGGCCGGCCGCTACACCATCCGCGGCCTGTTCCGCCTGAAGAGCGCAGGCGAGGCCGGCCGGGCGCCGGTGGCGCTCGACGAGGTCGAGGCGGCGACCGACATCGTCAGGCGCTTCGCCACCGGGGCGATGTCGTTCGGCTCGATCTCGCGCGAGGCGCACACGACGCTCGCGATCGCCATGAACCGCATCGGCGGGCGCTCCAACACCGGCGAAGGTGGCGAGGAGGCCGAGCGCTTCATCCCGATGGCGAACGGCGATTCGATGCGCTCGGCGATCAAGCAGGTCGCCTCGGGCCGCTTCGGCGTCACCGCGGAATATCTCGTCAACGCCGACCAGATCCAGATCAAGATGGCGCAGGGCGCAAAGCCCGGCGAAGGCGGCCAGTTGCCCGGCCACAAGGTCGACGCGACGATCGCCAAGGTGCGCCACTCGACCCCCGGCGTCGGCCTGATCTCGCCGCCGCCGCACCACGACATCTACTCGATCGAGGATCTGGCGCAGCTGATCTTTGACCTGAAGAACGTCAACGAAACCGCTGATATCGCTGTGAAGCTCGTCTCCGAGGTGGGTGTCGGCACGGTCGCGGCCGGCGTCGCCAAGGCGCGCGCCGACCACATCACCATCTCCGGCTTCGAGGGCGGCACGGGCGCCTCCCCCCTCACCTCGCTGAAGCACGCCGGCAGCCCGTGGGAAATGGGCCTCGCCGAGGCGCACCAGACGCTGGTGCTGAACGGCCTGCGCTCGCGCGTCGGCCTGCAGGTCGATGGCGGCCTGCGCACCGGCCGCGACGTCGTCATCGGCGCGCTGCTGGGGGCCGACGAGTTCGGCTTCGCCACCGCGCCGCTGATCGCCGCCGGCTGCCTGATGATGCGCAAGTGCCACCTCAACACCTGCCCGGTCGGCATCGCCACCCAGGACCCGGTGCTGCGGAAGCGCTTCAAGGGCACGCCCGAGCACGTGGTCAACTTCTTCTTCTTCGTGGCGGAGGAGGTGCGCGTGCTGATGGCCGAGATGGGCTTCCGCACCGTCGCCGAGATGGTCGGCCAGACCCAGATGCTCGACCAGGAGAGGTTCGTCTCGCACTGGAAGGCGGCCGGCCTCGATGCGTCGCGGCTGTTCATGAAGCCCGACGTGGCGCCGGAGGAGCTTTACCACACCTCCAGTCAGAGCCACCCGATCGCCGACGTGCTCGACCGCAAGCTGATCGCGCAGGCGATGCCGGCGCTCGAACATCGCCGCCCGGTGCAGATCGAGGCTGAGATCACCAACGTCGACCGCTCCTGCGGCGCCATGCTGTCGGGCGAGGTCGCCCGCCGCTTCGGCGGCGCCGGCCTGCCGGACGACACCATCCACGTGTCGCTGACCGGCACCGCCGGCCAGGCCTTCGGCGCGTGGCTCGCCAAGGGCATCACGCTCGATCTCGTCGGCGAGGCGAACGACTATGTCGGCAAGGGCCTGTCGGGCGGCCAGATCATCGTGCGGCCGCCGGCGGACGCCAAGATCGTGCCGGAGAAGTCGATCATCGTCGGCAACACGGCGCTCTACGGGGCGACCGAGGGCGAGTGCTACTTCCACGGCGTCGCCGGCGAGCGCTTCGCGGTGCGCAACTCAGGCGCGATTGCCGTCGTCGAGGGCTGCGGCGACCACGGCTGCGAGTACATGACCGGCGGCCTCGTCGTCGTCATCGGCGAGACCGGGCGCAACTTCGCCGCCGGCATGTCGGGCGGCGTCGCCTATGTGCTCGACGAGGACGGCTCGTTCGGCTCGCGCTGCAACCTCGCGATGGTCGACCTCGAGCCGGTGCTGGAGGAGGAGGACCTGCTCGAGCGGCTACACCACCACGGCGGCGACATCGAGCACAAGGGCCGCGTCGACCTCTCGGCCGACATGACCGAGCACGACGACGAGCGGCTCTACCAGCTCATCGACAACCACCACCGCTACACCGGTTCGCTCCGGGCGAAGGCGATCCTCGACGGCTGGGACCACTACCGTCCGATGTTCGTCAAGGTGATGCCGGTGGAGTACCGGCGCGCCATCATGGAGATGCAGCGCCAGCGGCTCGGCCTCGCGGCGGAGTGATCCGCCGCGGGACGGGTGCGAGGGAGGTGGCGATGGTGATGCGCGTCTATGGCGACCGCAAGTCGGGAAACTGCCTGAAGGTCGCCTACACGGCCGACCGGCTGGGGATTGCCTATGACTGGGTCGACGTCGACCTCACCAAGGGGGAGACGCGGACGGAGGCGTTCCTGGCGATGAACCCGGCCGGCCAGGTGCCCGTCGTCGTGCTCGACGACGGCCGCCCGCTCGCTCAGTCGAACGCCATCATCCGCTACCTCGCCCGCGGCAGCGTGCTGCTGCCGGCGGATCCGTACCTGCAGGCGAAGGTCGACGAGCTGCTGTTCTGGGAGCAGTACAGCCACGAGCCCTATGTCGCGGTGTGCCGCTTCCACATGGTCTATCTCGGCCGGACGGCTGCCGAGCGGGACCCTGACAAGGTCGCGCGGTCCGAGAAGGCGCTCGATTTCATCGAGCGCGCGCTCACCGGCCGGACCTGGCTCGTCGGCGACCATCTGTCGGTCGCCGACATCGCGCTTCTCGCCTATACCCGCCTCGCGCCGGAGGGCGGCTTCGACCTGTCGGCCCGGCCGGCGGTGCAACACTGGATCGCGCGGTGCGAGGCGGAGCTCGGGCTCGCCCCGCTGCCGGCCTTGGTTGAAGTCACGCCATGAGGACGTTGCGAGAAACTTCATCGGGAGGGGCGGACTCTGGCCCGGCGCTCAGGTCAGTCGCGAGGGCGGCGTCGGCCAGAGCAGTCCTTGCTGTGGCAGCGATCACCTTGAGCACGTCGTGCGTTTTTGCCGATTGGGACTACGCCCCGAGTAAGCAGCCGTCCGAAGGGGCGATGTTTGGCACTGCCAGGGGAAAGTATGGCCCGATCATATTTCTCTGCTGGGATGAGCGATCCACGAGCGGTGCGTGGATATCCGAGACCATCTGGGTTACGAACACGCCGGCTCCTGTCGGACGCAAATTGGACACGGCGTTCATACGAGGCCGGATCATCGTCGACGGCGATTTCTTCGCTGAGGCCAACTATCGGAAGACACTTTTTCCTAGGACCGGATCGCAGCCCAAGTTTCTAAGTTACCATACCGTGCACTATAACTTTGATACTGTGAAACGTCTATTTGATGGACTCGCGCTCGCAAAACGAAGCGTGGAGATCAAGATCGGGGATGAGAGCGCAATCTACTCCGTCGGTGGACTACAGGACGCCCTCGCGGGGATGTTGCGCGACTGCGGAATCGAGACGGGACGCTACGATGGGTAAGGTGACCGGCTTCCTGGAGATCGACCGCCAGGAGCAGAAGTATCAGCCGGCTTCCGACCGGATCCGGCACTATCGCGAGTTCGTGCTGCCGCTGCCGCAGGCGGAGGTGGAGCGGCAGGCGATGCGCTGCATGGATTGCGGCATCCCGTTCTGCCACGGGCCGACGGGCTGCCCGGTGCACAACCAGATCCCCGACTGGAACGACCTGATCCAGGCCGGCGACTGGCAGGAGGCATCACGCAACCTGCACTCCACCAACAACTTCCCGGAGTTCACCGGCCGCATCTGCCCCGCCCCGTGCGAGGAGGCGTGCACGCTCAACCTCGAGAACGTGCCGGTCGCGATCAAGACGATCGAGCAGGCGATCGCCGACAAGGCCTGGGAGGCGGGCTGGGTCGTGCCCGAGGCGTCGCCGCACCGCACCGGCAAGCGCGTCGCCGTCATCGGCTCGGGGCCGGCCGGCATGGCGGCGGCCCAGCAACTCGCCCGCGCCGGCCATGAGGTGCACGTCTTCGAGCGCGAGCCGAAGGCCGGCGGCCTGCTGCGCTACGGCATCCCGGACTTCAAGATGGAGAAGCACCACATCGACCGCCGCGTCGTGCAGATGCAGGCGGAGGGGGTGCACTTCCACTACGGCATCGACGTCGGGCGCAACGCCAAGCTCCAGACGCTCATCAACGACCACGACGCGGTGCTGCTCGCCACCGGCGCCGAGCGGCCGCGCGAGGCCGGGCTGCCGGGCGCCGAGCTGAAGGGCGTGCAGTTCGCCATGCCCTATCTCGTGCAGCAGAACCGTCGCCTCGGCGGCGAGAAGGTGCGCGAGGAGGCCGTGCTCGCCTACGGCAAGCACGTCGTCGTCATCGGCGGCGGCGACACGGCGTCGGACTGCGTCGGCACGGCCTTCCGTCAGGGCGCGATCCGCGTCACCCAGCTCGACATCCGGCCGATGCCACCGGCGCGGGAGGACAAGCTCCGCATCTGGCCGTACTGGCCGACGAAGTTCCGGACGTCGTCGAGCCAGGCGGAGGGCGCCGAGCGCGAGTTCTCCGCCGCGACGCTCGGCATCGTCGGTGAGAGGGGCCGCGTCACCCACGTGCAGTGTGCCCGCGTCGACGAGGCGCGCCGGCCGATCTCCGGCACCGAGTTCCTGATCCGCGCCGACCTCGTGATGATCGCCATCGGCTTCGCGGGGCCGCTTCTCGACACCTACGTGGCCGAGATGGGCGACGGCCTGAAGCTCGACAAGCGCACCAACGTCGCCGCCAACACCGACGACTACCGCACCTCGGTCGACAAGCTGTTCGCCGCCGGCGACGGCCGTCGTGGCCAGTCGCTGGTGGTGTGGGCAATCCGCGAGGGCCGCCAGGCGGCGCGTGCCATCGATGCGGCGCTGATGGGCGCCTCGACGCTGCCGCGCTGAGGCCGGCTCACGCCTCGGGCTTCACTGCCCGCTGGCGTCGCGGCCAACCGCGGGTGACGAGCCAGATGCCGGCGGCGATCGGCACGATGCCGAGGAGGTCGAGCGGCACCACCGGCTCGGCGAGGATCATCCAGCCGAACAAGAGGCCGAGCGGCGGCGTCAGGAATTGCAGCGCGCTGGCGCTCGTCGCCGAGCTGCGGCCGAGCAGGAAGAACCACACCGCGTAGCAGCCGACCGAGACAGCGAGCACGAGCCACAGGAAGCCGCCGATCAGCCCGGGCGTCAGCCGCACCGTCGACCAGTCGTCGAGGAGCAGCGCGGCCGGCAGCGTCATGAGGCCGCCGAACAGGCACTGCAGCCCGTTGCCGACCCACAGCCCGCCCCCCGGCGCCAGCCGCTTGTAGGCAAGCGTGCCGGCGACGAGCGAGAACAGGCCGAGCACCACCAGCAGGGTGCCCAAGGGGTCCTCGCCACCGATGCCGGCGCTTCCCATCAACCGCGAGCGCAGCACCAGCGCCACGCCGGCGAGGCCGAGCAGCAGGCCGACGACCTTCACCACCGTCAGCCGCTCGCCGAGCACCGGCCAGGCGAACGCCGCGACGAGCAGCGGGCCGGCGCTGATGATGACGGCGGCGAAGGCCGAGGTGACGGTGGTGAGGCCGGTCCAGCTCAAGCCCAGATAGACGGCGTTGTTGAGGGCGCCGAGGATCGCGAGCGAGACGACGTCGCGCCGGGTCAACCGCGGCCGGCCGGCGAGCGCCCAGGCGACGGCGACCATCAGCGCCCCGGCGACGAGGAAGCGCACCGTCAGGAGCGTCAGGGGCGGGCAGTCGACCAGCGCGATCTTGGCGGCGGCAAAGGCCGAGCTCCACAGCACGCAGAACAGCGCGATCAGCGCCGTCATGGCGAGGCGCGACGGTCCGCGGGGGGACGAGGAGGCGCTGGAAACCGGCACAGGGGGCACCGCTGGAGAGGGCGAGGAAGGCGGCGGAGAGGACGGCAGCAGAGAGGATTGCAGCCGTGGGGACGGTGGCAGGGCGGACGGCCTCGGGTGGACGGGTGTGGCGTCGCGCCGTTCGCCAAGACGGGAGAAGGCGAGAACACCCAGGATCGCGGATTCGGAGGCTGGAGGGATGAGCATTCCGAACGGTAGGTGGGCGAGGCTCCATTGGGAAATTCGATGTTTCGATCTATCCTAGCGACAATCTGAATGGAATGCCGCGATGCTTGATCTCGATCTCCTGCGCTCGTTCGTCTCCGTCGTCGATTCCGGCGGCTTCACCCGCGCCGGCGAGCGCGTCCACCGCACCCAGTCGACCATCAGCCAACAGATCCGACGGCTCGAGGAGGCGGTTGGACGGCCGCTGTTCCACCGCGAGGGGCGCGCGGTGCGCCTGACCGAGGACGGCGAGCGCCTGATCGGCTACGCGCGCCGGCTGCTGTCGCTCGCCGCCGAGGCGCGCGCCGCGGTCGGCGGTGAACCGCGCGTCGAGGTGGTACGGCTCGGCGTGCCGGACGATTTCGCCGTCGAGCCGCTGACGGAGGCGGTGGCGGCCTTTTCGCGGGCGCGGCCGGGCTGTCGGCTGTCGGTGCGCTGCGCACTGTCGATCGACCTCGTGGCGGGGCTGGAAGCCGACGACTACGACGTCGTGCTGGCGAAGCGCGATCCCGGTGCCGGGCCGGCGCTGGCGCGCTGGCCGGAGCGGCTCGTCTGGATCGCCAGCGCCGAGCACCCGCTGCCGGCCGATCCGCTGCCGCTCATCGCCTTCCCGCACGGATGCGTCTACCGCTCGCGCGCCGTGCACGCACTGGAGCGCTCCGGACGCGACTGGCGGATCGCCTACGAGAGCCCGAACCTGATGGGTATCCAGGTGGCGATCGCCGGCGGCCTCGGCGTCGCGCTGCTCGAAGAGCGGGCGGTGCGCGCCGGTCACCGCGTGCTCGGCAGCCGTGACGGCCTGCCCGACGTGCCGCCGACCGAGCTCGCCCTGATGGTGCGCAAGGGCGCCGGTGCGGCGGCAGCCGACCTCGCCGAGGAGCTCGTCCGCTTCTGCGCCGCGACGGTGCCGAAAGCGGCGTGAGCGAAGGAGGCTGCGGATCACGGTTGTCGGCGGCCGCACCCAGCCCCTAAGGTGCGCGCTGCCCGGGCGCACCGTACCAAGGTGCCCTCCCCGGCTGCGGACGTGGCGAAATCGGTAGACGCAAGGGACTTAAAATCCCTCGGGGCTTGCTCCGTGCGGGTTCGACCCCCGCCGTCCGCACCAACAGTCTGGAAATGCCCTTCCAGTTCAGTTCTTCAAGGCTTGCCAGAGACTTGTCGGCGCTCCTCCGCTACCGAGGACGCCACAAATATCAGTTGCTCTGGTCACCCTGCGCCGTGCCCCCGTCTGATCGGGAGCTTCTCGTCTGCCGGGCAAACAGCGGCAATATTTCCTGAAGCCTGTCGATCTCGAGGTCGACATCCTCAAAGCCGCCGCCGCTGGCACGATAACCGACCACGTAGAGCCCGGCGGCGCGAGCCGAGCGCACGCCGGACAAGCTGTCCTCGACCGCCGCCATCTCGTCCGGCGCGACGCCCAGCCGTTCGCGGGCCCGGCGATAGGGCTCGGGATCGGGCTTGCCCCTGGCGACATCGTCGAGGCTGAGCGAGAAGGCGAGAGCGTCTGCGATGCCGAGCGCGTCGATGTTGGCGTCCACGACGCTGCGGCTGGAATTGGAGACGCAGACCTGCAGGACGTCGAGCGTCGCCAGCGCGCGGATGGTCGCCACCGCGCCGGGAAGCGCGACAAGGCTGTCGCGGTGGGCGACATAATGGTCGTTGATGCGCGCCAGCCATTCGGCCTGCGCGACCTCCACCGGCAGACGCGGCGAGATCGCCTTCCACACATCCCCGACATGGATGCCGCGAAAGGCCTGATCCGGCAGATCCGACAGATCGGTTCCGAGATCGCGGCAGGCGGCCAGCAGCGCCCGATGATGCAAGGGCTCGCTGTCGATCAGCGTGCCGTCAATGTCCCAGGCGACAGCGCGGAACCGCTTCACGTTCCCCTCCCCGCCGACAGCCGGCGGTAGAGATCGCGGTAGCGTTCATAGCCGGCTCGGTAGACCGGCGCGTGCGCGCGATCCGGTGCGAGCACCTCGTCCTGCTGCACGAATCGCGAAATCCCCGGCCAATCGGCCAGCCCGACGCCGACAGCCGCGGTCCAGGCGGCCCCGAGCGACGAGCCGGGATGGCCCTTGAGACGGTGCACCTTCTTGCCAAGGATATCCGCAACAATCTGCATCCAGATACGGGACTGGGAGCCACCATCGGAGACCAGCACATGGTCGGCGGCATGGCCCATGTCGGCGAGCACCTCGATATGGTGGGCGCACGCATAGGCATAGGATTCCAGCAGCGCCCGCCAGACATGGCCGATGTCATGCGAGAGTGTCAGCCCGTCGACCACGCCGCGCGCCGCGGGATCGTGGATCGGTGTCTTCTCCCCGAGGAAGTAAGGCAGGATCATCAGCCCGTCCGCGCCCGCGGGCTTTTCGGCGGCCAGCCGGTCGAGATGCTGGAGAAGGCTGACGCCCTGCAATTCCGCCTCCGCCGCCTCGCCACCGGCGAAGTTGCGTGCGAACCAGTTCAACGCCGAGCCGCCCGTCGCCATGCAGCCATTGGGCATGTAGAGGCCGGGGATCAGGTGATAGTCGAGATAGAGACGCGGGTCGGGTCTTACTTGATCGGTGGCGACCAGAATATCCACGGCACCGCCGAACTTCAGCAGAACGTCACCGCGCCGGGTGACGCCGGCGCCGAGCGCCGAGGCGATCATGTCCGCCGCCCCGCCGACGACCGGCGTGCCCTCGGCAAGGCCGGTGGCGGCCGCGCCAGCGGCGCTCACATGGCCCATCACCTCATGAGACGCGGTCTTGCGTGGCACAGCACTGCGGGGGATGCCCGCCCAGGCGACGAGCTGGTCGTCGAGCGCATGGCAGGACACATCGACGAACCCGGCTTCCAGCGCCCAGTTCTGCTCGACCGCGCGCTCGCCGGTGAGCTGCCAGTTCACATAATCATAGGAACCGAAGACGGTGGCGATGCGGGCGAACACGTCCGGCTCGTGCCGCGCGATCCAGCGCAGCTTGGCGGTGACGAGCTGCTGGTTGATGCCGTTGCCGGCCTTGGCGATGAAGGCCGCCTCGTCCTTCTCCGCCCGCATCTCGGCGACTTCGGCGCCGCAGCGCCCGTCGCTCTGCTGGATGGAGGGGCGCAGCAGCTGGCCTTGCGCATCGAGCAGGACCACGGCCGGCAGCATGCCGGTGACGCCGACAGCTTCGATCTCGGACGGCTCGATGCCGGTTGTCTCGATCAGTTCGTGGGTGATGGCGCGCACATTGGCCCACCACTGTGCAGGATCCTCCTCCGCCCAGCCCGCCTGCGGCGAGGACAGCGTCACCGGCCGCGAGACGACGCCGAGGATTTCCCCCGGCAGGCGCAGCAGAAGGCCGATGGTGGAGGTGGTGCCGATATCGAGGCCGAGAACGCAGCTCATCGTGCAGGCTCATCCAGAGGAAAGGCGCGTCGAAGCCGGCATGGCGCCGACGCCACTCCGACGCGGTCGCCGCTATGGTGCGGCTCGCACTGGCGCATCGCGAGGCGTCCGGGCCGGGCAACGGCACGGACGCCCTACAGGCTCAGCGGAGGGAGTTCACCAAGTCCATGAAGCGGGCGACGCGCCCGGCCTCGACCGGGTTCCAGGTATTGCCATCGACCTTGAAATGCGTGCCGATGACCACGCCCGAGGCGACCGAGAAGATGTCGCGGATATTGTCGATGTTCACGCCGGTATTGGCGAAGACCGGCACGCCCGTCACCGTCTCGGCAACCTTGCGCAGATCCGACTGGTCGGCGGGCTGGCCGGTGATCGGGCCGGAGACGAGAATGGCATCGGCGACCGAGGAGAACACCGCGCTCTTGGCGCGCAATTCGATGGGGCGCTGATCGAGCGAATGGGCGAACTCGGCATTGATGTTGAACAACATCTTCATGTCGTCGCGCTTCAGATCATGGCGCAGCCGCGCCGCCCCGGCGCAGTTCGGCTCCCACAGGCCCATGTCGGACGCGAACAGGCCGGTGAAGATCTCGCGCACGAAGCTCGCGCCCGTCACCGCACCAATGGCGACGGTAGCGAGCGGATCCCAGAGGTAGTTCACCCCGAACGGCACCTTGAGGCTCGGCTTGACCGCCTGGACGATCGCACTCATGGCGGCGATCGAGGCCGGCGAGCCCTTGAAGACATAGGGACGGTCGTTCTCGTTGCCGAACATGATGGCGTCGACACCGCCGGCCTGCAGCTTCTCGACATCGGCCAGAACGCCCTCGATCAGCTTGTCGAGGCCGCCATCGGCGTCATAGAGCGGCGCGCCCGGCAGCGCCCCGATATGGGCCATAGCGATCACGACCTTCTTCTTCTCGCCGAAGCACTCGAAAACCATTCCATCTACTCCTTGGAAACAGGATACGCCGCGGCGCATCAACGGCTGGCGGCTGGCGGCGCGATACGCACATCGACCCGTGCCGCGGCGAGCGCCGCGGCAATGCGCGGCGGCGGCTCGGCGTCGGTGATGAGCAAGTTGATATCGTTGAAGGAACCGACGTGGACGAGCGACATTCGCTGGAACTTCGCGCTGTCGCACAGAAGGATGCGAAGCCCGGAACGGCGCAAATAGACGCGCTTCATGTCCGTATCCTCGAAGGAGTAGTCGAAGAACCCCTCGGCCGTGATGCCGGAGGTGCCGAGCACCGCGACATCGAACCAGAGCTTCTCGAACTGGGCGATCGCCGTCGGTCCCCAGACCGACATTTCCTCGGGGCGCACGCGCCCTCCGGCCACATAGATTTCCGGCCCGCCACCATCGAGCAACGCCGAGACGCGCAGACTGTTGGTGAAGAGCTTGAAATGAGGGACCTCGCGCAGGTGCCCAGCCATCAGATAGGTGGTGGTCCCGACATCCAGGGCGACGGTGCGGTAGCCGACGACGAGATTGGCGGCATAGGCGGCAATGGCGCTCTTGGCATCGCTGCCGCGCCGCAGGCGGGCGTCGAAGCGCGGCTCCTCGCTGTCCATCGCCACCGGAACCGGGGCATCGGCCAGCATTGCCCCGCCATGCACCCGCACCAGCTTGCCCTCGCGCTCCATCTCGAGGAGGTCGCGGCGAATGGTCATGTCGGAAACGCCCAGCTCGGCGGCGAGGCCGGTGACGCTGATCGTCCCGGCATGGCTCAACTGGTCAAGGATGCGGGCATGCCGGAGATGGGACGGCAGGCGTCCCCGCTCCTCGGGGGAGGCCAGCACGGCGGGAACATCCCGGTAGGAGAGGTCTTCGGCCATCATTGGATCCTGCACCGACGCGCGAACCGACGAAGGAGATGCGGCGGCTCGCAATTCCGAGTCCTAGCGCAGCAAACGAACAAATTCAAACATAAGATTCGCCTTGATGTTCGATACTGTTTGTCTACAGTGTCGTGCAACATCAGGAGCCGCGCATGATCCCGACCACCGCCCCCACGCCTTCCTATCCGGAGCTTTCGGGCCGCAAGGCCTTTGTGACCGGCGGCGGCGCGGGTATCGGGCGGGCGATCGCGGCGGCTCTGGCGCGGCAGGGGGTGCGCGTCGCGGTCGGCGATATCAATCGCGCCGCGGCTGACGACACGGCGGCGGCGATCGCCGGTGGCGCTGTCGCAATTCAACTCGACGTGCGTCAGCGCGAAGCCGTCAGCACGGCATTCGAGCAGGTGCTTGGTGCGCTGGACGGGTGCGACCTTCTCATCGCCAATGCCGGCGTGTCCACCATGGCGCCGGCGCTGGACATTACCGACGACGAGTGGAACTTCAATTTCGACGTCAATACACGCGGCGTGTTCCTGACGAACCAAATCGCCGCCCGGCACTTCGTGGCGCAGGGAAAAGGCTGCATCGTCAACACCGCCTCGCTCGCCGCCAAGGTCGGCGCGCCGCTGCTGGCGCATTACTCCGCCTCGAAATTCGCCGTGGTCGGCTGGACGCAGGCCCTCGCCCGCGAACTCGCCGCCAAGGGCATCCGCGCCAACTGCGTGTGCCCCGGCTTCGTCGCCACCGGCATGCAGTCCCGCGAGGTTGAATGGGAGGCGACACTGCGTGGCGTGACGCCCGAGCAGGTGGTCGCCGACTACATCGCCCAGACCCCGCTCGGCCGTCTCGAGACCCCCGAGGATGTCGCGGATGTCGTCGTCTTTCTCTGTTCGGAACAGGCGCGCTTCATGACCGGTCAGGCGATCAATGTGACCGGTGGGGTTTACACGACCTGAGCCGGAACGATTTTCGAACACGATCACAGACCCGCGCTGGCACGTTCGATTTTGTGATTTACATGTTCGACTTTGTGAGCTTACCATTCGACTTCGCGCACCGGACCAACCGCTACTCCACACCCGAGGCGCCGCAGATTCCGCATCGCGCCCCGCGGGCGAAGGTTGCCTGATGTCATCGATCGAGCTCGATCACGTCTCCAAGCTCTACGCCAACGGCGCCTACGGCGTGCGTGACGTCGATCTGACCATCGCGGAGGGCGAGTTCGTCATCTTTCTCGGCCCGTCCGGCTGCGGCAAATCCACGACGCTGCGCATGATCGCGGGGCTCGAGGGCATCACCTCGGGCAACCTGCGCATTGGCGGGCGCAGCATGACCCATGTGGCCCCGCGCGACCGCAACATCGCCGTGGTTTTCCAGTCCTACGCGCTCTATCCGCATATGAGCGTGCGCGACAACATGGGCTTCGGCCTCAAGATGCGCGGCGTCGCCCGCCCGGTCATCGAGGAAAAGACACGCGAGGCGGCCGGGCTGCTCGGCCTCGCCCCCCTTCTCGATCGCAAGCCGGCTGCGCTCTCTGGCGGCCAGCGCCAGCGCGTCGCCCTCGGCCGCGCCATCGTGCGCGATCCCGTCGCGTTCCTGCTCGATGAGCCGCTCTCCAACCTCGACGCGCAGCTGCGGGCGGAGATGCGGCTGGAACTAGTCAAGCTGCACCGACGGCTCGGGCGCACCATCGTCCATGTCACCCACGACCAGGTGGAAGCCATGACCATGGGCGACCGCATCTGCATCATGCGCGAGGGCCGGATGATCCAGGTCGGCAAGCCGCTCGATGTCTATGCCGACCCGGTGGACACCTTCGTCGCGCGCTTCCTCGCCACCCCGCCGATGAATCTCCTTCCGGCGCGCCTCGAGGCGCAGGGGGATGGTCTTCTCGTGCGGGGCGATGGGCTCTCGGTCGAGGTGCCGGCGATGCACCGCGCCGCCTATGCCCCGGCGACCGGGAGCGAGGTCATCTTCGGCCTGCGCCCGGAGGATATCCACGGGGCGCCTCAGCCCGGCTTTCAGCGCATCGACGTTTCCGTCGTCGCCATGGAAGCGCTGGGGGTCGAGAACATCCTGGTCGGCCAGATCGGCCAGGGGAACGGTGCCGAGGGTCGCCCGGCGGAGATCGCCGCGCGCCTGTCGCGCCACTACACCGCGGCGATCGGCGCCACGGTGCCGCTCTATTTCGACGCGCGGCCGATGCACCTGTTCAACCCGGAGACGACGCGGGCGCTGCCCCGTCCCTCGCTCCGCGTCCTCGGACACTGAGAGCGGCGGGGGGATCAGGACATGCGCCGCATCGCCCTTCACTTCGGCCTTCTGCTGACCTGCGCCGCCATCCTCGTTCCGCTGCTCTGGGTGATCCGCACCAGCTTCCTGCCCGAGCAGTTGTCCTACTCGCCGGAGTTCATGCCAGCGGTCACGCTCGACAATTACGTCGCGCTGTTCACCTCCACCCGCTACGGCCAGTCCTATCTCAACAGCCTGATCGTCGCGATCGGCTCGGTGGTGGTCGCCCTGCCCTTCGCCTGCATGACCGGCTACGCCTTCGCCCGCTTCAAGACCAGCGGCAAGGGCGGGCGCTTCGCCGTGCTCGCCATTCAGATGCTGCCACCCGTGGCCATCGTGCTGCCGGCCTTCACCCTGTTCCGCGTCGTGGGCCTCACCAATTCGCTGACCGGGCTGATCATCGTCTATGCCGCGTTGAACCTGCCGTTTCTCATCTGGATCCTGATGGGCTTCTTCGAGGGCATCCCGGTTGATCTGGAATGGGCGGCACAGACGGACGGCGCCACAGCCTGGCAGGCGTTCTGGCGCATCGTGCTGCCGGTCTCGCTGCCGGGCATCGCCGCTGCCGGCGTGCTCGGCTTCATCCTGACCTGGAACGAGTTCCTCTTCGCGCTGGTGCTCAGCGGTCCACAGACCGCGACCGTACCGGTGGCGCTCGCCTCGTTGCAGACCTCCAACGGCGTGCAGATCGCCAAGGTATCGGCCGGCGTGGTGCTGGCGGTGCTGCCGCTGGTCATCGCCTCGCGCTTCATCCAGCGCTTCATCGTCGAGGGACTGACCTTCGGCAGCGTGAAATAGCCGCCCCATTGCGCCGTCTCCCCAGGCCGGCGCCAAGACAGCGGGCAAAGCCCGTCCCAGACGGAACAGGAGAGTTGAGATGCAGATGAGACGCCGTATCGTCCAGGCCCTGCTCGGGGCCAGCATGCTGGTCGCCGCCGGCCCCGCCCTCGCCGAACCGATCACCCTGCGCGCCCTGATGGAGGACGTGCCGGAAACCCAGATCATCGAGAAACTGCTGCCTGAATTCACCAAGGAAACCGGCATCCAGGTTGAATTCGAGAAGATCGGCTACGGCGACATGCACGACAAGCTGGTCGCCCAGCTCGTTTCTTCCGAAAGCTATTACAACTTGCTAGAGGTCGACTTCCTCTGGGCTGGCGAGTTCCCCACCGCCGGCTGGCTCGAAGACCTGAAGCCTTATGTCGAGAAGTCCGGCTTCGACCTAAAGCCGATCTTCCCGTCCATGCTGGAACTGCTCGGCGCGACCGAGGACGCGCTGCCGATCCTGCCGATGTACAACTACTCCATGGGTCTGATCTACCGAACAGACCTCTTGAGTGACCCCGAGATCAAGGCCGACTTCAAGACCAAGACCGGCAAGGATCTCGCCCCACCGGCCACCCTCGCCGACTATGTGGCGCTGTCGAAGTACTTCAAGGCCAGCGGCGGCGATCTCGTCGGCGCGGCGATGCAGGGCCAGCGCGGCGACCCGAACTCGATGGAGTTCTCCAACTATCTGTTTTCGTCGGGCGGCGCCTATCTCGACGCCAGCCGTAATGTGGTGCTGAACAGCCCCGAGGGCCTCACCGCACTGAAGCTCTACACCGACAACATTCAGAACGGCGCACAGCAGGGCGCCCTTTCCGCCACGCTCGACGACACGATGCGCCTCATGTGCGCCGGCAAGACGTTCAGCATGGTCACCTATTGGTGGATGCTGCCGCAGCTCGACAATGCCGAGAAGTGCCCGGCGGTGGCCGGCAAGCTGGCGCTCAGCGTCATGCCGGGCGGCCATGGCGAGAGCGGCGGCTGGGGCTGGGGCATTCCGAAGAACACCTCGGATGAATCGAAGGCCGCAGCCTGGAAGTTCATTGAGTGGGTGCAGAGCAAGAAGATCTCCGTCGCCCGTGCGCTGGAAGGCCACGCCCCGGTTCGCTCGGACGTCTATACCGATGAGGCCGTACTGAAGAAGTACCCCTTCTACACGACCGCACTCGACGTCGTCGCCTCCGGCAAGTCCTTCCCGATCTTCGCCTATTCGGCGCAGTACGAGGACGTTCTCGGCACCCAGCTCTCGCTGGCCGGCGGCGGACAGGCCAAGCCAGAGGACGCGCTCAAGGCGGCGGCCGATGGTCTGACCGAGCTCATGAACAAGTGACCCCTCTCCCCCAAAAGGAGCGCTTCTCTCGTGAAGCGAGATCTCTCCGCCTGATCCTTTCGACCTGATCCTTTCGACCACGGTGCGCCGGCCTCCCCTCGGTCCGGCGCACCGTCCTTTCTGACATCCACAGACGGAACGATGGCCATGCGGGTGCCCGGGTTCGCGGATCGTGACTGGCGGACCGGTTGGGCCTTTGCCGCTCCGGGCCTGCTCACCCTCGCCATCGTCATGGGCTTTCCGCTCGTCTATGCCGCGGTCATCTCGGTCTCCTCGCTGACCCTGCTGAAGCCGTCACTGTTTCCGCTGGTCGGCCTGCGCAACTTCGCCATCGTGATGAGCGACCCGATGTTCTGGGGCGCCCTGTGGCTTACCGTCAAATACTCGCTCGTCACCGTCGTCGGAGAGTTCGTCATAGGGCTGGGCATCGCCCTGATGCTCAACCGCACGGTGACCATGAAGCCGATCTATTTTGCCGTGCTCACCATTCCCATGGCCATGTCGCCGGTGAGCGTGGCGCTGATCTGGCGGATGCTGCTCCAGCCCAATCTCGGCATCGCGAACCAGCTGATGGAAAGCCTCGGGTTGCCGCGCATCGACTGGCTGGGCGATCCCGGCATCGCATTGTGGACAATGGCGGCGATCGACATCTGGCAGCAGACCTCGTTCGTGGTGCTGATCCTCGCCGCCGGCCTCGCCGCGCTGCCGCGCGAACCCTATGAGGCGGCCGAGGTGGATGGCGCCACCGCCCTGCAGCAGTTCTGGTACATCACCCTGCCGATGCTGCGGCCGGTGGCGGCGATCGCTGTCATCATCCAGCTCATCAACGAGTTCCGCACCTATGACCTGCCCTACATCCTGACCAAAGGCGGGCCGGGCAACGCCACGGAAGTGCTGAGCTTCTTCGCCTATCGCCGGGCCTTTCTCGGCCTGCACCTCAATGAGGGCGCCGCAGCTTCCTTCGTGCTGCTTTTGATCGTGCTCGGCCTCACCATCCTGTTCTTCGCCGTATTGGAACGCCGGCGCTAGAGCCCATCCCGCTCGGATCGAACCGATCCGAGCGACGAGGACAAGCCCCAGCCACCGAATCTGGAGCGATTTCTGGTCGATCGGCTGATCCCACCCGATCGGAAAGCGCCCTCGAGCCCCGCCCGCAACCGGCGAGGGCACCCGTCGACCCGGCGAGCGGGGACGGACAAGCCGGGCGCGCGCCGGCAACCGAATATTCACCCTTGAGGAACACAACTAGAACGGATAGCTTGTGTTCGTGATTTGTACGCGATTCGAGGGTCGCGGCACCGACGAAGGGGGCGCGGGAGACGAAGATGCTCACACGCAAGCAGTACGAGCTGCTGATGTTCATCCACGAGCGCCTCAAGGAGAGCGGCGTGCCGCCCTCTTTCGAGGAGATGAAGGACGCGCTCGACCTGCGCTCGAAGTCGGGCATCCACCGGCTCATCACGGCGCTGGAAGAGCGCGGCTTCCTGCGCCGGCTGCCGAACCGGGCGCGGGCCCTCGAGGTGATCCGGCTGCCCGAATCGGTCGCCGGCGGCCCCGCCTCGACGCGGACGCGCGGCTTCACGCCGAGCGTCATCGACGGCGACGGGCCGCGCATCCGGCCGGCCGAGCCGAGGCCGTCCGCGGCGGGTGAGACGGCCGGCGGCGTCAGCATCCCGGTGATGGGCCGCATCGCCGCCGGTGTGCCGATCGAGGCGATCCAGACCCACACCCATTCGATCACCGTGGCGGTGGAGCTCGCCGGGGCCGGCGAGCACTTCGCGCTTGAGGTGCGCGGCGATTCGATGGTCGAGGCCGGCATCTTCGACGGCGACACGGTGGTGATCCGACGCACCGATGCCGCCACCACCGGCGACATCGTCGTGGCACTCGTCGACGACGAGGAGGCGACGCTGAAGCGGTTGCGGCGCAAGGGTGCCTCGATCGCGCTCGAGGCGGCCAATCCGGCCTACGAGACGCGCATCTTCGGACCGGACCGCATCCGCATCCAGGGCCGGCTGGTGGCGCTGCTGCGCCGCTACTGAGCGGCAGCGCGGCCGGTCGTGCGCGACCATGGCCGGCCGTGCGTGCCGGCCGCGACGGGCACGCCGAGACCGCCCGGGGCGGCAGCATCGAGGGTGACGGCGAGGGCGCCGGTGCGGGCGAGCGTCGAGCGGTCGACATAGAGTTTTGGCCCGAGGCAGCCGGGGGGCCGCGGCACCGGCGCCACCACCACCGCGGCGCGCCGGCAGTCCTCCACCAGGGCGACCGGCCGGGTGACGACGGCGACGGTGAGATCCCCGTCGCCGAGCGGCAGCACGCAGCCGAGATCGTCGCAGAGCTTCGGGGACGCGGCGGCGGCCTTCGCCTCCCGCGGGTCGGCGTCGGCCGCGAGCCAGGCGCGGACGGCGTAGGCCGAGCGGTCGCCGGCGACGACCGCGAGCCTACCGTCGGGGCCGCGCGCGGCGACGGCGCGGCCGTCGCCCGAGATCAGCAGATCCGGCCGTGGCCCCATCGTCGCCAGCGCGAGACCGGCGAGCAGCGGCAGCACCGCCAGCCGCCGCCACGGTGCGAGCGCGATCGCCGCCCACGACAGCGCCGCCACCAGGAGCAGCACGGCGGCGAGCGGTACCCGTCCGATCAGGGCGCCGTCGCCCGTCCAGGCGGTGACGGTCTCGGCCACGGCGAACATCCAGGCAAGCCCGAGCCCCATCGGCCAGAGCGCCAGTTGTTCCAGACCGAACGGCAAGAGCACCAGCGCGAGCACGCCGAAGGGCATCACCAGCACCGAGACGGCCGGCATCGCGACGAGGTTGGCGAGCAGCCCGAGGGGCGCACCGCGATGGAAGTGGTAGGCGGCGATCGGCGCCGTCGCGAGGCCGGCGATCAACGACGTCGCAGCCAGACCGGCGAGCGCGAACAGCACGGCGCGCCCGATCCGCACGGCGATCCCGCGCGGCGGCGACGGGTGCTTCGGTCGCTCTCGGCTCGCCCACCACTCGTAGGCGGCGACGAGGGCGATGACCGCGGCGAACGACATCTGGAAGCCGGCATTGAGCACGGCGCTCGGCTTGAGCGCCATGACCACCAGCGCCGCCACGGCGACCGTGCGCAGGGAGATCGCCGGCCGGTCGACGAGGACGGCGACGAGCGCCACGGCCATCGTCACATAGGCACGCTGCGTCGCCACCTCGGCGCCGGAAATGGCGAGATAGAAGGTAGCGGCCGCCAGCGCCACCACCGCCGCCCACGCCTTGATCGGCCGCGTCAGGGCGAGTGCCGGCACGGCGGCGAGCAAGGCCCGCACCACCCAGAACACGGTGCCGGCGACGAGCACCATGTGCAGCCCGGAGATCGACAGCACGTGCGTCAAGCCGGACACGCGTATCGCCTCCTCGAGGCTCTCGGGGATGCCGCCGCGATCGCCGACGAGGAGCGCCGCCGCGACCTCGCCGCGGGGTCCCGGCAGGACGGCGCGCAGCCGCTCGGCGATGGCATGGCGCACCTGCGCCACGGCACGGGCGGGCCGGAGCGTCCACGGTGCGGCACCGAGATCGGCCGGCCGCGGGCGCCCGTAGGCGAAGCCGGTGGCGCCGATGCCGTCCAGGAAGGCGGCGCGCGCCGGGTCCCATCCCCCCGGCATGTCGGGGCCGCGCGGCGGCTCCAGGCGGGCCGTCAACGCGACGCCGTCGCCCGGCAGCAGGCCCGTGGCACCGGCCGCGGTGACGGTGATGTGGTGCGGCAGCCGCGCCGGCGGAACCCCCTCGATTGCGACCGGACGGATCGTCAGGCGGGCACGGCCGCCGGTGCGACGCTCGACCCGCTCGATGAAGCCGGTGACGTCAGCCGTGCGGGCACGATCGAGTGTCGGGGCAGCGACCAGCATCACCTCGAGCTTGACGGCCGTCGCCCCCCCGGCGAGGGCAGCGGCGAGCGCCAGCATCGGAAAGGCCAGCGGACGCTCGCGGACGCGCCAGGCACCAGCACCGCACGCGACGCTCAGCCCCACGAGCGCCCACAGGGCCGGTTCCTGCGGCAGGGCGAAATAGGCCGCGACGCCGGCGGCAAAGACCACCGGAACCCAGAGGAAACCGCGTCCGGCGGCCTGATCGTCGGCGGCGAAGGCGGCGAGCGCTTCCGCGGCAGCGCGCAGCCGCGCCGATATGGACGGCAACGGTGCGGCAAGTGCCGCGGCCGCACCGCGACGCCCCCCGACCGCAGGCTCGCTCAAACGGGTCTCCGGCCGCATGGCCGCGCCCTCCCCCGAGGCACCCGTGGGCGGACGGTCGGCGCACGTGCAGACCGCTGCGGGACGGGCCTCGGCCGATGCTCCGCACACCGATCCCCGCCAAACGTCGCGCCGGCTCCCCACCCGTCACCCGGCGGCGGCCTCCGGCTCTCGCGACGTCCCTTCAGGCTCTTTCGACGACTTGGGATCAGCCCGCCCCCATGGTACACGAGCGCCCGAACGGCACCAGCCGGCCACACCGAAAGGTGGGTGCCGGAGTGCCGGCGCAATCATCGCGTCGGATCGCCACCCGAGCCTGAACCGGCCTGCGGCTCCTGCCGTCCGGGGACGGCGGGGACGGTGACCGCGCCGCCCGCTCCGGTCTCGAGAGGTCCGAATGTCCGAGCCCGTCGTCACCCGCTTCGCCCCCTCGCCCACCGGCTTCCTGCACATCGGCGGTGCGCGCACGGCGCTGTTCAACTGGCTCTACGCCCGCCACACCGGCGGCACGATGCTGCTGCGCATCGAGGACACCGACCGCGAGCGCTCGACCGACGCGGCCATCACCGCGATCCTCGACGGTCTCACCTGGCTCGGCATCGATTGGACCGGCGAGCCTGTCTTCCAGTTCGCCCGCGCCGACCGCCACCGCGAGATCGCCGAGGCGCTCGTCACCGCCGGCAGCGCCTACCGCTGCTACGCCTCGCCGGACGAGCTGACGGAGATGCGGGAGCGGGCGCGGGCGGAAGGCCGCCCGCCGCGCTATGACGGCCGTTGGCGCGACCGCGACCCGTCAGAGGCGCCGGCAGGCGTGCGGCCGGTGATCCGCATCAAGTCGCCGCTGTCCGGTGACACGCCGGTGGACGACCAGGTCCAGGGCCGCGTCGTTTTCCCCAACAAGGACCTCGACGACTTCGTCATCCTGCGCTCCGACGGCACGCCCACCTACATGCTGTCGGTCGTGGTGGACGACCACGACATGGGCGTCACCCACATCATCCGCGGCGACGACCACCTGACCAACGGCGCCCGCCAGACGATCCTCTACCAGGCACTCGGTTGGCGCGTGCCGGTGATGGCGCACATACCGCTGATCCACGGGCCCGACGGCACCAAGCTCTCGAAGCGCCACGGCGCGCTCGGCGTCGAAGCCTACAGGGCGATGGGCTACCTGCCGGCGGCGCTGCGCAACTATCTCGTCAAGCTCGGCTGGAGCCATGGCGACGCTGACGTGATGTCGACCGCGGACATGGTCGCCTGGTTCGACCTCGGCGCCGTCGGCCGCTCGCCGTCTCGCTTCGACACCCCCAAGCTCGAAAATCTCAACGGCATCTATCTGCGCGCTGCCGAGCCGGCCGAGGTGCTGGCAGCGGTGACGTCCGCCCTGCCCTATCTCGATGGCGCCGACGACCTGCGGGCCGCCTGGTCGCCTGCGCTCGCGGCAAAGCTCTTCGATGCCATGCCGGGCCTGAAGGAGCGCGCCAAGACCCTGGTCGAGCTCGTCGACAACGCCCGCTACCTCTGGGCGGCCCGCCCGCTCACCTTCGATGCCAAGGCGAGCGAGCTCCTCGATGGCGAGACCCGCGCGATGCTGGCGGCCCTCGCCGAGCGACTGGCGGGGGCAGAAGCCTGGGACGCAAGCTCGACGGAGGCGGTGGTGCGGGCGTTCGCCGACGAAAGGGGCCTCAAGCTCGGCAAGGTGGCACAGCCGCTGCGCGCCGCCGTCACCGGCCGCACGACCTCGCCGGGCATCTTCGACGTGCTCGCCGTCGTCGGGCGCGAGGAGAGCCTGTCGCGTATCGCCGACCTTGCGGCGTAATACGGCCGGCGCTTGCGGCGGTGCGTCAAATGGGATACCCACCACGTCAAGGTCCCAAGCTATCGCGCACCTCCCGCCGAGCCTCGAAAAAGCATTGAAAAATCTTGGCGCCCCATGGCACGCTCGGACGCTCGCAGCCTCGGACCTTCATTGACACGGCTCTGAAGGGGCGAGCGACATGAGCGAAACCACCGCGAAGCTCAGCATCGGCAACAAGAATTTCGATCTGACGGTGCGACCGGGCTCTATCGGGCCGGACGTCGTCGACATCTCCAAGTTCTACGCCGAAACCGGGATGTTCACTTACGATCCGGGCTTCACGTCGACCGCTTCCTGCGAATCCGAGATCACCTACATCGACGGTGACAAGGGCATCCTGCTCTATCGCGGCTACCCGATCGAACAGCTCGCCGAGCACGGGGACTTCCTCGAGACCTGCTATCTGCTGCTCTATGGCGAGCTGCCGACGGCGGCGCAGAAGGCCGACTTCGTCAATCGTGTCACCTACCACACGATGATCCACGAGCAGATGACGCGGTTCTTCTCCGGCTTCCGCCGCGACGCGCACCCGATGGCGGTGATGGTCGGCGTGGTCGGCGCCTTGTCGGCCTTCTATCACGACTCCACCGACATCGCCGATCCGCAGCAGCGGATGATCGCCTCTCTCCGCATGGTCGCCAAGATGCCGACGATCGCGGCCGCGGCCTACAAGTATTCCGTCGGGCAGCCGTTCATCTACCCGCGCAACGAGCTCGATTTCTCGTCGAACTTCCTCAACATGTGCTTCGCGGTACCGTGTGAGGAGTACAAGATCAATCCGGTGATGGCGCGCGCCATGGATCGGATCTTCATCCTGCACGCCGACCACGAGCAGAACGCGTCGACATCAACGGTGCGCCTGGCCGGTTCGTCCGGCGCCAATCCGTTCGCCTGCATCGCCGCCGGCATCGCCTGCCTCTGGGGTCCCGCCCACGGCGGCGCCAACGAGGCGGCGCTCAACATGCTGCAGGAGATCGGCACGGCCGACCGCATCCCCGAGTTCATCGCCCGCGCCAAGGACAAGAACGACCCGTTCCGCCTGATGGGTTTTGGTCACCGTGTCTACAAGAACTACGATCCGCGCGCCCGCATCATGCAGAAGACCTGCCATGAAGTGCTGTCGGAGATCGGCCACCGTGACGATCCGCTGCTGCAGGTCGCGGTCGAGTTAGAGCGTTATGCCCTGAACGACGATTACTTCGTCGAGAAGAAGCTCTATCCCAACATCGACTTCTATTCTGGCATCACATTGCGGGCGCTGGGCTTCCCGACGACGATGTTCACGGTGCTGTTCGCGCTGGCGCGCACCGTCGGCTGGATCGCCCAGTGGAAGGAGATGGTCGAGGACCCCTCGCAGAAGATCGGTCGCCCCCGCCAGCTCTATACCGGCGCCGTGCAGCGGGACTATGTCCCGATCATGCAGCGCCGCTGATCAGACTGGCCGGGGCGTCATCCCGGCCATTTCCAGCACCGCCGCCGCCGCGCTGACGCTCGGCGGCCGGCCATCCGGGAGCAGCATGGCGGCATCGAGGAGCGAGAAGGCCGCGAGCTGCGCGGCCCTCTCCGGGCTGGCGGAGAGCAGCGGCAACAGCGCTGCTGCGAGGTTGTCCGGCCCCGCCGCCTCGTCCAGGAACTCCGGCACCGCATTGTGGCCGATGATGATGTTCGGCAGCACCATCGAGCTGACGCGCGCGATGGGGATGATCCGGTTCAGCTGCTTGAGCGAGCGGTACACGGCGTCGAGCCGGTAGGCCACCACCATTGGAACGCCCGCCAAGGCGAGTTCCAGGCTGACGGTGCCGGAGGCGGCGAGCGCCGCCTGGGCGCGCCGGAAGGCAGCATGCTTCTCGGTCTCGCCGACGATGACCTGCGGCACCACGGCCCAGGTCCGCGTGCGCCGATGGATCTCGTCGGCGAGGTGGGGAACCGCCGGAACCATGACCTCGCAGGGCCCGACGCGTGCGACGACGGAGGCGACGGTGGCGCCGAAGTCGTCGAGCAGGCGACGGACTTCGCTGCGCCGGCTGCCCGGCAGGACGAGCAGCACCGGTGGCCCGTCGCCGAGCGCCCGGCGCTCGCCCGGTGCCGGCCGCAGCACACCGATTCTCTCGAGCAGTGGATGGCCCACATAGACGCACGGCGGCCCGCCGAGGCGGGCATGCACCGCGGGCTCGAACGGCAGGATCACCAGCAGGCGATCGACGAATCTCGCCATCTTGCGGGCCCGCCCCTGCCGCCACGCCCACACCGACGGGCTGACATAGCCGACGATCGGGATCTCGGGGGCGAGCTTGCGGATGCGCCGGCCGACGCGGTGCGTGAAGTCGGGGCTATCGATGAGCACAACGACGTCCGGTCGTGCGGCGACGGCGGCGCGCACCGTCTGGTGGATGCGGTCGATGAGCGTCGGGAGGCGGCCGATCACCTCCGTCATCCCCATCACCGCGATATCCTCGAGCGCAAACAGCGACACGAGGCCGGCAGCGGCGAGACGCTCTCCCCCGACGCCCGCGAGGTCGACCGGCCGCGCCATCGACGCGCGCAAGGACCCGACCAGCGCAGCGCCCAGCTGATCGCCGGATTCCTCGCCGGCGACGATGAACACCCGCAGGGCTGCAGGCCGCTCAGGGTCGCTCATCACCGCTCCCGCCCGCGTCGACGCCGACGACGAACAGGCCGGCCGCATCGGCGGCAGCCCGGGTTTCCTGACGGCGAACGACGAGCACCCGGCCGCTCTCGGCGGCGATGCCGGCAAGGCCCGCATCGGCGGCGCGACGCACCGTCTCGGGTCCGATCACCGGCAGATCGACGCGCCGGTCCTGCTGGGGCTTCGCGGCCTTCACCAGCACACCATGGGCATCCCGGGCGACCCGGCCGGCCTTGCGGACCTCGCGGTAGCGGTCGATGAGGGCGTCGGTGCCCTCCGCCCCCTCGATCGCGACGATCCTGCCGCCAGCGACGACCGCCGCCTGGCCGACGTCGAAGGGACCGAGGGCGGCAAGCAGCGCCAGCCCGCGGGCGATATCGGCGCGATGGGCATCATCCGGCGACCGGCGGCCGACCGGGCCGCTCCCAAGCACCAAAGCGGGTGCCACGTCGAGAACAGACAGCACGCGCAGACCTTCGCTCTCCAGCAGACTGATGACGCGGCGCAACAACCCGTCGTCGCCGCCCGAGAGCGCCGCCAGGATCTTCGGCAGGCGTCGGACGGTACCGAAATCCGAGGCGACGGACCGGAAGTCCGGCCTGCGGACGACGCCGCCGACGAGCAGGAGATCGCGGCAGTTTTCCGCCGCCAGTAGGTCGAACAGCCGACCGACCTGACCCCACTCCACCCACTGGGCTCCGAGGGCCTCGATCGCCTTGTCCGCCTCGCCGCGGATGCCCACCACGACGACGCGCCGGCCCGAAAGGCGAGCGGCCTCGGCGACCTCCAGCGGCAACGAACCGCCACCCGCCAGGATCGCGAGAGGCTCGTCGGCGACCGGCTGTGAGACCACGGGGTTCAGGCGTCCGCGGCGCTCAGAGGCGTGCAGATCGACCGTTCGCCGCCGCTGCGCAGGAACGCCACGACCCCCTGCACCAGGGCCTCGTCATCGAAGGAGCGGGCGACATCGTCGACCCGCTCGGCCAGCGTCCCCTCGTCGGCGAAGAGCATCCGATAGGCCTTGCGCAGGGCATGGATCTGCTCGCGCGGAAAGGCATGCCGCTTCAGCCCGACGATGTTGAGGCCGGCCAGGCGGGCGCGATTGCCGATCGCGATGCCGAACGGGATGAGATCGTGCTCGAGCCCGGACATGCCCCCCAGGAAGGCATGGCGGCCGATGCGGACATATTGGTGGACTGCCGAGCCGCCGCCGAGGATGGCGTTGTCCTCGACCTGGACGTGGCCGCCGAGGACGACATTGTTGACGAGGAGCACACCGTTGCCGAGCCGGCAGTCGTGGGCGACGTGAGCCCCGGCGAGGATGAGGCAGCGGTCGCCGATCGATGTCAGCATGCCGCCGGATTCGGTGCCGGGGTTGATGGTGACGTGCTCGCGCATCACCGTGTCGGCGCCGATGACGAGTTGGCTCGGCTCGCCCCGGTACTTCATGTCCTGCGGCGGCTGGCCGATGCTGGCGAACGGAAAGACCCGGCAGCGCGGGCCGAGTGTCGTGTGGCCGCCGACAACGACGTGCGACTCGAGCGTCACCCCCTCGCCGAGGACGACGTTGGGGCCTACGATGCAGTAGGGGCCGACACGGGCGCCGGCTCCGACCACTGCCCCATCCGAAATGATCGCGGTCGGATGGATCTCAGTGGCGGCGGCCATCACTGCGACTTCTGGTTGGGCGGTCATTGGTCGACCAACATGGCGCTGATCTCGGCTTCCGCCACCTTGGTGCCGGCGACCATCGCCTCAGCGCGGAAGCGCCAGATGTTCATGCGACGCTGCACCTTGCGGACATGGAACTCGACCGTGTCGCCCGGCACGACGGGGCGCCGGAACTTCGCCTTGTCGATCGTCATGAAGTAGACGAGGGACGGGGGCACCCCCTTGCCGCGCGACGCGACACACAAGGCGCCCGCTGTCTGCGCCATGCCCTCGATGAGGAGCACGCCCGGCATGATCGGCTTGCCGGGAAAGTGGCCGGCGAAGTGCGGCTCGTTGAAGGTGACGTTCTTGATGCCGACGCCGGCAGCGTCACCGTCCATGTCGATGATGCGGTCGACCATCAGGAACGGATAGCGGTGCGGCAGCAGCTCGAGCACCCGCATGATGTCGGCCGACTCCAGCGTGCGACCGTCGCTCGAAGCGGCTTTCACCTCGTCTTCCACCTTCACGCCTTCGGCTCCTCGTCAACACCGCTTCCGGCAGCATCCGGCCCGGCCTTGGACCGGCGTTCGCGCGCCAATGCGGTCAGCGCCCGCATCTCGCCCATCCACGACCGGATCGGCTTGGCGGGCGTCCCGACCCATCGTTCACCGGCGGGAATATCGTCGGCGACGTTACTGCCGCCGGCGACCTGCGCGCCCCGGCCGATCCGCAGATGCCCCGACAGACCGACCTTGCCCGCCAGCACCACATAGTCCTCGAGCACGGTGGAACCGGAGACGCCCGCGTGCGCGACGATGACACAATGCCGACCGATGACGACGTTGTGGCCGATCTGGACCTGGTTGTCGATCTTCGTCCCCTGCCCGATCACCGTGTCGCGATTGGCGCCGCGGTCGATGGTCGTGTTGGCGCCGATCTCGACGTCGTCCTGGACGACGACGCGGCCGACCTGCGGCACCTTCTGATGGCCCTGCGGCCCCATCGCGAAGCCGAAGCCGTCTTGGCCGATGCGCACGCCGGGGTGAATGATGACGCGATCGCCGATCAGCGCGTGCTGGACGGTCGATCCGGAGCCGACATAGCCGTCTCGGCCGATGCGGACGTGCGAGCCGATCACGGCGGTGGCGGCGACGACGGTTCCGCTGCCGATCTCGGCGTGTGGGCCGATCACCGCCCCCGCTTCGACGACAACACCCGCCTCCAGGCGGGCCTTCGGATCGACGATGGCCTGTGCGGAGACACCGGCGCCACCGACGATGCCCGGCGGCCGGAGAGCGTCCGGATAGAGCACACCCACCACTGTCGCGAAGGCGCGGTAAGGGCCCGACGCCTCGATCACGGCGCACGCGTCCGGCACGCGGGCGACGAACTTCGCCGCACAGATGACGGCTCCAGCCCGCGTTTCCGCGAGGAGGTGCAGGTACTTGGGGTTATCGATGAAGGTAATGTCCGAAGTGTTGGCACCATCCAGCGGCGCAACCCCGGTGATGAGGCGCTCACCATCGCCGCGCCTGAGATGACCACCAACCCTGGCTGCAATGTCCGAAACGGACAGCCCCGCCGGGACAGGGAAGAACTCCGGCTCAGCCATCACGTCCCGCCATCGCTCTCAGTCCGCCCGATCGGGGAGCCGCCCCCCGATCGGAGATCACACGTCACTCTGTTGCGAAGCGACCGAACATCCGTCAGGCGCCTCGTCTCAGAAGCGCGTCCCGCCACCGAGCCGGAACACCTGCTCCTTGTCGTACTTGTTCGACGTGATCGGCCAGGCGAAGTCGGCGCGGATCGGGCCGAACGGCGACTTCCATCCGAAGCCGAAACCGGCCGTCCAGCGGATGTCGGCGTCGTTGGTGCCGCGCAAACGAACGGCCCGCGGCTGCGGTGTACCGTCCTTCTTAGTGAACCAGCGCGGGCTCTTGTCGGTGTCCCACAACGTACCGGCATCGGAGAACACGGCGCCGCTGAAACCGAGCTCTGATGGCACGAACGGCAACGGGAAGACACCTTCAACGGAGCCCGCCACATAGGCGCGTCCGCCGAGAGCATCGCTATACTTGATCTTGCCGTTCTTCTTGAGCTGCACGTCGCGCGGACCGATCCCATCCGTTTGGAAGCCGCGGATGGTGTTACCGCCGATGTAGAACTGGTCAGGAACCTGCACACGCTCACCGATGCCGGTGATATAGCCTGCCTCGCCTCGCAGCATACCGACCAGACCCCAGTCGGGCATGAGTTCACGGTAGTAGCGGCCCGCCAGCTTGTTTCGCAGGTAGGAGACATCGCCGCCGACACCGGCATATTCCTGCGTGAACGTCCCGAAGATGCCGGCACGCGGGTCGACCAGGTTATCCAGCGTGTTGTAGGTCAGTTCGTAACCGAGGATCGACGTCAGCCGCTCTCCCTCATCTTGAAGGATTGCGATCGACGTCTGATTCCGCCACTTGCGCGCCAGCGTGACGTCCCGCTGCTCGATGTTGTTGAAGATCTTGAACGTGAAGGCTTCCGTGATCGGGAAGGCAAAGCGGATGCCACCGCCGTACTCGCTCTCGTCATAGGGACGGTAGCTGCTGCGCTGGTACTCGCGGACATAAAGGTCGAAGCCCGCGGCAATGCGGCGGCCGAGGAAATAGGGCTCGGTGAACGAGAACTCGCCGATCTGCTGGTTTTCACCGCCACCCACCATGGCCCGCACGTACTGGCCGCGGCCAAGGAAGTTCTTCTCGGTGATGGAGATGTCGCCGATGATGCCGTCGGAAGTCGAGTAGCCGACGCCGAACGACACCTCACCGGTCGACTGCTCCTCGACATTCACCAGCACGACGACGCGATCGGGCGCGCTGCCCGGCTCGGAGGTGATGCGGACGGTCTTGAAGAAACCGAGGTTGTTCAGGCGGCGTTCGGCGCGGTCGATCAGGATGCGGTTGTAGGCATCACCCTCGACGACGTCGAATTCGCGACGGATGACATAGTCACGGGTACGGGTGTTGCCCTGCACCTCGATGCGCTCGATGTAGACGCGCGGGCCTTCATCGACCGTGTAGGCGATCGAGATGGTGTGGTTTTCGAAGTCACGGTCGCCGCGGGGGCGAACCTGCGCGAACGCATAGCCGAGACGCGAGGCTTCGATGGTCAGCGCCTCAAGCGACTTCTCCACCTCGGCGGCCGAATAGACCGCTCCGGGCGATGTCGTCACGACCGAGCGCAGACGCTCCGGATCGAGGGCGGCCAGCGTGGTTTCGACCGAGATATCACCGAACTTGTACTGATCGCCCTCTTCCACCGTGAAGGTGATGAAGAAGATGTTGCGCTCGCGATCGAGGTCGGCGACGGCCGAAATAATGCGGAAGTCGGCGTAACCGTTGTTGTAGTAGAAGCGGCGCAGCAACTCCTGGTCAGCCGACAAACGATCCGGATCGTAGTTGTCGGTGGTGCGCAGGAAGCTGAGGAGGCCGGACTCGCGCGTGCGGATGATGTCGCGCAGGCGGCCGTCGCTGAAGGCCTTGTTGCCGATGAAGGTGATGCTCGATACGCCGGTCTTGTCGCCCTCGTTGATCTCGAAGACGAGGTCGACCCGGTTCTGCGGCAGCTCGATGATCTTCGGATCGACGGTGGCGCGGAAGCGGCCTCCCTGCCGATAGGCGTCGAGAATGCGCTGCACATCGTTCTGCACGCTGGCGCGCGTCAGCACGGCACGCGGCTTCGATTCGACCGTGCCCGTCAGCGTCTCGTCGGAGATGCGGCGATTGCCCTCGAAGGAGATCCGGTTGACCACCGGGTTCTCCTTGACGGTGACCACGAGCGAGGAACCACGCTGGGTGATCTGCACGTCGGCAAACAGGCCGGTGGCGTAAAGAGACCGGATGGACTCGTCGATGTCGGCCGGGCCGAACTGACGGCCGGGCTTCACCGTGACATAGGTCCGCACGGTCTCGGCATCGACGCGGATGTTGCCGTCGACGGCGATCGAAGAGACGACCGCAGCCTGGACGGCGGCGATCGGGAGGACCGGGGTCGCAAGGGCGGTCGCCGACAGGGCGGCAACAACGGCGCCACGGACAAGGGCACGCTCGAAGACGGTCGCCAAACTACGCATGGGGACTTGAGGTCCTCTCGTCTTCCAAGGCCGCGGTACGCGGCACGCCGTTCCGCACGCCGGGAGAATAGCGTACCGCGCGGCAGTGCCATTTGTGGGTATTGCAGGGTTTCCCCGGAGTGGCAAGCCGATGAAAGCCCTCCAGAAGCCGATCGCGGCGCGGCGTTGCGGATACGCCACGGCCTCCCCGCTCACGCCGGCCACACGTGAAGAATGTCGTTCCATGTGGCGAAAATCATGAGCAAAAGCACCAATGTCAGGCCGATCCTGAAGCCGACGTCCTGCGCCCTCTCGCTCAACGGCCGGCCGCGAGCCGCCTCGATGCCGTAGTAGACGAGATGGCCGCCATCGAGCATCGGAATGGGCATAAGGTTAAGGAGGCCTATACTGACGGAGAGCACGGCGGTGAGATTGAGCAGAGCGACGAACCCGAGCGTCGCCACCTGCCCGGAGATCTGCGCGACGCGAATCGGCCCCCCGAGCTGATCCGCAGGTTCCCGCCCCGTAATGACGTCCACGAGGTAGTCGACGGTGCGGGTGACGACGTACCAGGTCTCCTTGACGCCCTCGACCACAGCCGCCGGCGGCGAGAAGGTCTCGGTGCGCACGTCCTCGCCACTGGTGTCGCGCCGGATGCCGAGCACGCCGACCCGATGGACATTGCCGAAACGGTCGGTGATCTCGCTGAGGCGCGGCGTCACCGCCAGATCGGCCTCCGTGCCATCCCGCTCCACGGTGACGCGCAACTCCTCGTCGGCGTGCACGCTGACGATCCGCTGCACGTCGGAGAACGAGCCGATCGGCTCGCCGTCGATGGCGCGGATGACGTCGCCGATGACGAAGCCGGCCTGCTCGGCGGCGCTGCCGGCCTCCATGGAATCGACGCGCGCCTCGGTCACCGGCCGACCGAACGAGGCGAAGAGAACGGCGAAGATGACGATGGTCAGCAGGAAGTTCGCAATCGGGCCCGCGGCCACCACCGCAGCGCGCGCCCATACCGGCTTGGCGGCGAAACTCGTCCGCTTCTCGTCCTCGCTCATCGCGGCCAATCGCTCGCGATTCGGAACGCTCGCGGCGTTGTCGTCGCCGGCAAACTTGACGTAGCCGCCGAGCGGGATGACCGCCAGTCGCCAGCGCGTTCCATGCCGGTCATTGCGGCCGAACAGTTCGGGGCCGAAGCCGACCGAGAACACGTCGACCTTCACGCCGCACCAGCGCGCAACGAGGAAGTGGCCGAGCTCGTGGAAGAACACGACGACGGTCAGGACGAACAGGAACGGGATCGCGTAGCCCAGAAAGCCGGATCCCAGTCCGGTTACCCACTCGAGCATGCTGCCCTCCCGCTTCGCGCCAGCCGCCGCTTTAGGGCCGCATTGCGGCAACCGTGTGCACGCGCTCGGCGGCGAGGCGACGCGCCCCCGCATCGAGCGCGAACACCGCTTCCAGAGAGGCCGGCTCCTGCAGCATGCCGGCTGCGTCCGACCGCTCGATGACACTCTCGACGACGCGCGCGATGTCGAGGAAACCGATGCGACCCTCCAGGAAGGCCGCCACCGCCACCTCGTTGGCGCCGTTGAGGACGGTCGTGGTGCCCTGCCGTCGGCGGAGCGCCGCCATCGCAAGCCCGAGCGCCGGAAACCGAGAACGGTCGGGCGCCTCGAAGGTCAGGGTCCCGATCGACGCGAGGTCGAGCCGGCCGACCGGGGTCGCCATCCGCTCCGGCCAACCGAGGCAATAGGCGATCGGGGTGCGCATGTCGGGCTTGCCGAGTTGCGCCAGCATCGAGCCGTCGGCATAGGCGACGAGACCGTGCACCAGCGACTGAGGATGCACGACGACGTCGATCCGATCGGCCACCTGCGGAAACAGCAGGCTCGCCTCGATCACCTCGAGACCCTTGTTCATCAGCGTGGCGGAATCGATGGTGATCTTGGCGCCCATCGACCAGTTCGGGTGCTTCAGCGCCTGCGCTGCGGTCGCCTGCTCCATCTCGGCCAGCGTCCACGTGCGGAAGGGCCCTCCCGATGCGGTGAGGAGAATTGTGTCGACGGCGGCGAGATTGCGCTGCTCGAGCACCTGGTAGATCGCGTTGTGCTCGGAATCGACCGGTAGCACCCGTGCGCCATGCCGCTCGGCTTCGCGCAGGAAGAGCTCGCCGGCGCAGACGAGGCACTCCTTGTTGGCGAGCGCGATGGTGCTGCCGCTGCGCGCGGCGGCGAGCGTCGGTGCGAGGCCGGCGGATCCCATGATCGCCGCCATCATCATGTCGACGGGGCGTGCCGCCGCCTCGAGGACGGCGGCCTCACCGGCGGCGGCGGCGATGCCGGTGCCCGCAAGCGCTTCGCGCAGCGCCGGACCGGCGGCCTCGTCGGCCACCACGGCGATCTCGGCCCGAACCGCCTGCGCCGCCGCGGCGAGTTCGGCCACCCGGCTGCCGCCGACGAGGGCGACGACCTGAAACCGCTCGGGAGCCCGCGCGACGAGGTCGAGCGTCGATCGGCCGATCGAGCCAGTGGCACCGAGAACAGAGAGGCGCATGCGCAACAGTCCCGTCAGATCGCCGGCGCGAACGCGGGCGCGGCGCCGAAGGCGAGGCAGAGAAGGCCGCCCGCCAGCGCCGCCGCCAAGAGCCCGTCGACACGGTCCATGACGCCCCCGTGTCCTGGAATGAGCTTGCCGGCGTCCTTGACGCCGAACCGCCGCTTGATCGCCGATTCCGCCAGGTCGCCGAATTGCGAGACGATCGACAGGACTGCCGCGACCACCAAAGCCGCAACGACGTTGCCGCCCGCCACCGCCGCGACGATCCCACCAGCACTTACGCCGCCGGCAAGCCCGCAGATCGCCCCCGACCAAGTCTTTCCAGGCGAAACGCTCGGCCAGAGCTTGTGCCCGCCGATGGCGCGGCCGCCGAAATAGGCGACGCTGTCGGTGGTCCAGACGATGATCATCAGCGCCAGCACGAACCATAGTCCGCCTGGAAGATCGCGCATGCCCACCAGCGCGAGCGCCGGCAGGCCGGCATAGGCGATGCCGACGGCCGGCCAAAGCCAGCGTCCGACGGCATTGCGGTGCAGGAGGGCGACCAGCCCAGCGCCGGTGATGAGGAGCAGCGCCGCAAACAGCGGCTGTGAGGCCGCCATGGCCAGGGGTGCGGCACCGGCTGAGACGGCGGCGATCGTCGCAGCGGGGTCGAGGCCCTTGGCGCGTCCCGGCCGGCGCGGCATCGTCACCGCCCACCACTCCAGCACCACGATGGCCGCCACCACCGCGACGAGGGCAGCAAACAAGAGGCCCCCCAGCCAGACCGCCGCCAAAACGATGGGTGCCAGCACGGCTGCCGAGGCGGCGCGACGGACGAGGTCGCTCTGCCCGGCCCGGCTCACCCGCCGACCCGCGCCGAAAGGCCGCCGAAGCGGCGGTCGCGACCGAGGTACTCGGCAACGGCGGCATCGAAGGCGGCCGCGTCGAAATCCGGCCAATAGGTGGGCAGGAAGACGAGTTCGCTGTAGGCCGACTGCCACAGCAGGAAATTCGAGATGCGCAGCTCACCGCTCGTCCGGATCAGCATGTCGGGGGCGGACAAACCGGCAGTGTCGAGCCGGGCGGCGAACGCCGCCTCGGTGATCGCGGCTGGATCGAGCCGTCCGGCCGCCACGTCTTCGGCGATCCGCCGCGCCGCCCGCACGATCTCGTTGCGGCCGCCATAGTTGAAGGCGATCACCAGTTCGAGGCCGTCATTGGCGGCCGTGGTCCGCTCCGCCTCGTCGAGCAGCCCGGCGATCGAGGCGTCTAGCCCGGCCCGCTCGCCGATGACCCGGACGCGGACGTTGGCGTCGCGCAGCTCGGCGAGGTCGCGACGCACGAACAGCCGCAGCAGCCCCATCAGGGTGCTGATCTCGTCGGGCGGACGCGACCAGTTCTCCGAGGAGAAGCTGAACAAGGTGAGGATCTCCACGCCGCGATCGGCGGCGTGGCGGACGGTGCGCCGCAGCGCCTCGACCCCCTGGCGGTGGCCCTCGCTGCGCGGCAATCCGCGCGCGCGGGCCCAGCGGCCGTTGCCGTCCATGATGATGGCGACGTGCTTCGGCCAGTCCCGATCGGGGCCGGCCGGGACGAGAGCGAGCGACTGTTCGTGGCCTGCGGCCAAATAAGGGCTCCTACCGACCGAGGCGGTCGCCACGCTCCCCTCCGGAACGGAGGTCAGACCTGGCTGATCTCGTGCTCTTTCTGGGCCACAATATGATCGATGTCCGCGATCGTCGCATCGGTCAGCTTCTGCACCTTGTCCGAGAGCGTGCGGTGGTCGTCCTGGCTGACCTTGCCGTCCTTCTCGAGCTTTTTCAGCGTCTCCATGCCGTCACGGCGGACGTGACGGGCGGCGATGCGGGCGCTCTCGGCATATTTGTGGGCGACCTTGACGAGCTCCTGGCGGCGCTCGGCATTGAGCTCGGGGATCGGGATCCGCATCGAGGTGCCCTCGACGACGGGGTTGAGCCCGAGGCTCGATTCACGGATGGCGCGCTCGACGGCGCCGGCCATCGACCGGTCCCAGACCTGCACGGTGATCAGCCGCGCCTCCGGCACCGACACCGTCGCAAGCTGGCTCAGCGGCATCGTCCCGCCGTAAGCTTCGACGGTGATCGGCTCCAGCATGGAGGAAGAGGCGCGGCCGGTGCGCAAACCGCTGAGTTCGCCCTTCAGCGACTGGATGGCGCCCTGCATGCGGCGATTGAGGTCGTCGAGATCATAGACGCCGCTCATGGTGTCGTCCTCTCGGAGGCGGTCTTCTGCGAGACCGGCTTCATGGCTGCTGTGGGTTCACGGTGGAGGAACTCCACCGCCGCCGGCGGGGCCGTTCGATGCCCGCACCGATGGATCCTGCGGTGGGCTTCATCCGGTGACGACGGTCGCGCGTCCGGCGCCGCGCAGCACGTCGACGAACTCCCCCGGCTCCTTGATGGAGAACACGATTACAGGAATGCCGTTGTCGCGGGCAAGCGCGATCGCCGCCGCGTCCATGACGGCGAGGTCCCGCGCCAGCACCTCCTGGTGGGTCAACGTCTCGTAGCGTATGGCCGTGGGATCGTTGCGCGGATCGGCCGAATAGATACCGTCGACGTTGGTGCCCTTCATCAGGGCGTCGCAACCGAGTTCGGCAGCGCGCAGCGCGGCGGCCGAATCGGTCGTGAAGAAGGGGTTGCCGGTGCCGCCGGCGAACAGCACGACGCGGCCGGCATCCATGTGCTCGACCGCAGCGCGCTGGGTGAAGGTCTCGCAGATCGCCGGGACGACGAGGGCCGAGAGAACGACGCACGGCACGCCGCAGTGCACCAGCGCCGCCTTCATGGCGAGGCAGTTCATCACGGTGGCGAGCATGCCCATGTGGTCGCCGGCGACGCGGTCGCCGCCGTCCGCGGCGATCTTCGCGCCGCGCACGAAGTTGCCACCACCGACGACGAGGCCGATGCGGGCGCCGAGACGGACGCCCTCGGCGACCTCGGAGGCGATCCGGTCGAGCACGGCCGGATCGATGCCGAAGCCCCGGCTCCCCATCAGGGCCTCGCCAGAGACCTTCAGGAGCACCTTGTGCCAGCGCAGGCCAGTCGTACCGGCGGCCACTTCGGTGTTCACGGCGTCCGCCATCGCGCGGTTCCCGCCGGCGCTCAGTGGGTACCGGCGGCCGCGGCCACCTCGGCTGCGAAGTCCGACGTCTCTTTCTCGATGCCCTCGCCGAGCGCGAACCGGACGAAGCCCGTGAGCTTCACCGGCGCGCCGACCTGGCCCTCGGTCTCCTTCAGCACCTGCGCGACCGTCTTCGAGCCGTCGTGCACGAACGGCTGCTCGAGCAGGCAGACCTCCTTGAAGTAGGTCTTCAGGCCCGACTCGGCGATCTTGTCCTGCACGTTGGCCGGCTTGCCCTGGTGCTTCTCGAGCAGGATCGCCTTCTCGCGCTCGATCGTCGCCGGGTCGATGCCGGAGGCGTCGATGGCAACGGGATTGGTGGCGGCAACGTGCATGGCGATCTTGCGGGCCACGTCGGCGAGCGGCTCGACCTTGCCGGTCGATTCCAGCGCGACGAGCACGCCGATCTTGCCGATGCCGTCGGCAGCCGAGCCGTGCATGTAGGAGCCGACCGTGCCGCTGCCGACCGACAGCATCGCGGAGCGGCGGAACGACATGTTCTCGCCGATCGTGGCGATCGTCTCGCGAACCTCGTCCTCGACCGAATGGGTCTTGCCCGGATAGGTCGCGGCCGCGGTCTTGTCGCGGTCACCGCCGCTTTCGAGGGCGACGGCCGCAACCGTGCGCACCAGTGCCTGGAAGGTGTCGTTGCGGGCGACGAAGTCGGTCTCGGAGTTCACTTCGACGACCGAGGCGCTGGTGGCTGCGCTGGCGATGCCGACGAGACCCTCGGCGGCGACGCGGCCGGCCTTCTTGGCCGCCTTCGACAGGCCCTTCTTGCGCAGCCAGTCGATCGCCTGCTCGACGTCACCGGCGGTCTCGGTGAGGGCCGCCTTGCAGTCCATCATGCCCGCGCCGGTCTTCTCGCGGAGCTCCTTCACCATCGTCGCGGAAATGTTCATGGCTCGCCTCTTCGGGGCTCTGTGGTGCGGCCGGCATTGCCGGCGTGGCGACACGGAAACGCGGGCCGATGGCCCGCGCCCCGTGCGCTGTGATGGTCGTCCGGGGCCGAGACCCCGGCGGATCGATCAGTTCGCGGCGGCGAGCGCCGGCTCCTGCTCGGCCAAATCGGCGGCCAGCATCTCGACTTCCGGCATCTCCGCACCGGCGGCCTCGGCAGCAACCTCTTCCTCGGACAGCAGCGCCGGCTCGATGAGAACCTCCTCGGCGGCGCCGACGTCGATGCCCATCGACCCCTGCGAGCGCGACAGACCGTCGATAGCGGCGCGCGCGATCAGATCGCAATAGAGGGCGATGGCCCGGCCGGCGTCGTCGTTGCCGGGCACCGGATAGGTGATGCCGTCGGGGTTGCTGTTCGAATCGAGGATCGCGACCACCGGGATGCCCAGGCGGCGCGCCTCGTCGATGGCGATCGCCTCGCGGTTGGTATCGATCACGAAGATGAGGTCGGGAATGCCGCCCATCTCCTTGATGCCGCCGAGGTTGCGCTCGAGCTTGTCGCGCTCGCGGCTCAGATTCAGCCGCTCCTTCTTGGTCAGGCCCTGCTGGTCACCGGAGAGCAGTTCCTCGAGCTTGCGCAGGCGCTGGATCGACAGCGAGATCGTCTTCCAGTTGGTCAGCATGCCGCCGAGCCAGCGGGCGTTGACGAAATACTGAGCGGAACGGCGGGCGCCGTCGGCCACCGATTCGGTCGCCTGGCGCTTCGTGCCGACGAGCAGCACGCGGCCGCCGTTGGCGACGGTGTCGCTGACGGCCTTCAGCGCCTGGTGCAGCATCGGCACCGTCTGCGCGAGGTCGATGATGTGGATGTTGTTGCGGGCGCCGAACAGGAAGGGCGCCATCTTCGGGTTCCAGCGGTGGGTCTGGTGGCCGAAGTGGACGCCGGCCTCGAGCAGCTGGCGCATCGTGAAATCGGGCAGAGACATGGCTCTGGTGTTCCTTTACCGGTTGTGCCTCCGCGGGTCGTGACGGCGGCCGGACGGCCGCTTGGTGCACCGGATGGATGACGGCCCCGAAGAGCCGAACCCTGATCCCGCGTGTGGAATGGCGCGGGATATACGCGCCCGCACCGCCGAGCGCAAGGCGAGGCGTGTGCCGCTTGCCGCTGGCGGTCTTGCCTGCCGGGGAGGAACCTTCTAATCGAAACCGCACGGGCGGTTAGCTCAGCTGGTCAGAGCACCTGGCTTACACCCAGGGGGTCGGGGGTTCGAACCCCTCACCGCCCACCAGATGGATCATCCGCCTTTCAGAAATTGTCTCCCATCGCCACCGACCCAACGTTCCCGCCGACACCTGGAACGTGCGTGGGCGATCGCAAAGCCGGCATCGATGCAGGCCCGTCGACTTCGGCGATGATCAATCGGTTGGAATCCTCTGAACGACGACATCGCGTCGCGGTAGGATCTAGCGACGATCCAAACGATATCTTCCTTGTGGCACGTCGAAAGATCGCAGCATCCGCTTCGGACGCGCGAGCGGCGATGATTGTGAATGCGTTGTTATGCTCCCCCCCCCCGCAAACGAGAGAAGCCCGCCGCTTACGCGACGGACCTCCACTCTCACATCGGCGATAAAGCCGTCGTACGGCGATGCCCTAGCTCAGAGCGAGGCCGGGCGCTTCGGCAGGCCGAGGGCTTCCTGGGCGGCCCACGTGTACTTGAAGTCCACGTACTTGCGCCAATCGACGTTCTCCGGAACTTCGCCGGTGATCGCGATCTGCTTCATGAACTCGTCCATTGCCTCGGCACTCGCGAAGCCGCCGTCCGGGCTGATCTGGTCGAGCTCGACCTGGTAGAGATCCTCGAAGCTCGCCGGGATCTCGTAGCCGAGGTCGCGCATCGCCTGATAGGCCTTCGCCTTGTTCTCCGGCTTGAAGAGCCACTGGCGCGCCTTGAGGTCGGCCAGCGTGAACGCATAGGCCGCGTCCTCGTTCGCCTCGAGCCAGCCCCCCATCGCACCGAAGGCCTCCTGCGGCGCGATGGCGAGCTCTGCGATCAGGAACTTGCCGCCAGCCTCCTCGAGGGCCTTGCGGTGCCGCGGGAAGACGCTGGCGCCCTGCACCGTGCCGGCGAGCAGCGCGCCGAGACGGCCGTCCGAGCCGCCCGACGACGGCACGAAGTTGACGTCGCTTTCCTGCAGGCCGAGCTTCGCCACGAGCTGCTTCTGAACCCAGGTGTTGCGGCCGGCGAGGCCACCACCGGTGATGTTCTTGCCCTTCAGGTCCTCGGCGGTCTCGATGCCGGGACCGACGCCCATGATCCACCACTCGCTATGGCGATAGATCGAGATGATCTTCACCGGCAGGCCGCTCGCCACGCCGGCACCGACGAAGACGGAGGTGTCACCGTGGCAGATGTCGAGGCTGCCGCCGATCATCCCCGGCATGTACTCCTCGCTGAGCGTGATATCGAACTCTTCGATGCCGTGCTCCTGGAAGTAGCCGAGTGCCTGGGCGAGACGAACCGACCACTGGGCTGCATAGTTCGGGTTGAAGTCGCCGAACCGGATCGCCTTCAGGTTCGACTTGATGTTCTCGATGCTGGGCGTCTGCGCGCCGAGCTTACCCGGCAGCGTCGAGGCGGCGATCATGGTGCCGAGCACGCCCATCGCGCCGAGCTTCAGGACGTCGCGACGGGGCAGTGTGATCTTATGCTTCATCTTGGCGTACTCCCCAGGGATAATATCTCGACGCGGACTTTCGCGCGTCTTTGATAGGCACTTCGTCTTTGGTCGGCGACCCATGTCAGACGCGGTCGAGGCGGCGCCATGGAGCGACGTAGGCTTCGAGCCAGCGCGTGAAGTTGATCAGCGACAGCGACACGATGACGAGCAGCATCAACACCGCGTACATCAGCGAGGAGTTGAAGGTATCGGCGGCTCGCTGGATCAGGTAGCCGAGGCCACGCGAGCCACCGAAGATCTCGGCGATGACGACGCCGATGAGACCGCGTCCGATGCCCTGCTGAATGCCCGAGATGATGAAGGGCAGCGTGTACGGGAAGACCACCTTGCGATAGAGATCCCATTTGCTCGCGCCGAAGACGCGCGCGGCGGAGAGCAGCGACTTTTCCGTCGTCTTCACGCCCGCCCAGGCGTTGATGATGATCGGGAACACCGCCGACAGCACGATGATGGTGATCTGCATCTTCACGGTGAAGCCCATGAAGAGAATGAACAGCGGCACCAGCGCGATGCGCGGCAACGAGGCGAGCGCCCAGATGTAGGGGCTGAGAATCGTTTCGACGGCGCGGTTGCCTCCCATCAGCAGGCCGGCCGGAATGCCGATCACGCAGGCGATGGCGAGCCCCGTGAACAGGGTCATCATCGAGTGGCCGAGATGGTCGAGGATGCTGCCGGAGATGACGGATCCCGGCGGCGCCGTTGTGGTCATGCCGACATAGAGCGTCTCGAACATGCCCGAGGCCGTCGGCAGGAACAGAGGACTGATCGCACCGGAACGGGCGAACAGCTCCCAGATGAGGAAGAAGCACGACAGGTTCACGATGGTGATGAACCAGGACCCCCAGCGCCGCCAGAACTCGGCGAGCGACCATTGGGCGTCGGTGTACCGGCCGGAATCAGCCGGGGGGGTGGCGGACGAGGTCTGGACCGACATCACTTTCCTCCGCGGGCGGCCTGCAGCGCCTCGTCCTTCACGAGACGCCAGATGTGCTCACGCAGTTCGCTGTACTCGGGTAGCGCCTTCACATCATAGTCGAAGCGCGGGCGCGGCAAGTTCACCGGGACGATCTCCTTGATCTGTCCCGGCCGATAGGAGATCACAACGACGCGATCACCGAGCATCACCGCCTCGTCGATCGAGTGCGTGATGAAGACGACGGTCTGGCGCGTCTGGGTGACGAAGCGCTCGAGCTCGCTCTGCATCGCCTCGCGCGTCATCGCGTCGATGGCAGCGAACGGCTCGTCGGCGAGCAGGATGTCCGGCTCGGTCACCAGCGCACGGGCGATGCCGACGCGCTGCTTCATGCCACCCGACAGCTCATAGGGGAAAGACTTCTCGAAGCCGTTGAGATCGACGAGCTTCAGATAGCGCCGCACACGCTCGTCCATCTCCTGCTTCGAGAGCCCGAGATTCTTGAGCTCGAACGGCAGGCGGATGTTGGCTTCGACGGTGCGCCAGGGCATCAGCGCATAGTCCTGGAACACCATCGCACGGTCCGGCCCGGGGCCGCTGACCGGCTTGCCGTTGACCTCGACCGTGCCTTCCCAGGGCTGCACGATGCCGGCGATGGCATTGATGAACGTCGTCTTGCCGCAGCCCGACGGGCCGACGAGCACGACGAACTCGCCCTTGTTGACCGTCAGGGTGATATTCTTCAGTGCTGTCAACAACTTGCGCTCGCGGTGCAGGCTGTAGCCGATCGTCAGGTCCTTCGCGACGATGACGGGTTGCGCCGACGCAGGGTGCACGCCTGGCGCTGCTGCGGGTAAAACTTCTGCCAATGCCATTGCGCAGCCTTCCTGAAGGCGGACATCCACACACTCGAGGGAGAATGCTGAAGCCGTCGCCGTTTCCGGCACCGTCTCCTCCCAGCGGAACCCGTTCTATCGACGGGCTTAACTCACCAGACAGTATTCTCGTAGCATGGGCCGGTCAAGCAATCGTTTGCATAGGGGTTTTGCCGGGTCCGTGTCACCCGCACGACAACCTCGACTTGCAGTAATGCGGTCCAAGACGACTTGGTTCGGGCAGCTTGCTCGGCGACACAGGCGGAACGCGTGCGTCGCTGCCGCTGCTGTGCGCCGGCCGCGCGCCTGCGGCGCACGCGGAATGACGGGAGCTATCCTGGACACCGACGGGTCGGTCCCGCGCGACGGCGGCGCTACTGGTCTCGGAAGGTGCGCGGCGTCATCCGGAGATTGACGGTGTTGAGGGCGCGGCGCGTCGCCGGCGTCGGCGCGACCGCATCGACGGCCTCGAACATCTGGCGCGCGGAGATGAAGTCGCCCATCTCGTAGTGGGCCCAGCCGCGCAGCATCATCAGGTCGTTTTGTTCCGGGGCCAGCGCTCGGCGCTGATCGAGCGCCTCGAGGGCCTGGGTGAACTTCCCACGCTGGTAGGCGTCGGTGGCGACCTGGGTGACGAGGCTCGTCTCGATCTGGTGCCGCCTGACCGCATCGAGCGGCGTGCGGGCCGCGGCCAGCGCAGCGTCGCGTGTCAGACCCATACGCAGATAGGCGAGCGCAGCGCCGAAGGCCGCTTCGCTGCCTCCGGCCTCGGAAAAGGCCTGGGCCGCCTCGAACGGCCGATCCTGCTCCATCAGGCACCACCCCGCCGCTAGGGTCCCCGCCCCTTCCCCGCCACAGCCGACCGACTGCGCGCGGCGCGGACCCGGACCCATCGCGGTGCCGTCTTCGACGAGCGCCAGCCCGCCGACATCCGGTGCAGCGGCACCGCTGCTTGATGCCGGCGCAACGAGCCGAAGCGCCTCATCGGGGGCCGGAGTGCTGCGTGCCTGCCGGTCCTGCGTCAGGCCGAGCTCGCGCAGGATCGAAGCGGTGTCTGCAGCACTTGCCGTACCGCCACCAACCGGCGACGCTGACCGGCCACGAGCCGCCGTCCCCGCCTTCCCCGCTGTCGCACCTTGGAGGTAGAGCTCCGGCAACCGCGGGAACTGCGCCACCCAGGTCCGCAGCACGTCCTGGAATGCCGGCCCGTCGTCGAGTGCGCGATATGCCAGCCCGAGGCCATAGGCGGCGACCTCCGACGGGTGCCACGCCAGCGAGGCCGCGAACCAGTCGGCGGCGAACTCGGGCTGACCGGTATTGAAGGCGTACCAGCCGAGCGCCTGGGCGCCGAGCGGCGAGCGTTGTTCGGCCACCGTCCGCGAGAAGCGGTCGAGCACGGGCTGCTCGATCAGCGAGGCGTCGCCGGTCGTCAGAGCGGTGGTGATCGCCGTGAGATAGGCCGCCATGTTGTCGCGGCCGGCATTGCGCCACTCGTAGGCGACCGGCTCGGCCTCGATCTGGCGGCCGAGATCCTGCATCGCCAGCACGTAGCCTTCCGCCGCCTTGGCGCCGCCGCCACGGGGCAGCGCATAGAGGAACCAGCCGGTGGCACCCTGCGGATCGCCGTGCCGGTAGGCGTAGAAGCCGAGAAGCAGGGCGTCGGCAGCTCCGCCCTCCGCCTGAGCCGCGGCGGCGAGACGGGCGAGCGCGTCCGCCGGAGCGGCCTGCGCCGGGTCGTCGTTGGCGGCGGAGACCTGCCGGCGGGCGATCTCCAGCCGCACCACGTCGAAGGCCGGATCGGACGCCGGAGGATCGGCGGCGCGGGCCAGAAGGGCCTCGATCTGCGCGAGCGGCAAAAACTCCAGCGCCTTCTGCAGCGCGGCCACCTTCGGAGCCGCGCCCGGGCACTGCTCGATGATGTAGGTTTCCGCGTCGACGGCGCGCTGCTCGCTTCCGGTACGGGCGAAGGCCTCGGCCACGCGCCAGAGCACCACGATGTTGTCGCAGGTGAGCATGGCCGGGGAACTGTCGGCGATGGCGAGAACCGTCTCCCACTGCCCGCCGTCGGCAGCGTTCAGGAGACGCTGCCGTTCGCCGACCTGGTCGAGGGCCGCGACGAGATCGGCCGGAGGCGTCCAGCCAGGCTCCGCCGCCTGACGCTCGGCGATCGCCCGGCGCGCCGCGGCGACATCCCCGGCACCATAGAGGTCCCAGATCGGCTGCACGTCGCTCGGCATCGGGGCGTTCGGATCGAACAGGTTCGGCGGCGGCTCCCAGTTCGGGTAGAGCCGATGCAGGCGCTGCATCTCCGCCTGGGCGCGCCGGACATCTCCCTGCTGCAGGAAATAGCGCAACGCACTGTCGTCCACCTCCGTCGGCGCGGTGGCCGAGGCGACAGGGGCGGCCGGCGCCGCCGGTTGCGACATCGTCGGTGGTGCCGGAGCACCGGCGGCGGGAGCCTGGACGGTGGCTGCGCCCGCGGCGGTCTGGCGCTGCGGGACGATCAGGGGCCCCTCGGTCTGGGCGAGCGTCGTCGAGGCCGGACCGGCGGCACCGTCCGCCGACTGCCCGATCGCCGTGGCGACGAGCGCGGTCGCCGCCACGACGGCGGCGCCGGCGAGCACGCTGATCTTCAGCCGGCGCGACGCTGACGGGACGGACATCGACTGCTGCTTTCGCTCGCTCTCGCTCATGGCTCGGCTTTCCGGCCGAGCCTGCGCAAGAACATCCAACTCGTCACGCCGACGCACAAGGCCATCGTCGCGATGACCCAGACGTAGACGGCGATGTTGATTGAAAACCAGTTTGCCGACACCAGCCTTGCGTTGACCAGGGAGAAGGGCTGCGTGGCCATGTCGATGATGGTGCGCGGGGGAAAAGTCGTCACGGCGCCCGTAGCATCGTCGTAGACGGCCGTCGCCCCGGCGAGGCGCAACCAGGTGTGCGGTGCCGTCAACAGGGCGGTGGCGGTCGCCAGGGAGGCGTCGTCGGGGGCAGTGAGCACGGTCCACGGTGCCGGTGCCGTCCCGGGCCAGAAAGCCGAGCGCCATGTCGGCGGTGACGACGGGGCCTGCGAAAGCGCGAGTGCGCTGCGCGGCGACAGCCGCACCGGGCCTCCGCCATCGCCACCGTCGCCGCCGAAGATCGCCGTCGCCTGGCTGAAGCGCAGGCGCAGCCATTGCAGCACGTCGCTGGCCGCGTCGTCGCCGACCTGGCGACGCCACTGGTCGTAAAGCGCCCGCGTGCGCTCGGGGTTGCCGATGTCGATGGCCGGGCCGGCCGGCGCGGCAGCGGGCGTGGTGGGCTGCAGTTGCTCCAGCCGCCGCATCGCGTCGGCAAAGGCATCGCTCGCCGCTGCAGTGGGCTGGGCCGGGGTGCGAACGCCCGCCCTGCGCCATGCCTCGATCGGCAGCGACAGCCCCGTCGCGGTCACCACCGAAGCGGGCACGTCGGCGGCAGTGGCGACGATCAGCGCCGGACGCCCGGCGAGGCCAGCCTCGTCGGGGACGACCTCCGCCGTGATCGGCGTGCCGGTATCGACCGCCAACCGCGCCAGGAGTGTCGCGGCCGCCGGCGCCGAGGCCGCGCCGCCGCCGAGATAGACCGCGACCGGCAGGTCGCCCCAAACGCCATAGGGAAAAGCGTCGGCGGAGAACGCGGCGAGATTGGGCCAGGCGCCGAAGCGTCCGAACGCCGGCACCTCGAAGACGCTGGAATCGAACAGCACGAAGCGATCTTCGCCGGTGCCCGACATGCCGGGCGGGCATTCGAGATCGGACTGCGTCACCAGCACCGTCTCGATCTCGATACGGTTGTAGCCCGGACGGAAGAACTGCATGGGCACGTTGATGCGGCGCTTGTCGAACAGTCCGCCGCGCGTCGTCGCGAGGCGCAGGCTCAGCGCGACCTGCCCGTTGACGCGGATATTGACGACACTGCCCGGACCGACCTCCTCGGTGAAGGCGGCGTCGAGCAGGAGCCGCGCCGTACCGCTGCTCGCCCCATAGAAGTCGGCGGGCAGCAGGAAGCCGAAGCTCTCGGCGAAGCGACGGCCAGAGACTTCCTGCGTGCGCAGCCCGAGCTCGGCGAAGGTGCGGGCCTCGCCGCCACCGATCTCCAGGACCTCGGGAAAGCGCCACCGCCCCGGCACCTCGCCCGGGTAAACGGCCTCGGCCGCGGCCGACCGCAGGCGCTGGATCGCCGTCTGCACATCGGCCGGTGTCGGCCCGCTGACGACGAGCGTCGGCAGACCGGTGGCCGGATCGGAGGCGAAGGCGACCGTCGGCCCCTGTTCGGCCTGCGCGGCACCGACGGCCGTGAACGGCAGCACGGCGATCGCCGTACCGATGACGATGGCGAGCCGTCCGGGGGAACGCGGACCCGGCCGGTCTCCCATGCCGGGCTCGACGACCGGATGCCCGAAGCGGCCGAGCACGGCGGCGGCACTCGTCACGGCGGCAACCGATGCGAAACGGGTACCGAGCGGGCCGTCCTGAAACGGCCCGAACAGCACGAGGCTGGTCGCGCCGGCATCGCTCAGCCCGACGGCGGGGAGATCGGCGAGCCCGGAGAGCGCCACCGGGCCGCCGTCGAAGCTCAGTCCCGTCATCGCAGGCTGCAGCAGCGACCAGAGTTCGAACGTCGCCGCGACCGAACAGTCCACCCGATGCCGCTGGTCGACCGCGATGCGGATCCGGTTGGCACCGGCCTGCAACACACCGTTCGGAAGCCGCACCTGATAGCGCCGCACGCGGCCGGCCGAGGTGATCGGCTCCGCCATCACCGGCTCGCCGTTGATCGTCACCGTCAGCCGCGACGCCTCCGGCATCACCACCACCGCCGACAACATGCCGATCGACAGCGTCGCCGGGCGCGCCGCTTCAGCGGTGCTGAGATAGACCGTCTCGGTGACCGAAGCGTTCTCGCCCGCGAGATTGATGTCGGGGGCGGACAGGATCGGACGATCGACCGCCGCGGCAACTGGCACCGGCGTCGGCGCCGTCGCCAGCGGTGCCACGGCGCTCGGCGGCGGCTGTAGCGGCGCCGTGGACGGCTCGCCGGAGCGCATCTGGAAGGGCGCCGGGCGGTTGCCGGCGGGAGGCGAGGACGGGGCCGCGAGCGGCGGCGACGGTGCTGGACCCAGAGGGGCCGGCGCGGTGTCCGTCGTGCCGCTGCGGGGCGGCCAGGGCATCTGCGCGGCCGCAACGGCCGTCGCTGCCAGAAGCACCGCGGCGGCGAGTGCTAGCCGCGGCCGGCCCCACCCTCTCCTCATGCGACCCGCCTCTGCTGGGCGCGGCGGGACGCGCGGGTACGATAGATGTAGCTGATGCCGCGGACGGCGTGCACGGCCGACGTGATGATGACGAACAGCGTACCGCGGATGACGCCTACTTCGACGCGCCGTTTGATCAACAGCGCCTGCCACCGGGCCGAGTCGGAGAAGACGAGGTCGGCGAGGAGCCGATCGTGCACCGGCTCTGTCGGGTCGGAGCTGCAGCCGAGCTGAACGTCGCCATTGCTCATCACCCCGACGTCGCGGACGATGATCGGCATGCGGTCGGACGGCAGCGGCTTCGATGGCGTGAAGCGCAGCTCGCAGCGTGACCCGGACGCGATGGTGCCGACACCGCCGCGCTTCACCATCAGGCGAACCCCGGACATCGAGCCGTCCTCGATCATCACCGGCACGGTCGTCGTGCCGACGATGAGTTCGCCCGGGCGAGAGACGTCGACCCGCGGCGCCTGCCGCAGATTGCGACGCTCGGCCACGACGCCGAGGGCGGAGCCGGCCAGCAGCAGGTTGAAGAGGTTCCAGCCGCCGACCACCAGCGTGACGTCGTTCGAGAGTGGCTCGGTGACGACCCGCCAAACCGTTGCGATGACGCCCGCCACCAGCAGCGCGAAGATGCCGTAGAACGGCCAGCCGAGCGACGAGATCTGGTCCTGGTCGGTCGTCTGACCCTTGTCGGTCACCTTGAAGACGGGCCGTCGCGGATTGCCCAGCACCGACAGCACGGCCCGGCCGAGATAGACCGATTGCAAGTATTCGTAGATCTCCGACATCCACGGCCAGCGGAACTTGCCATAGAGCGCATTCTGCATCAGCAGGTTGATGACGATGTAGACGAGCGTATAGGCAAAGAACTCGTTTCCGCTAGTATCGAAAATCTGTAGGCCGAAGAAAAGATAAAGCAGTGGTGAGAACAAAAAGACAAGGCGCGAGAACGGGAAGGCCCAGTAGAGCAGGCTCGACATGTAGCAGATACGCTGCGGAAAAGACAGTCCACGCTTCAGCATCGGGTTCTTGAGGATCATGACCTGGGTCATGCCCTGGGCCCAGCGGGACCGTTGGCCGATGAAGCTCGTGTAGGTGTCGGGCTGGAGGCCGGCGACCAACGGCTTCTCGACATAGACACTGGTCCAGCCGCGCGAATGCAGCTCCAGCGCAGTCTCGCAGTCCTCGGTGATCGACAGGCCGGAAAAGCCGTTGCTTTCCTGCAACGCCTTGCGGCGCAAGACAGCCGCGGAGCCGCAGAAGAACGACGCGTTCCACTTGTCGAGACCGCGTTGCACCATGCCGTAGAACTGATCGTTCTCGGATGCCATGCGGTTGAAGGTGTTGAGATTGTACTCGACCGGGTCGGGATTGATGAAGAAGTGCGGCGTCTGCACCAAAAAGAGCTTTTGCTCCCGCCGGAAGAACCCGACCGTTTCGGTGAGAAAATCGCTGGTCGGTGCGTGATCGGCGTCGAAGACGGCAATGAGCTCGCCAGTCGTGACGGCGAGGGCGGCATTGAGATTGCCGGCCTTGGCGTGTTCGTTGCGCGCGCGGGTCAGATAGATGGCGCCGAGCCCGGTCGCGAGAGCGGTCAGGTCCTCGCGGCGGTGCTTCGCCGCATCCGCTTCGTCCCGGTTGGTGGAGTTGCACTTCTGGTCGGAGCCGCCGTCGTCGAGCAGGTAGACCGTCATCTTGCCATCGGGATAGTCCATCCCCTTGGCGGCGGCGACGGTCATCGCCAGGAGGGCCTTGTCCTCGTTGTAGGTCGGGATAAACACGTCGACGGTCGGCAGATCATCGTCGGACAGCCGCGGCGCGGGCGGCCGCTTCAGCGGATCGGCAACGACGAACAGCGAAATCGCCAAGATGCCGACGCTGTACATCTCGGCGATGTAGAGGACCATTCCCGGGATGAAGTTGGCGAGCGGCTCGACCGGTGGCAGCGAACTCGTGGTGCGCCAGTAGACGTAGCGCAGCACGACGGCGGTGCCGAACGCCAGGAAGATCGAGCGCCACAGCCCCATCGGCTTGAACATCTTGATGATGGCGATGACGGTGATCGCCACCAATCCGACCGCCAGATGCGTCGACATGCTGATCGGTTGCGCCAAGAGACCGATCAGCACCACGGAGCTCGCGATCCACAGGAGGGCCCAGACGATGGTCATGGCGTCGCTCTCGGCGCGGCAGGGACCGGACTGGACGAGGCGGGCGCCGGCGGAATGGCCGGACCCGTCGTGCCCGGCCCGACCTGGCGGACGGGCTGCCCGCCGCCCGGCGCCGGCGGGACCGGTGGGCCGGCCGTGGCCGCCGGCGTCACGGCGGGTGATGTATCGCTCAGCGCCGGCGGCATTCCGAGTTCCGTCGGCGCCGAGGTCGATCCCGTCGGGCGCACCCTCGACGGTTCCGCGATCGGCGTCGGCAGCCGGTCGGGCAATTGACCGGAGCGGGTCGCGGGCACCCGCGAAACTTCCGGTCGCCGCGTCGAGGCGGGTGCTGCCGTACGGACCGGCGCTGCCACCGCCTGCGGCGCCGCCGCGTCCGACACGGCCGCCCGGGCGGCGGCCTCGTGCGCCAGCGGGTTGATCGTCACGCCGCGCTGACCGATCGAAGGGTCGGCCGGCGGCGGGGTGCCGAACGGGTTCCAGTTGGGATTGGGAAGCGTCGCGACGAACGCGAAGCCATACATCACGGCGAGCAGCTGCGCATCGGTGGCCCCCCGCCGGCACAACCTGAGCCGCAGGCTGATCTCGCCGCGGGCGCTCGGCACCTGAAAGATATTGCGCTGGGCATGGATGCGCTGCCACGCATAGAGGCAGCGTCCGGCGCTGCTACCGCCGAAGGCGAAGCCGAAGGGGCCGTAGCTGTTCTGGGCATAGTCCGGCGAGATCGCCATGGGCAGCGGGATCTTGCGGCGCATCTCGGCGGCAATCTCGGTCAGAGTGCCGGTGTCGCGCTTGAGGTTGCCGGCGTCAGGAGCCGACTTCAGCGGGCCATAGAAGGTGACGTCGATGGCGTTCTCACCCGCGACGCTGCCGTCTGTCTGCAGAATGATCGTCTGGCGCACCGCATTGCGGAACGTCCGCTGGATGACCCCGATCACCGGCGGCCCCCCCACCGGGGGAGCGACGAAGGCCGCCTCCGGTCCGAGCATGCGATCCTGGGCGAGCGGCTCCGGCTCGACGCGCTCGCCATAGGGCGCAACGCAACCCGCGAGCGCCATGGCACTGACGACTATCGCCAACCAACCCGGAGTTCGGGGCCCGCGCTGTAACACCAAAAGCCCCATCCGGCCCCCCGAGCGATTGCCCTTAACCGAATGTTAAACACATTGGCGGAGGTCTGAGGCTTGCGTAAAGCACGAATCCGATCGGCTCAAGCTCTGATCCTGCGCCGTGGGGCACCGTCCCCAACCGGCACACTGCAGCTCTTTCGCTTCGCGGCCGTCAGTCGACGAAATCGGCGCAGCGCGGCGCCGGCGCGGCACCCCAGGGCATGATCGGCACTGTGGAGGTGGAATTCTTCGGGCTGCCCTCGATGATCCGGTCCGAGTAGACGAGGTAGACGAGCACGTTGCGCTTGGTGTCGCAGCCGCGAACGATCTGCATGCGCTTGAAGACGAGCGAGCGCCGCTGGCTGAACACCTCCTCGCCCTGCTCGAACTTCTCCTTGAAGGTGATCGGCCCGGTCTGCCGGCAGGCGAGCGAGATGTCGGAAACCTCTTCGGCGAGGCCGAACATGCCCTTGTAGCCGCCGATATAGGGCAGCGTGTAGTGGCAGGCGACGCCGTCGATGGACGGGTCGTCGATGCCGTAGACGACGAGCTTGGCATCCGGCGACAACATCCGCCACACGGTCGTCTTCTCGAAGATCTCGTCGGGTCCGTCGGCCAGGGCGGGCGCCGCCAAACACACGGACAACGTGGCGGCGGCTATGAGGCGCAGGATGGACATCGGCGATCCTTCGTGAAATGGCGACGCCTCCGATATAGGAAGCCGACGGCACCCTTGCGACGGATGCGGTGCCACAGGGCGGCGGGACAATCAGGCGGAGGCGCGTATGACGATGATCCCGGTGCTCATCGGCACATTTGCCTGCCTGATCGTCGTGGCGATGCACACGGCGGTCGTCGGCGCGGTGATCGTCGCGATCCCGCGCGCCGCTCGGGACGCGACACGCCACCGCTTCTTCCGCATCATGCGCACCGTCCTGCCGGCTGCGCTCACCCTTTTGGCAGCGCACCTGTTGGAGATCGTCGTCTGGGCGTCGATCTACAAGCTCCTGGGGGTGAGCAGCGACGGCGACGCGTCGTTCTACTTCGCCTTCATCAACTACACGACGCTCGGCTACGGCGACGTGCAGCCCACATCCGATTGGCGTATGCTCGCGCCGATGGCGGCCGGCAGTGGCATCTTGATGTTCGGGCTGTCGACGGCGGCGTTGTTCGAAGTGCTGCGCCAGACCGCGCTGAGCGTCGAAACGGTGGACGAGGCTGCCGCTACTCGGCCGCGGCCCTGAGCGGCACGTCCGGCAGTTCGTGGCCGATCGCCGCGAGCATGTTTTCCAGAAAGTTCCGCGCCGAGCCCTCCCATGAGAAGCCGAGCGCATAGCTGCGGCAGCGGGCGCGCGGGATCTCCAGGGCTGCCAGCGCCGCCTTGCGCAGATCGGTGTCGAGGACGCCGGTGCCGCTGTCGCCGATCACGTCGATCGGTCCCATCACCGGAAACGCCGCCACCGGGACGCCACTCGCCAGCGCCTCGATCACGACGTTGCCGAACGTGTCGGTCAGGCTCGGGAAAACGAAAACGTCGAGCGAGGTGAAGTGCTCGGCGAGTTCACGGCCGACCTTGGCACCGGTGAAGACGACGTTCGGAAAGCGGCGCTGCAGGTCGGCGACGGCGGGCCCATCCCCCACCACCACCTTGGAGCCCGGAAGATCGAGCTCGAGGAAGGCGCCGAGGTTCTTCTCGATAGCGACCCGGCCGACATAGCCGAAGATCGGCCGAGGCAGGTCGAGCACGCGCTGGTGGTCCGGATTGAACAGGGTGTGGTCGACGCCCCGCTTCCAGCGCACGAGGTTGGTGAAGCCACGCGCGGCGAGGTCACGCTCCAGCGTCGGCGTCGCGACCATGCAGGCGGCGGCGGCACCGTGGAAGTAGCGCATCCAGGCGTAGGTCCAGTCGAGCGGGATGGGAATGCGCGCCGCGACATATTCGGGAAAGCGCGTGTGATAGCTCGTCGTGAAGCGCACACCGTTGTTCACGCACCAGCGCCGGGCGAGCACGCCGAGCGGGCCCTCGGTCGCGATATGGATGAGCTCGGCGCCCGACTGCTGCAACCGCCGGTGAACGGACCCCGGCGAGGCGAGCGCCAGCCTGATCTCGGGATAGGTCGGACAGGGGAGGGTCTTGTAGTCTGCCGGCGTCAGCGTCTCGCACTCGACACCAAACGCCTCGAGCTCTTCCAGCGTTCGCTCGAGCGTCCTGACGACGCCGTTGATCTGTGGGTGCCAGGCATCACTGACGAGGAGGAGTCGGCTCATGCGGCGGCGCGTGCGCCGGGCGCCGCGACCGGAACCAGATCCCGCGAGGAGCTCGCCCAATGGACAAGTTCGAGCGTCCCATCATGTGATTCGACCACGGCCGTGCAGCTCTCCACCCAGTCGCCGGTATTGACGTAGCGCACACCACCGAGGTCGCGCAACGCGGCATGATGGATGTGGCCGCAAACCACCCCGTCGACGGCGCGACGACGCGCCTCGGCCGTCAGGGTGTTCTCGAACTGACCGATGAAGTTCACGGCGTTCTTGACTTTCAGCTTCGCCCAGGCGGAGAGCGACCAGTAGGTGAGGCCGAGCTTCCGCCGGCCCATATTGAGCCCGGTATTCAACCCAAGGGCGGCAGTGTAAGCCCAATCTCCCAGGAAGGCGAGCCATCTGGCGTGGCGGACGACGATGTCGAACTGATCGCCGTGGATGACCAGCAGCCGCCGTCCATCAGCGGTCTCGTGGATGATGGAATCGATCACCTCGACGCCGCCGAAGTGGGTCCCCAGATAGTCGCGGAGAAACTCGTCGTGGTTGCCGGGCACGTAGACGACCCGAGCACCCTTGCGCGCCTTGCGGAGCAGCTTCTGCACGACGTCGTTGTGCTCCTGCGGCCAGTACCAGGCGCGCCGCAGCCTCCATCCGTCGATGATGTCGCCGACGAGATAGTACGTCTCCGCATCGTGATGGCGCAGGAAGTCGAGCAGCAGATGAGCCTGACAGCCTCGCGTTCCCAGGTGCACGTCGGACAGGAAGATGGTGCGGCAGAGGCGCGTCGGAGCGTCGTCGCTCATGGCTGTAACCTTGCTCGCGCCGGCCGATCTGGCAGCCGCCGCCACCGGAGATCAGATTCGGCGGATCGAGCGGGCCGGAACATCCGTCACCAGCGCGCCCGGTCGCCGAATGACACGATTCCAGTTGCAGGATTGTGACGTGCGGACTGACCCTCAGGTCGGCCACATCGCATGAAAATGGTGGACGGGACCGCAGCCGCGGCCAATCGTCAGTCGATCCGCTGCCGCAATCGCCGCGGCGATGTAGCGTTTTGCGTCCCCCACGGCCACCTCCAGCGTGGCGCCTTTGGCGAGGCCGGCGGTGATCGCCGACGACAGGGTGCAGCCGGTGCCGTGGGTGTTGCGGGTGGCGATCCGGGGCGCCCGGAACCAGGCGGGGTCGCGTCCGGCCTGGACGAGCACGTCGGCCGATTCGGCGCCCGTTGCGTGGCCGCCCTTCACCAGGACGGCCGCTGGGCCGAAGGCGAGGAGCGCTTCACCCTGGGCCACCATCTCCGCCTCGCTCTCGGCGGGTGAAGTGCCGAGCAGGCGCGCCGCCTCGAAGAGGTTCGGCGTGATCAATCGCGCCATCGGAAACAGCCGCCGCGTCAGCACCGCGACCGCCTCGTCGGCGATCAGCGGATCGCCGGAGGCGGCGACCATCACCGGGTCGAGCACCACCGGCGGCCCGGGCCAGGCCTGCAGGCCCGCTGCCACCGCCTCGATCACCGCCGGCTGCGACAGCATGCCGATCTTCACTGCGGCGACGGTGAGATCCGAGAAGACTGAGTCCATCTGCGCCCGCACGAAGGCCGGGGGGATCTCCTGGATGGCCTGCACCCCCAGGGTGTTCTGGGCGACGAGCGCGGTGACGACCGTGGCGCCATAGACGCCGAGGGCAGAGAACGTCTTGAGATCGGCCTGCAGGCCGGCGCCCGCGGTGGGGTCCGTGCCGGCAATGGAGAGCGCGATCGGCGTCGTCGGAACGGTCATTCGGAGGCCTCGGCACGGGCGGCGTCGACGGCGCGGCGAAGCGCTCTCGTCGCCGCCTCGGGATCAGGAGCGGCACAGACGGCGGAGATGACGGCGACGCCGTCCATCCCCGCGGCGATGACGGCGCCGGCGTTTTCGGCGGTGATGCCGGAGATGGCGCCGACGGGCATCGCCGGGGCGCGCCGCCGGACGGTCGCGGCGATCTCGGCGATGCCGGCGACGCCGATCGGCGGCGGCGCGTCCGCTTTGCTGGCGGTGGCAAAGGCGCACTGCCCGCAGACATAGTCGAGAAGGTCGAGCTCAGCGGCGTCCGCCTCGGCGACGGAGTTGAGGCTGAGGCCGAGGATGGCGTCGGGACCGAGCAGCCGGCGCGCATCGGCGACCGCCATGTCGTCCTGGCCGACGTGGGCGCCATCCGCGCCGGCAGCCAGGGCGACGTCGATACGGTCGTTGACGACGAGCGGCACGCCCGAGCCCGCCAGGGCGGCGAGAAGCGCGCGCGTGGTCTCGACCATGGTGCCGGTCGCCACGTGCTTGTCGCGGTACTGCAGAAGCGTGGCGCCGCCCGCCACCGCGGCGCGGGCGATGTCGGTCAGCGGCCGACCGCTGGCGGTCGACGGGTCCAGCACCACGTAGACGGAGAGATCAACCGCGGGCCGTGCACCTTCGCGAGCGATCGGTCGTCCACGCCAGGATGACGGGTAAACCGCGTGTGGAGGCGACGGCGGCGTCGCGGACTGTCTGGCCATCCCATTCCCTCCGCCGGCATGACCCGGTTCAGGTTCAAGGGGTTGGCCGCATAGCGACCTCTCAGCCCACCATCGGGCACCCCCATGAGGTGGCTTCACCCTAGCGGTGGGTAGGGCCGACTGTCAAAGCGGTGGGCGCCGGCGGCGACCCGGCCGATGGCCGGGAGTCGGAGCACCCGGCTCAGCCCGCAGACCGCGCGTCATGCGTCAGTAATACTCTTCCTCCGACGTGCCGCGGTAGAGGTTCATGATGGTGTTGCGCGTGCCGACCGAGCCGGCGAGCGTCTCGGTGCCGTGCCAACTCTTCTTGCCCTTGCGGTTGTTGACCGCGAAAGCGTAACCGGTGTTCGGCAGGAACTCGAACTTCTTGAATTTCTTCAACGAGCGGCGTGTCAGCTTGGCGATGAGGGAGCCGTCCTCCTCGTAGAGAACGGTGCCGATGTCGCGCTGGCTCTCGTCCGGCGGCAGGTAGATCTGCATCGTGACGATCTTCTCGAGGCCGTCGGTGTGCGGCTTGATCCGGTAGCCCTCGGTGTCGCGCAGGAGCGTGCAGCGCGGCCAGGCCTGGATGTCGGTCACCTGCGCCGGTGTCGTGTCGAAGCGCAGGGCGATGTCGGTGGCGAGCTTGCGGAAAACCGCCTGCTTCAACTCCGGCGACGTCAGGATCTCGGTCATCTCCCGCCAGAACTGCTTGAGTTCGATCGGCAGCGTGTCGAGGGCTTCGCGTGACAGGAAGAAGCGATCACGCGTGCTCTCGCCGTTCGGCCGGCGCCAGCGCTCGATGTTGATCGGCGTGTAGAACGACTTCTTCGGCAGGCTCGCGAGGATGTCGCGGTAGAAGTCGGCCGGGAAGAGCTCGCGCGCATAGAAGTGCGAGAACGGATGGTCGCTCGAGTCCGCCCGGCCGACGGCGGCGACCATGTGGGCGATCACGCGACGCTGACGCTCGGTGAGAGCACGCGGCATCGGCACGACGACGGACGAGGACGCGGCGACATTCATGGCGGGGGACGGCATGGCGTTCGGCTCCGGTCGATTTCGGCGTGACGTCGCCCAGCCGCTGCAAGCCTTCGGCCCGGGCGATCCACCTTTCCTCTCTTTTGCGCGCGTCGGCGGGGCGTGGCAAGAGTCGAGAATAGATGCGACCGAACGTCAGGAGTGATAACGGCAGCCGGACAGTTCCTCTCGGCCGAGCCTCTTGCTCCTTCGCCCGGCTTCCGGTTCAGTCCCGTCGACCGCAACGGCCCCTCTCCGGGGCGTGCCGGAGCCGCCCATGAAGCCGTTCTTCATTCTCGTCAAATGCCACCTCGGCAAGGCCTACGACGTCGCCAACCGCATCGCCGATGCCGAGATCGCCTCCGAGGTCTACTCCACCGCCGGCGACTACGACCTGTTGGTGAAGATCTACGTCGAGGAAAACGCCGACATCGGCCATTTCATCGCCGAGAGGGTCCACACGATCGACGGTATCCAGGACACCAAGACGATCGTGACGTTCAAGGCGTTCTGACGCATCCGCCCGGCGGCAGCGCCTTGTCCGCCCGCAGCCGCCGGGGCGAGGTCCAAAGAAGTCAGCCGGGCAGCACCACCATCGCCTCGACCTCGTAGATGGCGCCCGGGATCGCCAATGCCGGCACGGCGACCGTCGTGCTCGCGGGCGGGTTCGCGAGGTTGACGTAGCGGTCGCGCACGGCGCGGTAGGTGGCGAGGTTGGCGGCGATATCGACGAGATAATTGTTGAGTTTGACGACATCGTCGAAGGTCGCGCCGACCGCCTCCAATGCGCGCTTGACGTTCTCGAAGGCCGCCACCGCCTGACCCTCGAAATCAGCCGGCATCGTCCCGTCGGGCCGGAAGCCGATCTGGCCGGCGACCAGGATGAGCCGTGCCGGACCGCGGACGTCGACGACGAGGGAGTAGCCGGCCGGGCGGGCGATGCCTTCGGGGTTGCTGAACGTGACCGCGAACGCGTCGGGGCTGGACATCGCTTTGGCTCCTTGAGGTGGCTGCCGACTATGGCAGCCCGTCGCCGCAGGGCAACACCCCGTTGGCCCGAGGCGCCCCTGGCCAACCGATCTCAGAACTGATCCAACGCAATGCCGGGTGAAACCGGTCCGTCATTGTCCACCGGCCCGGTGGCGCGGCAATGCGTGCTTTCGACAAGCCGGCGGGCAGACGCTAGATTTACTCCAAGACGAAGGGTGCAGCGCGGGGCGGGGACGAGCGGGCGCGGCCGCGTGCAGGTGGAAACGGACGAATGAACTACAATTCGGTGTTCGAGACGGCGCTCACGGCGCTGAAGGACGAGAAGCGCTACCGCGTCTTCGCCGATATCGAGCGGATCGCCGGCCGCTTCCCGCACGCGCTGATGCGACGGGACGGCGAAAGCCGCGAGATCGTCGTCTGGTGCTCGAACGACTATCTCGGCATGGGCCAGCATCCAGCGGTCGTCGGCGCCCTCAAGGATGCCGCCGACCGCATGGGCGCCGGCGCCGGCGGCACGCGCAACATCTCTGGCACCAACCATCCGCTGGTCGAGCTCGAAGCCGAGCTCGCCGACCTGCACGGCAAGGAAGCCGCCCTCACCTTCACCTCCGGCTTCGTTTCGAACGAAGCGGCGATCTCCACCATCGCGCGGCTGCTGCCGGACTGCCTGATCCTCTCCGACCAGCTCAACCACGCCTCGATGATCGCCGGCGTGAAGAGCTCCGGTGCCGCCAAGCAGTTGTTTCGCCACAACGACGTGGAGCATCTCGAGGCCCTGTTGAAGGCGGCCGGGCGCGAACGGGCGAAGCTGATCGTCTTCGAGTCGGTCTACTCGATGGATGGCGACGTGGCGCCGATCGCCCGCATCGCCGATCTTGCCGAGAAGTACGGCGCGATGACCTACATCGATGAGGTGCACGCCGTCGGCATGTATGGCCCGCGCGGCGCCGGCATTTGCGAGCGCGACGATGTCATGGACCGCATCGACGTCATCGAGGGAACCATGGCGAAGGCGATCGGCGTGCTCGGAGGCTACATCGCCGGCCGGCGCTCGGTCATCGACGCGGTGCGGTCCTATGCGCCGGGCTTCATCTTCACGACCGCCCTACCCCCGGCTCTCGCCGCCGCGGCGACGGCTTCGATCCGGCACCTGAAAGGCTCATGGCGCGAACGCGCCGGGCAGCGCCGCCAGGTGCGGCACACGAAGGAAGCGCTCGGTCGCGCCGGCCTGCCGGTGATGGCATCGGACACCCATATCGTGCCGCTGTTCGTCGGCGACGCCGAGCTGTGCAAGGCAGCCAGCGACCGGTTGCTGGAGCGCCACGGCATCTACATCCAGCCGATCAACTACCCGACCGTTCCGCGCGGCAGCGAGCGCCTGCGCATCACGCCGACGCCTTTCCACGACGACGCCCTCGTCACGCATCTCCGCGAGGCCCTCGTCGAGGTGTGGACGGCGCTCGGCTTGCCGCTCGCCGGCAGCGTCGCCGCGCGCGAAACGGCGCTGGTGCCTTACTCGATCTTCCGGGCGGCCGGCGGCTGACCACGCTGCCACCGGACGCCGGAGGGTCGATGTGGACGCCTGGCGGCGCGTCGCAGTCCCGCCGCCAAGATGGGCGTCCCCGAGCTATCGACACGCTCAACGCGCGCAGACGGTGACGATCTCGACTTGGGCGGGGTTGGTGGAGCCGAAGGCCTGCACCCGCTCGCGCACGCAGACGACGCGGCTCTCGCGCTCGCGATTGGGGTAGACGCCCGGCGGCATGCCCGCGGGGAGGCTGCCTTTGCGGGCCGTGTTGAGGGCGATCCCGTCGGACAGTTGCAGCGCCTGCAGCGCGATATCGCGCTGGGCGCGACTGGCCTCGGCAAAGGCCGGAGACGCCAACGACGCGGCGATCGGCACGATCAGCAGGCACTTCACAATCGGCATCGTGCTCACCCTCCCCCGGGTTGCCGCCGAGTGGTTCCTCGCCCCCTCCGGGCGGCTCTGCCATCCATGCCGTATCCGGCAGCGCCCGGCAACGGTGACAGCGACAGACGATCCCGCACGCCCCCGCGGCGACGTTCACAAGCGGCCGATGCCGGCGAGCCGTGCCGCGAACGGCAGCGTCAGGGCGATGATGACGAAGCGCGCCAGTTGGTGGGTGGCGACGAACGCCGGATCGATCCCGAGCAGCAGCGACAGCACGATCATCGCCTCCAGCCCGCCGGGCGCGAAGGCGAGCAGCGCCTGCCCGATCGTCGCCTCGGTCAGTGCGACGACGAGGAGCGCCGCCAGCACCGACACCACCACGCTGACGGCGAGGCCACCCATCGAAGCAGCGGCAAGACCGAGCAGCGTGCGGGGCGTCGTCCCCGTGAAGCGGGCACCGATGACCACCCCCAGCGCCACGAACGAGGGCACGGTCAGCCACCAGGGTAATCCCGTCGAGACGAGGCCGGAGCCGTGGGCCGCGGCGCTGGCGAAGAACGCCCCCGTGAGCAGCCCCGCCGGCACCCGCGCCTTCGCGGCGACGATGCCGGCGAGCGCGCAACCGGCGATCAACGCGATGATCTCACCGAGCCCGCCGACGGGCGGCTGCTGCGGCGGCACCACCGCCTGCACACTGCCGATGGCGAGCGGCAGCACTGCCACCAGTGCGAAGACGCGAATGCTCTGCGCCGTCGCTACCTTCGGCAGATCGGCCCGCGAGGTGACGGCGAGCGCCAGCACATAGGAGAGCGCGCCGGGAATGGCGGCGAAGAAGGCGCTCTCCCGGTCCCAGCCCGAGAGGCGCCGGAAGTAGAGGAAGCCCGCTCCGATCACAGTCGCGATGAAAACGACCAAGATCGCCAGGGAGATCGGCCAGTGGATCGCCCGCTCGAGCGACTGTGGCGTTACGCCGGTCCCCATCGACACGCCGAGCAGCACGAAGACGATGTCCCGCAGCCGCGTCGGCAGGCCCACCGGCAGACCTGCGATCGCCGCCCCCGAGACCGCGATCGCCGAGCCGGCGAGCCAGGCGGCCGGCAGGCCGGCGAGGTGCGCGAGGCCACCGCCGGCACCGGCGAACGCCAGCGACAGGACGGCAGTCCGGATGGCGGCGGCCGGTGGCAGGGTGGCGGGTGGAGTTCTCACGGGACGCCTATACACGTCACCGTCGGCGCCGTCAGGCCCGCGGCGCGGCGCCGGTCGCCACGGCTGGCAGCGCATCCATCAACCGCTTCAGCGTCACGAGGGTCGAGCGGTCGGCGACGCCATCGACGCGGGCGGGACGGAAGTGGCGCTGGAAGGCCGTCACGACGGTCTCGGTGCGCGGGTCGAAGACCCCGGTCAGCGGCAGCTCGTAGCCATAGTGCGCCAGCATCGCCTGCAGCGCCGTCACCGGTTGCCCCTCGTCGCCACGCCGGAATGCAAGGCCCGGGACGATCGCCTCCGGCTCGACCCAGTGCCCGACGCCGGCGGCCGCCAGGCGGTCCCACGGAAACAACTCGCCCGGATCCTGCTTGCGGTCCGGCGCGACATCGGCGTGGGCGAGCACGCGCTGCGGCGGGATGGCCCAGCGAGCAACGGCGGCGCGGCCGAGCGCGATCACGGCGGCGATCTGCGCATCCGGGAACGCCCGGTAGCCGTGCTCGTGGCCCGGGTTGACGATTTCCACGCCGATGGAGGCGGAATTGATGTCCGTTGCTCCGGCCCAGGAGGAGACGCCCGCGTGGTGGGCGCGACGCTCCTCGTCGACGAGCCGGAAGACGGTGCCGTCCTCGTCGACAACATAGTGGGACGACACTTTGGCGGCGGGGTCGCGGAGCCGGGCGATCGCCGCCTCCGCCGTCGGCATGCCGGTGTAGTGCAGAAGCAGGATCGAGGGCGTGATGCCGCCGGCGCGCGGCCCCTGGTTCGGCGAGGGCAGGTCCACCATCGCGGGCACTTCGGCAGCCGTCGTCATCACAGTCCTCGCTCGGCGGTGATCTGCGCCCACGCGGCGTTGACGATCGCCAGCCGGTCATTGGCGATGCGGACGAACTCCGATGGCACACCGCGGGCGATCAGCATGTCGGGATGCAGCGACCGCACGAGCTCGCGATGGCGCGCCTTCAGCGTCACCGCATCGGCATCGGGCGCGATACCGAGCACGACATAGGGATCGTCCGGGTCCTGAACGAAGTGCGCCTTGATCCGCCGGAACGCCGTCGGCGAGACCTGGAAGAGCTCGGAAACACGCTCGAGGAAGACGAGTTCGCTTTCGTGCAGCCAGCCGTCCGCCGCGGCGATGAGGAACAGGCCCTCCAGCACGTCCTCGCGCACCGTTGGCTCGTCGGCGAACAGGGCGCCGATGCGGCGGGCATAGGCCTCGTAGCCGGCGATGTCGGCCTGGGCGAGCGCGAAGAGCCGCCGCACCGAGGACTCTTCCTCTGGCGCCACCGAGAAGTAGCGCCGGAAGGCGGCGACCTCGTCGTTCGTCACCTTGCCGTCGACGCGGGCCATCTTGGCCGACAGCGCGACGACCGCGACGGTGAAGGCGACGCCCCGCCGCTGCTCACTCGTTCCCAACACGGCGGCGACGAGCCGGTCCAGCAGGCCGGCGCTGCCCGCGCCGACGGCCTGCAGCACTTGCGCGATATGCGACCAGATCGTCATTGTCGAAACGCCGCCAGAGCCGGATCAGCGCGCACGCGGACCGAGCAGGAGCTCGTCACTGGCGTTGCCGTCACCCATCAGCGCCAGGCGGCCCTCGACACGTTGATCCACCCTTCTCGCCGTGCCGAGCATGCGCAACATCGCCGCCTCCCGCCGCATTTCGGCCTCGGGACAGCGGCGCCGTGTCATCCGCAGGGGAAGAATGGTCACCACCGCGCCCCGCGTCTCGTAGCGGCCGGAGAAAAGGTTGCAGCCGCTCGAGCCGGAAACCGACCCGTCCACCGTGAAGCTGACGGTGAGGCCTGCCGCAGCAGCCACCGCCTCGTCGCCGATCGCCAGCACAGACCAGTCGCCGATGACGGCCGGCGCCTGCGCGCCCGCCGGGCTGGAAATGGCGCCGGCAATCAGCGCAGCGGCGGTCGCAGCCGTGGTTCGGCGTCGCATTCTGGGCTCCGTTCGACCCGCGCAAGGTCTGCCGGGCTCCCCTTCATAGCCCGAACCGCATCCCACCGCGACCCGGGCGAGACCACGCCGGTTCGTCGGAGCACTCCCAACTCGAAGATCGGCACCCGGTCGACAAGGGTCGGGACGAGGCTCGGCCGGCGCCGGGCACATGTTGGTGCGGGCCCTGGAGACGCTGAGCGGGCTCACGGTGAACGTTAGTACGCCTCCTCCGACGGCGGCAGACACGACCAGCTCACATCGCGGCGGCGGCCCTGGCAGCGTGGTCATATTGGCCCGAGAGGGCGCGGAGAAGGGCTGCGAGCTTCGACATCTCGGCCGGGTCGAGCCCGGTCGCCGCGACCGCTGCGACGAGCAGGCCCTCGCGGATCGAGCGATAGGAAAGGCTGGCCGTTTCGCCTGCCGGCGTGATCGTCACCGTCTTCTCCTTGCCGCGGCGCCCCGACTTCACGAGCCCCTGCACTTCCAGCTTCTTCAGCGCATAGGAGACGGTGTGGGTGTCCTCGATCGCCAGCACCAGACAGAGGTCGGCGAGCGTCTTCGGCCGGCCGCGGTGGTGCACCTGATGCAGCACCAGCACCTCCAGCGGCGACAGGCCGGGCGCGCCGGCCGCCGCCATGCCGCGGACCATCCAGCGGTGAAAGGCGTGGTTGGCCATCGTCAGCGCGAACTCGAGCTCCGACAGCGGCGGCAGGCGTCCATCGGCGAGGTGCGCGGCCGAGACGACCGGCCCGACGGCGCAACCGCTCGATGAAGGTTCGGACATTGTTCGCAGCCTCCCACTACGGCCGCCCTCCGGCCCTCCGTCAAACACAAATTATCGACAAATTCTCACTGACAGGCTAGGGCTGATCGGTGAAAGGGTGGAGGGTGTTGCAATGACCGCGACGGAATCCGGATTGGCGTCCCCGCCCCTTCCTGCGACCAACGATGACCGACCGGAGGAATCGGCCCGCTGGAGCTTCTGGGTCGATCGCGGCGGCACCTTCACCGACATCGTCGCCCGCCGACCCGACGGCCGCATCGCCGCTGCCAAGCTGCTGTCGGAGAACCCCGAGGCCTATGCGGACGCCGCCCTCGAGGGCATCCGGCGGTTCCTCGGTGTGGCGTCCGACGCACCGATCCCGGCGGACCGCATCGAGGCGGTCAAGATGGGCACCACCGTCGCGACCAACGCCTTGTTGGAGCGCAAGGGCGAGCGAACACTCCTCGTCGTCACCAGTGGCTTCCGCGACGCCCTGCGCATCGGCTACCAGGCGCGCCCGGACATCTTTGCCAAGCGCGTCGTCAAGCCGGAGATGCTCTATGAGAGCGTCGTCGAGGTGGCCGAGCGCGTTCGCGCCGACGGCGCCATCGAGCACGCTCCCGACCTCGTTCTCGTGCGGCATGATCTCGAACGGGCGCTGGCGACGGGCATCCGCTCCGTCGCCATCGTGCTGATGCACGCCTATGCCTATCCGGCACACGAGAAGCTCGTGGCGGCGCTCGCGCGCTCGATCGGCTTCACGCAGGTATCGACGAGCCACGAGGTCTCGCCGCTGATGAAGATCGTCGGCCGCGGCGACACCACTGTCGCTGACGCCTACCTGTCGCCGATCCTGCGCCGCTATGTCGACCGCGTCGCCGCCGAGCTCGGTGCCGGCGGCTCCGCGGCGGACGGCGACGCCACGCGGCTGATGTTCATGATGTCGTCCGGCGGCCTCACCGCCGCGAGCCTGTTCCAGGGGCGCGACGCCATCCTGTCGGGGCCGGCGGGCGGGGTCGTCGGCGCCGTCGAGACGTCGCTGATCGCCGGCGCCGACCGCGTCATCGGCTTCGACATGGGCGGCACGTCGACGGACGTCTCGCATTTTGCCGGCGAGTACGAGCGCGCCTTCGATACCGAGGTCGCCGGCGTCCGACTGCGCGCGCCGATGATGCGCATCCACACGGTGGCCGCCGGCGGCGGCTCGATCCTGCACTACGAGGCAGGGCGCTTCCGCGTCGGCCCGGACTCCGCCGGCGCCAATCCCGGCCCGGCGGCCTACCGCCGCGGCGGACCACTGACGGTGACGGACGCGAACGTCATGGTCGGCAAGCTCGTGCCGGCGGAGTTTCCGGCGATCTTCGGGCCCGACCAGGCGCAGCCCCTCGACGCCGAGGCCGTCCGCGCCGGCTTTGAGGCGCTCGCCGCCGAGGTCGGTGGCGGACGCTCGCCGGAGGAGATCGCCGAGGGCTTCCTCACCATCGCCAACGAGAACATGGCGAACGCCATCAAGAAGATTTCGGTCGCCCGCGGTCACGACGTCTCCTCCTATGCCCTCGCCTGCTTCGGCGGCGCCGGCGGCCAGCACGCCTGCCGCGTCGCGGATCGGCTGGCGATGACGCGGGTGCTGATCCACCCGCTGTCGGGGGTGCTGTCGGCCTACGGCATGGGTCTCGCCGACGTCCGCGCCAACCGCACGCGAACGATCGCCCGCCCCCTCGACGCAGCCGGCTACGGCGAGATCCGCGCCCAGGCGGCGGTGCTGGCGGCCGAGACGGCGCTGGAGCTGGGGCGCCAGGGCATCGCGCCCGCAGACATTCAGACCGAAATCCGCGTGCATCTGCGCTATGCCGGCACCGACACGCCGATCCCGGTGCCACTGGCCGACCCCGACATCATGGCCGAGGCGTTTGCGGCGTCCCACCGCCGCCAGTTCGGCTTCGTCTTCGAAGGCCGCGGGGTATTCGCCGAGGCGGTGGAGGCGGAAAGCCGAGGCGGCGGCGCCGGCCGCGACGAGCCGCAGCACGAGACGGCCGACGGCCCCGCGCCGGCGGCGGGCACCACGCGCCTCTTCACCGACGGCGCCTGGCGCGAGGGTGCGCTCCACCTCCGCGCCGACGTGCGGCCCGGTCAGACGATCGACGGCCCTGCCCTGCTCGTCGAGCCGCACCAAACGATCGTCGTCGAGCCTGGCTGGCGGGCGCACATCACCACCCACGACCATGTCGAGCTCACCCGTGTCGTGGCGCTGCCGGCGCGCACCGCCGTCGGCACGGCGGCCGACCCGGTGATGCTGGAGGTTTTCAACAACCTCTTCATGGCGATCGCCGAGCAGATGGGCATCACCCTGCAGAACACCGCCTATTCGGTGAACATCAAGGAACGGCTCGATTTCTCCTGCGCCGTCTTCGACGCAGACGGCCACCTCGTCGCCAACGCACCGCACATGCCGGTCCACCTCGGCTCGATGGACAGCTCGGTCGAGACGATCATCCGGCTGAACGACGGCCGCGTCCGCCCCGGCGACGTCTTCGCGCTGAACGCGCCCTACAACGGCGGCACCCACCTGCCCGACATCACCGTCGTCACGCCGGTGTTCGCCGACGGCGGGCGTGATCTGCGGTTCTGGGTGGCGAGCCGCGGCCACCACGCCGACATCGGCGGCACGGCGCCGGGCTCGATGACACCGCGCGCGACGACTGTGGAGGAGGAAGGCGTCCTCATCGACAATTTCAGGATTGTCGACCAAGGCGTTGCCAAGGAAGAAGAGTTTGTCGATCTTCTTACCTCGCACCGCTACCCGGTCCGCAACGTCCACCAGAACCTCGCCGACCTGCGGGCGCAGGTCGCGGCGAACGAACGCGGCGTCCACGAGCTCGGCAAGATGGTCGCCGAGTTCGGCATCGACGTCGTCCGCGCCTACATGGGCCACGTCCAGGACAACGCCGAAGAGAGCGTGCGGCGGGTTCTCGACGCCCTCCACGATGCTAGCTTCGCCGTCGAGACCGACCAGGGTGCCGTCATCCGCGTGGCGATTTCAGTCGACCGCGAGCGGCGCGAGGCGACGGTGGACTTCAGTGGCACGAGTCCGCAGCAGCCCAACAACTTCAACGCCCCCGAGCCGGTGACGCGTGCGGCCGTGCTCTACTGCTTCCGCGTCATGGTGGACGGCGACATCCCGATGAACGCCGGCTGCCTGAAGCCGATCCATATCGTCATCCCCGACGGATGCATGCTGAAGCCGCGCTACCCTGCCGCCGTGGTGGCCGGCAACGTCGAGACCAGCCAGCAGGTGACCAACGCCATCTTCGGCGCATTGGGCGCCATGGCCGCGAGCCAGGGCTCGATGAACAACCTCACCTTCGGCAACGACCGCTACCAGTACTATGAGACGATCTGCTCCGGCACGCCCGCGGGACCCGGCTTCGATGGCGCCGATGGGGTACACACCCACATGACCAACTCGCGGCTGACCGACCCGGAAGTCCTCGAGTTCCGGTTCCCGGTGCTGCTCGAGGACTTCCACATCCGCGCCGGCTCGGGCGGGCGCGGCCGCTGGTGTTCGGGTGACGGCACCAGCCGCACCCTCCGCTTCCTCGAAACGATGGACTGCGCCATCCTCTCTTCACACCGCCGCGTGCGCCCGCATGGTCTGGCCGGCGGCGAACCCGGCGAGCTCGGCCGGACGCTGGTGAAGCGGCGGGGCGGTCGGATCGAGACACTGGCGGGCTGCGACCAGACGGTGATCGAAGCCGGTGAATCGGTGACGGTCGTAACACCGACCGGCGGCGGCTTCGGCCCGGTCGACCAGAGGAAGCCGGACGCTTGAGCACCCGAGTCCGCCGCGCCCTTCCCCGCATCGGTCAGATCGCCCTGGAGTTCAGCACTCCGGGCGATCGGGGAGAGCCCCTGCGCGACCACCTGTCTTCCGTCGTCGCCTCCCCCGATGGCCGGACGCTGTGGCTCACCGCCGACGAGACGGCAACCGTCGAGCGCCTCAGTCTGTCGGCCGACGGCGCGCATTTCGAGGCCCATGAGCGGATCTCCCTGCACGAGCGCCTCGCCCTGCCCGGCGCCGCCGACGAGGAGGCCGACATCGAGGGACTGGCCCTGCGCGACGGATATCTCTGGATGGTTGGCTCCCACAGCCTGGCGCGCCGGCGGCCGAAGCGCGAGCACGGGCCTGAAACCGCGCTGGCGCGGTTGACCGACGTGAAACTCGAGGCGAACCGTTTTCTCTTCGGCCGGATCCCCCTCGACGGGGCGGACGAGAACGCCGTCGGCCTGGCCGACAAGGTGAAGGCCGCGACGGGCGACAAGCTGCGCACTGGTCGCCTGCCCATCGCCGAGAAGCCGAAGCACCTGAAGTCGGCGACCAGCCGCAGCGCGCTGACCGCCGCCGTCTGCGACGACGAGCATTTCGGCCGCTTCATCGACGTGCCCGCCAAGGAAAACGGCTTCGACATCGAGGGAATCGCCGTCCGTGGCGGTCGCGTCTTCCTCGGTCTTCGTGGTCCCGTGCTGCGGGGCTTCGCGACCGTCCTGGAAGTGGGCGTCTCCGAGGGCAAGGGGGGCGTGCTCGCACTCGAACCCGTCGCCGACGACGGTGCCATCTACCGTAAGCACTTCCTCGATCTCGACGGGCTCGGCGTGCGCGCGCTGTTGGCGCATGGCGACGACATGCTCATCCTCGCCGGCCCGACGATGGATCTGGACGGCCCCGTCCGCCTTTATGCCTGGCGCCGAGCCGCGGTGAGCGACGGTCCGCACCCCGCCGGCATCCAAGGCGGCGACGATGTCGCCTATCTCGGCGATCTGCCCCACGGCGATGGCGACGACCACGCCGAGGGCATGACGACGCTGCGGCTGCCGCGCTCGAACGTCGAGCACCTCCTCGTCGTCTACAATGAGCCGGCAGCCGGGCGGCGACGCGGTGAGCACGGCGTGCTCGCTGACGTCTTCGCCCTGCCCGGCGCTTGAGAGCGCGTTTGGGAACCTAGGCGCGACGTACGGCTTCGACCGCGCCTCTGCCGGCATGACGGACTTCGCCAAGGCAGCGAATGCGGCCACCAAGGCCTCCGCTCTCGCGACGATGGACACCCTGCTGCGAAGCTGGCTGAGGAAGCCCTGGCGAGATCTCTGATCTTGCAGGCTTTTTGACGAGGCGGCGTGGCGCGCCCTGTCAGACCGCCTTGCGGCGGAAGGCATAGGTCGCGTCCAGGCGCTCCGCCAGGTAGTCGCCGGCGGTGATCGGCGGGTAGCGGGCGGGCCGGGCGGGCGAAACGCAGCCCGGCAGGGCCTCCACCCTCGCGTCCGGATCCGCGTCGAGGAAGAAGGCCACCGAGGTTCGCTCGCGCTCCGGTGGCCGCACCCGGTGCGGCGTCGAGACATAGACGTCGTTCGTCCAGCGCATCAGGCAATCGCCGATGTTGCAGACGAACGTGCCGGGGATGTGCGGCGCGTCGATCCAGCGGCCGTCGCGCGTGCGCACCTCCAGCCCGGCGACGCCGTCCACCAGCAGGAGCGTGAGGTTGCCGTAGTCGGTGTGCTCGCCGGCGCCCGCCTGTCCCTCCGCGATCACCGCAGGGCGCGGCGGGTAGTGCAGCAACCGCAGACTGGCCGCCGGGCGCACCAGCGCGGCGGCGAAGTAGTCTTCCGGCAGCCCGAGATCGAACGCGAAACCGCGGTGCAGGCGCCGTCCGAGGTCGAGCACGGCCTCGTAGTAGGCGAGCATGGTGGCGCGGAAATCCTCGCCGTCCGGCCAAAGGTTGATCCCGCGGAACGGCTTGCCGGCAGCCACCTCCGGATCGTCTGGCGCGAGCTCGAGGCCGATGTTGAAGGCCTCCTTGAGGTCGGCCGGCTTGCTCGGATCGAGGCTTTCGCCACCAAGGCCGACATAGCCTCGATTGTGCGGCGAGCGCTCGATCGACAGCACCGTCTTCTCGGCGACCGGCAGGCCGAAGAAGCCGTTGGCGGACGCAAACACTTCCGCCAGCGCATCGGCCGCAATGCCGTGGCCTCCGACATAGAAGAAGCCGATCCCCCGGCAGGCGGCGCCGATCTCGGCGGCAATGCGGCGCCGAGCCGCCTCGTCCGGAGACGCCAGCGGCGAAACGTCGATGACGGGAATGGTGTCCATGCTCGCTTCCATCGTGGGCTATCGGTGCCGGGAAACGCATGCAGTTTGCGCGCCAGCGCGCAACCGAGCCGGGGGGCTCAGCGGCAGTAGCGGTAGGTGTTCTTGCGGACGTGGCGGGCGAGGTCGAGGTGCAGGTGGTCCCGGTGGGCGCTGTCGCCTTCGGGGCCGATGACGGTGGTGAAGCGGTCGCAGGCGCCACGGTGGACGGTGCGCAGGAACCGGCCCTCCTCCACCGTTCCCAACCAGCCGCCTTCGATCGTGATGCGGCGACCGTCGGCGAGGGTGAAGGAGGAGATGTCGAGGGCGTTGGCGAAGGAGTGCTCCGACAAGGGGCCCTTGCTGGAGCCATTGCGACCCCGACAGACATAGGAGCCGGCGACGCCGACCTCGACGACGGGCTGGCCGAAGTACTGCAAGGCGGCCGGCTGCACGGATTGTGCGAACCAGCGCTCCGTCGAGACGATCATCGGACAATCGAGGGTCGCCGGCGTCGAGAACGCCACCCGCCCGCCGAGGGCCGCCGTCATCACGAAAGCCCGGTCGGCGCCGCAGATCCCGGGGCCGTCGACGGCGCGTCGCGGTCGCACGAAGGCGGTGGGCTGTACGAGGCCCGAGCGCATGCAGGCGGCAGAAGCCTGGGCCCGCCAGGCCTCGCGTGGCTCGCTGCCGCGGTAGCCGAAGAAGCCGCACCCCGCCAGCGCGGCCGAGAGCAGCGCGACGGCGGCGAAGCGCGGGACGTGGCGGCGTTTCATGGACGACACCATCGCCAGCCCGTCCAAACCAGACGTTAATGCGAGGCCGCGGCAATCGCGTCGCCGCGACGGCGCGCCAGTGGTTCATGGCAAGCCGTGGGCCGCGCCGTCACGCCGCACCTTGCAATGCCGTTCCGCCAGAGGGCGTTGCGGGAGGATGGAATTCCACCAGCTGCGCCGCTTGCGCCTCTCATCGCCGTTGCGCGCTTAAGGCGACTTACTCTATCGTGATTATAAAGCCGCCCTTATTGTGCGGCGCACAACGTTTGGTCGGTTCCCTCGGACGGCGAACAGGGTTACCTTTTCGTTAGCTTGGGCACCAGCAGGAGGCAACGATGACTATCGCCAAGAGCCTCAACGTGTTCCTCGTAACCGTAGCGTTCGTGTTCATCGCGGCGATCGCTGTCGGCCTGTTCTGACAGCGGCGCGCTTCAGCGCCCGACGGTGAGCGGTTCGAGCCTGATCGGCTCTGGATCTGTGCACCGTTTTGGATGGGTCGCTTCGGAAACGACGTGTCGGACCCGTTGTTTCCACGGGACAAGTCGTTTCGGACGTGTCGTTCCGTCGGCGGTTAGCCTTCGCTGAGATGAACGGCTGCGAGCGCCTCATCGACCCAACGCTGTGCCGCTGCGACGGGTGGCGACTGATCCATGTCGCCATGGGCGGCGATCCAGATGTCCTGTGTGAACACAACGTCTGAGACCGGCAGCACCGCGGGTTCCCGCCGCCCGAGAAAGACCGGGAGCGGCGCCCGACCGACGCCTTTCGTCACCGCCGTCAAAGCCGTCGACCACTCCGCCACGCGCACCGCGACCCGGGGGCGGGGCACGTTCTCCGCCATCCACCGTGGTGTCGGCCCCGCGTCATCGCGGAGCAGGATTCCGACCCACTCCTGACAATCGGGACGGGCCGCCGGCGCATAGATCCGGAAGGGCATGACGGCGGCGCGGCGCAGTACCAGACCATCTTCCTCCGGGCGCGATTCGCGCACGGCCAGGTCGCAATCCGTGGCGAGGAGGGCTCCGGCCACGCGCGTGGAAAGATCGACCTTCAGGCCTGGGTAGCGGCGGGCAGAGCGCCGAGCGCCGGCGCGAGCACGTGGTCGATCAACAGCGGCGTCGCGATGATGCGCACCGTCGTCTCGGCGATGGCATTCGCCGTCGCGAGAGCGACACGGGCGGCAGCCACGGCCTCGTCGACCTGAGCGAGGCGACTGACGAAGACTTCTCCGGCAGGGGTGGGCACGAGCCGCCCGCCGCGCCGCTGAAACAGCTTGACGTCCGCGGCCTGCTCGAGCCGGGCGATCCGCCGGGAGATCGTCGCCTGGTCGAGGCCGAGGGCAGCAGCGGCGCGCTCCTGCGTGCCCGTGCGCCAAACCTCCAGCACCGTCTCGAAGTCGTCCCACCGCACTTTCATGCGGAAAATCATAAGCCCGATGCAATAGCGCGTAAAGCGCGAATCCTATTCGGCCGCTTGCCGCATCCGCAGCGGGTCATAGGCGAGGATCGGCGCCAGCCAGCGCTCCGCCTCCTCGACCGGCCAGGCCTTGCGGGCGGCGTAGTCCTCGATCTGGTCCCGTTCGATTTTGCCGACGCCGAAGTAGTGGCTTTCCGGTCGGGCGAAGTATAGCCCGGAGACCGACGACGCAGGCCACATCGCGCAGCTCTCGGTGAGGCGGATGCCGATGGCCGCCTCCGCGTCGAGCAGGCGGAACAGCGTGCGCTTCTCGGTGTGGTCGGGCTGCGCCGGATAGCCGGGCGCCGGGCGGATGCCCTGGTAGGCCTCGCCGATCATCTCGGCATTGCTCAATGTCTCGTCGGGGGCATAGCCCCAGAGCTCACGGCGCACCTTGGCGTGCAGGGCCTCGGCGAAGGCCTCGGCGAGCCGGTCCGCCAGCGACTGCGACAGGATCTTCGAATAGTCGTCGTTGGCGCGCGCGAAGCGCTCGGCCACCACATCCTCGCCGAAGCCGGTCGACACCGCGAAGCCGCCCACATAATCGGCGACCCCCGCCGCGGTGGGGGCGACAAAATCTGACAGAGCCGCGTTGCCGCGGTCGCTCGCCCGCACCATCTGCTGGCGCAGCGTGTGCAGCGTCGCCAGCCGCTCGCGCCGCTCCTCGTCGGCGTAAACGACGATGTCATCACCGTCGGCGGCGGCCGGCCAGAAGCCGACCACGGCCCGCGGCATCAGCCAGTCCTCGGCGACCATCTGGGTCAGCATCGCCCGCGCGTCGGCATAGAGGGCGCGCGCGGCCTCGCCGACCTTCGGGTCGTCGAACAGCATCGGATAGGTCCCCTTGATCTCCCAGGCGGAGAAGAAGGGCGTCCAGTCGATGAAGTCGACCAGATCGGCGAGCCGCCAGTCGTCGATGACACGCGCGCCGAGGAAGCTCGGCCGAACCATCGGCGCAGTCGCGTCGAGGGCGAGCCGCTTCGCCCGCGCCTGCTCCAGCGGCAGCCGCCGGCGGTCCGCCTGGCCGCGGGCGTGGACCTCTGCAATCGTCTCGTACTCGGCCTTCACCTCGTCGAAGAAGGCGGTGCGGTCCGACATCAGCCGCGACACCACGCCGACCGCGCGGCTCGCATCGGTGACGTAGACCGACTGGCCGCGCTGATAGTTCGGATGGATCTTCACCGCCGTGTGGATGCGGCTCGTCGTGGCGCCGCCTATGAGCAGCGGCATGTCGAAGCCTTCGCGCTCCATCTCAGCGGCGACGTGGCACATTTCGTCGAGCGACGGCGTGATCAGCCCGGAAAGCCCGATGATGTCGACGTTCTCGTTGCGGGCGGTCTCCAGGATGCGGGTCGACGACACCATCACGCCGAGGTCGATCACCTCGAAATTGTTGCACTGGAGCACGACGCCGACGATGTTCTTGCCGATGTCGTGGACGTCGCCCTTGACGGTCGCGAGCAGCACCTTGCCGGTGGCGGAGCGCTGGTCGAGACCACTGAGGCGCTTCTCCTCCTCCATGAACGGCATCAGGTAGGCGACCGCCTGCTTCATCACCCGGGCCGACTTGACCACCTGCGGCAGGAACATCTTGCCGGCGCCGAACAGATCGCCGACGACGTTCATGCCGGCCATCAGCGGCCCCTCGATGACGTGCAACGGCCGCGCCACCGTCTGGCGCGCCTCCTCGGTGTCGACCTCGATGAATTCGGTGATGCCGGAGACCAGTGCGTGCTCGAGGCGCTTGCCGACGGGCCAGGAGCGCCAGGCGGCGTCGACTTCCTTCTTCTGCACGCCATCGCCCTTGAAGCGCGCCGCTGCATCGACGAGGCGTTCGGTCGAATCCTTGCGACGGTTGAGGACGACGTCCTCGCAGAGCTCGCGCAGTTCCGGGTCGATGTCGTCGTAGACCGTCAGCTGGCCTGCGTTGACGATGCCCATGTCCATGCCGGCGGCAATCGCATGGTAGAGGAACACCGAGTGCATCGCCGCGCGCACGGGCTCGTTGCCGCGGAACGAGAACGACAGGTTGGAGACGCCGCCGGAGACGTGGGCGCCGGCCAGGTTCTCGCGGATCCAGCGGGTCGCCTCGATGAAGTCGACGCCGTAGTTGTCGTGTTCCTCGATGCCCGTCGCCACCGCGAAGATGTTGGGATCGAAGATGATGTCCTCGGGCGGGAAGCCGACCTCGTCGACCAGGATGTCGTAGGAGCGCCGGCAGATCTCGATCTTGCGCTGATAGGTGTCGGCCTGGCCCTTCTCGTCGAAGGCCATGACGACGACGGCAGCGCCATAGCGCAGCACGCGGCGGGCCGCCTCGCGGAAGGCCTCCTCGCCCTCCTTCATCGAGATCGAATTGACGATCCCCTTGCCCTGCAGGCACTTGAGGCCAGCTTCGATCACCGACCACTTCGACGAATCGACCATCACCGGCACGCGCGCGATGTCCGGTTCGGCGGCGACGAGGTTGAGGAACGTCACCATCGCCTGCTCGGAATCGAGCAGGCCTTCGTCCATGTTGACGTCAATGATCTGGGCGCCGTTCTCGACCTGCTCGCGCGCCACCTCGAGGGCAGTGCCGTAGTCACCCTCCTTGATCAGCTTGCGAAAGCGCGCCGAGCCCGTGACGTTGGTGCGCTCGCCGATATTGATAAACGTGGCCGTGCGGGTCATTCCGGCGAGCCTTTGAGATCAAACGGGGCCTTGGGGAGACGGAAAGCGCGAGCGCTCACGCCGCGAACGGCTCGAGGCCCGCGAGTCGCAGGCGAACGTCGGCCTTCGGGATTAGCCGCGGGGGCTTGCCCTGAACTGCCGCCGCGATCGCCGCGATATGCTCGGGCGTGGTGCCGCAACAGCCGCCGACGATATTGACGAGGCCGGCATCGGCGAACTCGCCGATGAGCGCCGCCGTCGCCGCCGGGCTCTCGTCGTACTCGCCGAACTCGTTCGGCAGGCCCGCATTCGGATAGGCGCAGACAAGCGTGTCGGCGACCCGGGAGATCTCGGCGATGTGCGCGCGCATCTCCTTGGCGCCGAGCGCGCAATTGAGGCCGATCGAGAACGGCCGACCATGCCGCACCGAGTACCAGAACGCCGTCGGCGTCTGCCCCGACAGGGTGCGGCCCGAAAGGTCGGTGATGGTGCCGGACACCATCACCGGCAACCGGAAGCCGACCTCTTCGAACACCTCCTCGACGGCGAACAGCGCCGCCTTGGCATTCAGAGTGTCAAAGACGGTCTCGACGAGGATCAGGTCGGCGCCACCGTCGACGAGCCCCCGCGTCGCCTCGCCATAGGCAATGCGCAGATCGTCGAAGGAGACGGCGCGGAAGCCTGGGTTGTTGACGTCCGGTGAGATCGAGGCGGTGCGGTTGGTCGGGCCGATGGCACCTGCGACGAAGCGCGGCCGCGACGGATCGCGCGCGGTGATGGTGTCGGCCACCTCGCGGGCGAGCCTCGCCCCTTCGAAGTTGAGCTCGTAGGCGAGCGCCTCCATGCCGTAGTCGGCCATGGCGATGGTCGTCGAGGAGAAGGTGTTCGTCTCGACGACGTCGGCGCCGGCCTCGAAATAGGCCGTGTGCACGGCGCGGATGGCGTCCGGCTGCGTCAGGCTCAGAAGGTCGTTGTTGCCCTTCACGTCGCTCGGCCAGTCGGCGAAGCGGCTGCCGCGGAAATCGCCCTCCGAGAACTTGTAGCGCTGCAGCATCGTGCCCATTGCCCCGTCGATCACCAGGATGCGGCGGGCGGCGATCTCGGTCAGCTGGGCGCCGGCGCGCGCGGCGGCGGCGGCACGGGGATGCGTCATCGTCGTCTCCTCCGCCTCAAGCCGCCGCCGCGACGCTGTCCGGCCGCAGGCCGAGCAGATGGCAGATGGCGTAGACGAGGTCGGCCCGGTTCAAAGTGTAGAAGTGGAAGTCGGTGACGCCGCGATCGACCAGGTCCATCACCTGCTCGGCTGCGACCGCAGCGGAGACAAGCTGCCGTGTGGCGGCGTCGGCCTCCAGCCCCTCGAAACGCCGCCGCACCCAGTCTGGCACGGTCGCCCCGCAGCGCTCGGCGAAGCGGGTGACCTGCGCGAGGCTCAGCACCGGCATGATGCCGGCGACGATCGGGATATCGATGCCGGCGGCGCGGGCGCGCTCGATGTAGGCGTCGTAGAGATCGTTGTCGAAGAAGAACTGGGTGATCGCCCGCGTCGCCCCGGCATCGACCTTGCGCTTCAGGGCTTCGATCTCGGTCGCCCAGTCGGGGCTCTCGGGGTGGCGCTCCGGATAGGCCGAGACCGACACCTCGAAATCGGCGATGCGGCGTACACCGGCCACCAGTTCGTCGGAGAAGGCGTAGCCGTCGGGATGCGGCGTGTAGCGCGCGCCCACCCCTTCGGGCGGATCGCCGCGCAGCGCCACGATGTGGCGCACGCCCGCCGCCCAGTAGGAGCGGACGACGGCATCGACCTCCTCGCGGCTCGCCGCGACGCAGGTCAGGTGCGCCGCCGGCTTCAGCGGCGTCTCGCGGATGAGCCGCTCGACGGTGGCGTGCGTGCGCTCGCGCGTCGAGCCACCGGCACCGTAGGTCACCGAGACGAAGCTCGGCGACAGCGGCGCGAGCCGCGCGATCGAACCCCACAGCCGGCGCTCCATGTCCTCGGACGTCGGCGGAAAGAACTCGAACGAGACGCTGAAGGGCGCTTCGCCGCCGGCGCGGCTGAGGCGGGGAACGGGGGTCATCATGCCGTCGTCTCCAGGCGTCGGGTCTTGTCGCCGGCGACCTCGATGCGCGGGTCGCGGGCGAGCCAAAGCGTTACGGTGAGCTGCCCGTCGGAGCCGGCGGGCGGTGCGAGGTCCTCGATGCGCTCGACGTCGAGGCCGGCGGCGCGAAGCCAACCCTCCACCTGTTCGTGCGAGAAGCCGAGGCGACGGTGAGCATGCTCGGCGCGCAGGAACTCGAGGTCGTGCGGCGCGAAGTCGACGACGAGCAGCCGTCCGCCCGGCCGCACGGCACGCGCCGCCTCGGCGACGGCCCTGGCCGGATCTTCCAGGAAGTGCAGCACCTGATGGATCGTGACGACGTCGAAGCTTCCGCGCGGAACGGCGAGCGCATAGACGTCGCCGTGACGGACCTGGGCGTTCGGCACACCGTTGTGGTCGAGGTTGGCGCGTGCGACGGCCAGCATCGGCTGGCTGGCGTCGATGCCGACGCCGCGATCATAGAGATCGGCGAAAAGCTCCAGCATCCGCCCGGTGCCAGTGCCGAGATCGAGGAAGCCGCCGAACGGCCGTGTCCCGATCGCCCGCCGGATCGCCGCCTCGACCGCCTCCTCGGGGACGTGTAGCGAGCGCAGCCGGTCCCAGGTGTCGGCGTTTGCGGCAAAATAGGAGGCCGCCGATTCGGCGTGGGCGCGCTTGACCGCTTCCAGCCGCTGCCGGTCCCGCGACAACACGCCGTCGGCGGCGTCCAGGCGCTGGACGAGGGCCGCGCCAAGCGCTCCGGCGGCGTCGTCCGCGCCGAGACGATAATAGGCCCAGGCGCCCTCGGGGTAGCGGCGCACGACGCCGGCCTCGACGAGCAGCTTGAGATGGCGCGAGATGCGTGGCTGGCTCTGGCCGAGGATGGCGGTGAGGTCCTTGACGGTGAGATCGCTCGCCGAAAGCAGCGCCAGGATACGCAGGCGCGACGGCTCGCCCGCCGCCTTCAGGCAGGCGACCAACGGGTCGAGGGCGAGCGGGGCGTCCTTCGTCACGAGCGGGCTCCAATCCATATAAAGATATGTTTATCTCTTTGGCTCCAGCGGTTCAAGACCCTCCCCGTTCGTCCGCGCCTCGTTGTGCCCGCCCGCCCGCATTGACCGTTCGTCGGGCACGCGGCCAGATGTGCGGATTGCCGCGTCGTTGGTGATGGTCCGACGACGGAGGAAACACAAAGGTGGGGGAAGCGATATGGCCGAGGGGAACTGGATCGACGTCGGTGGCGCCGACGAGTTGGCGGCGATGCCGCTGGCGGCGGTGAAGGCGGCCACGACGAGACTCGCGGTGTCCTGCCGCGACGGCGTCTTCGGCGCCGTCTCGAATGCCTGCAACCATGTCGGCGGCCCCCTTGGCGAGGGCACACTCGACGGCGACTACGTCGTCTGTCCTTGGCACCAGTGGAAATTCCACCGCGTCACCGGTCGCGGCGAGCCGGGTTTCGAGGCGGACCAGGTTCCCGCCTATCCAGTTCGGGTCGAGGCGGGGCGCGTGCTCGTCGACCTCGCCGCCGGCACACCGCGGACGAAGTCGCCGCATGAGCCGCATCCGCTGGAACGACCGGTCGTGCGCGCGCCCGGCCCCATTCGCGTCCTCGGCCTCTCGACAACGGCGATGGATGGCGATGCGCCGCGCTACTCGGGCTCGGACGACCTCCTCGCCTCGGCGCTCTCAGCCGCTGCCGCCGAGGGCTGCGAGACGCAGCTGATCCGCCTGAACGACCTCTCGTTCGAGGCCTGCAAGGGCTACTACTCGAAGGCGGCGCATGCCTGCACATGGCCATGCTCGGTCACGCAGATGCGTCCAGACGACGGCCTGACGCCGGTCTATGAGGCGCTTGTCCACTGGTGCGACGTCGTCCTCGTCGCCACCCCGATCCGTTGGGGCCAGGCGAGCTCGCTCTATTTCCGCATGGCCGAGCGACTGAACACCATCCAGAATCAGGTGACGATCCGCAACCGCGTGCTGATCCGCAACAAGGTCGCCGCCTTCATCATCGTCGGCGGCCAGGACAACGTGCAGGGCGTCGCCGGCCAGATGCTCGGCTTCTTCGCCGAGCTCGGCTTCCATTTTCCGCAATTCCCCTATGTCGCGCACTCACGCGGCTGGACGGCGGAGGACATGCAGAACAACGTCGCCGCCGTCAGGAACTCCCGTCCCCTGCACGCCGGCGCCGGCGAACTGGCGCTCCGCGCAGCCGCGCTCGCAGAACGTCTCCTCGACGCCGAGGCCCGCGAGCACATCATCCGCGGCGGCCGCAAGGCGCAGCCGATCTGAAAGGCGCAGCCGATCCGACGGCCCGGCAGCGCGCTGGTCTGGTCCGTCACTGATACTCGAAGATGCGCCGGAAGATGCCGGGGGTGATCGACGAGATCGGGTTGAACGACAGGGTCGGATCGGCGATCGGCCCGTCGAGCTTGAAGGTGATGCCGAACAGGCCACCGTCCCGGCCACCACCGAGGATCTCGCCGAGCACGGGGATGCGCCCGAACAGGTTGTTGATGGCGAAGATCGGGATATAGGTCCCCGAGATCGAGATGCGGCCGGTATCGAGGCGAACGGTACCGGTGGCCGTGCCCCCCGAACCCGCCCCGCGCAGCACGGCGTCCACGATCGTCAGCACGCCGTCGGTGAGGCGGAAGTCCAGGTTGAGGCGATCGAAGCTGGTGGCCGAGGCCGGGATCTGGGCCTGCGACGAGCCCACCTGACCATTGCGCCCGCCAGGATTCTGGGCAGCTGTCTCGATCAGCCGGGAGAGCTTCGGGTCCTCGACGATCTGGAATTCGCGGACGGTGGCGCGCCCCTGCGAGCCGCCCTCACCGATGCGCGCCTCGACTGTTCCACGCCCACCCCGCATCGTTCCGTAGAAATCGAGAAGCCGCAGCAGACCGCCGGCGTCGCCGGCCGTCACCGACAACGTCTGTGCGTCGCCGTCCGGTTTCAGGGCGATCTGCAGATCTGCCCCATCAATTCGCCCGGAAACGGTGACGTTGCGGGGACCATTGCCCTGCACCCGCGCCTTGGCGCGCAGCCCCTCGATGCTGACGCCGTTGTAACCGATGAACCGTTGCAACTGTGCATCGACGTCGATCGGCATCGTCAATTGGTCTTTGCCACCCTTGCCGCCGGCCGACATCTGCTTGATCAGCCCACGCCCGTCGAACCGAGCCCCGCGGACGCTGATCGCATAGGCGCCTCCCCGCTCGCGCTTGATATCGACCGAGGCGCTGTCGCCGGGCCGCAGCGAGAAAGTGCCGAGCGAGGCGGAAGAAAGACCGCCCTTCGCATCCAGCGCCAGCGAGCCGGCGACCCGCACCCCTTCCGATTGGAAGACCAGATCGCGAATGTCCTTGGCGCCCTCGCGGCCGATCAGCCGAAAAGTCGCCTGGGCAGCGACCCCGACGCCTTTCGTCCAGCCGATGCCCGGGATCGTCAGGCTCGCCTTGGAGAGATCGACCGCGACTGACTGACCGTCCGGGCCAGCATCGGCGACTTCGACCGAAATCGATCCCTTCAGGATGCCGTCGAGACCCGGCGCTTGCGCCCTCAGTTCCTTCTCCGACAGCGTGAACGTCACGCCGCGCTTCGCGGCGCCGCCACCCGAGGGCTGCACCACATCGATGTTTGCCCGGATGCCGTCGATCAGCGCCGTTCCCTTGGCGGACACCGTCGCCTTGTCGGCGACGATCTTGAGGTTGGCGTCGGCGATGCGGTGGCCATCAATCGGGGCGGTGGACCCGACGCCGCGGAGCGTCGCACTGAGTGTCCAGGTCAATTGATTCATATCGAGGCGCGCGTCCATCGGGCCGTGCACCGAAAGGTCCGCCAGCGCTTCCCCCGACAGCGCCGCCGGATCGATCTTCAGGGCGGCCATCGCCCGCATCGGCTCCGCGTTGGCCAGGGCCGCGAGCGCGGCGGCGGAGCCGGAGATCGTGGCGGTGGTGGTGGTGACGAGGGGGTGGATGCGCAGCTCGTCCACCGTCACCTTCGCCGGGGCGACCGTCGCGTCGCCGCCGATGGCAGCGGCGAGGATCCCCCGCGTGACGTCCACGGCCAATGTCGGTCCGAGGATGTGCCCCTCACCCGCCGCGGCGGTCAGCGGCGGCAGCGACCCGAGCATCCGCAACGACCCATCCTCGAAACCGAAGCGGATATCGGGCAGCGGCTGGCCCGGCTCGGTCGTCATCGGGTCGGGATCGAGGTCGAGCGGACCAAGGTCTACATCGATCTGGCCGCTGACGAGGCGCCCGCCAAGCACGCTCTGGATCATCCAGGTCCGCGCCGGCGGCACGATCGGGCGCGGCCAGACGCGGATGAAGGTGCCGAAGTCGGTGGGAGACGTGACCTGTGCGAGCAGCCGCACCTTCGGGCCGCCCGGACCTAGCACGATGCGTGCTGATCCGGTCCCGCTTCCGTTGGGGGCCTTCAGGTCGACGCGGTCGATGTTGATGACGATGTTGCGTGGGTCGAAGCTGCCGTCGGCGATAGCCGATTCCAATTCCACCGGAGCGCCCGGCACATCGGGCGGCGCCAGGATGGCCCGCGGCAGCGTCAGCTGGAAGCGCCACAGCGGATCGGCCGCCGATGCCGCCGTCAGGGTTCCGGCAATCAGGAGTTGCCAGCCGTCGAACTCCAGCGGCGAAGGGTTGAGGGCGAAATCGTTGGTCTGCGGCCGCCAGACGAGGTTGGCCTGCGCCCGCGTGAGTTCGACCGACGGGGCGTTGCGGACGGCGATCTGACCTGGTCCGACGTCGATAGACATCGAGGCCGCCGAGGCGCGGCCATCCGCACCGAATTCGGCGTTGACGCCGGCACCGACGACCAGATCGTCGGAGACGAGCTTCGTGCCGAGCACCTCGGCGATGCTGATACCATCGATCGACGCGGCGAAGCTCGACCTGGCCTGCGACAGGTTTCGCGAAATCGCACCCGTCCAGCGACTGGTGCCGACCTGCGCTTCGGCGCGAACCTCGACGGCACCGGTCGCGGCCGCCTCCGCCCTGAACGAGACCGAGCGAAGCTCGAGCGGCGGCAGTGGCTCGGGCCGATCGAGGCGCACCTGGCCGTCGCGAACCTCGATCAGTTCGACACCGTTCTGGGCAGCGACGAGCGCGATGCGACCAAGCCGCTCGTCGATGTTCTCGAGCAGTTCGATCGGTTCCGGTTGCCCCATTTCCCCGGGCTGCAGCGGCGCGAGATTGACGATCGGCCGCTCGATGATCAGCGCATGCACGCGCACGCTTCGGCTGATCACCAGTGCATCGGCATCGATGTCGATGACGATCGCCGGGACCTCCGCTGTGCCCGTCGGACCTTGCAGCCGGATGTCGTCGAGCTCGAGCACGAGGCCCATCGACTGGCGCCACGACAGCGACGCTGCGCCAACACTGGCCGTTCCTTCGGCGCCCACGAGCGTCTGCAGAATCGACTGCGCCTCGCGTGCCGCCATGGCGATGCCGATCGGCGCCAGCATCAGCCGAACGGCGATGCCGACCACGGCGACGATCAGGAGGACGGCGATGATTCCACACGACCACGCGACGCGACGCCCCCGCCGACGGCGTCTCGGGGCTGCGATCGTCGCAGGCTCGGCGCGTTTCTCGGGCGGGTCGCGCGACGTCTCGTCGTGGGCGCGCTTCGACGTCATCGCGGCTGCAGAAATCCGCCGCCGTTCACCTTGCGGATCGGCGCGGCGGATGGTTCAACCACCCCCTGAAAACCCAAGGACACCGACATGACTGTCATCGTGGAAGGCACGGACGCTCCCGATTTTTCACTGCCGACCGACGACGGCGGCATGTTCCGACTTTCCGATCATAAAGGTAGTCCGGTCGTGGTCTACTTCTACCCTAAGGACGACACCTCCGGGTGCACGCGGGAGGCGATCGATTTCACGCAGCTCGCTGCGGAGTTCAAGGACGCAGGAGCCGTGGTCGTCGGCATCTCCCCGGATTCGGTGGCGAGCCACAAGAAATTCCGCGCCAAGCATGAGCTCGGCGTCGTCCTCGCTGCCGACGAGGGCAAGGAGGCGCTCGAGCGCTACGGCGTCTGGGCGGAGAAGTCGATGTATGGTCGCAAGTACATGGGCGTCGAGCGGACCACCGTGCTGGTCGACGGTGGCGGCAAGGTGGCGCGCGTCTGGAACAAGGTGAAGGTTCCCGGCCATGCCGAGGAGGTGCTAGCTGCCGTGAAGGGCCTGGCCGCCGTGAAGGACTCGGCGAAGGCTTGATCGCCGCCGCCCCTCCTTCGCTCGCCCCTCCTTCCCTCGCCGCTGCGGCGCGAGCCATCGTCGCCGCGTCCGAGCCCATCGGCAAGGTCGCCCGGGCGATCGAGGCGGCCGATCTCTGGCGCACCCATCGGCTTTCCCTCGTTCGACCGACCCTCGATCCGCCGGTCCCCGACCGGCCCGGGCGGCCATTGCGCCCGCTTTTGCTCGCCCCGCGCGACATGCCGAAACGATCCGGCTCCGCCAGCGGTCGCATCGCCTACCTGCACGCCATCGCCCACATCGAGCTGAACGCGATCGACCTCGCCTGGGACATCGTCGGCCGCTTCGCCGACGCCGGCATGCCGCGCTCCTTCTATGACGACTGGGTGCGTGTGGGCGTCGAGGAAGCCGGCCACTTTCGCCTGCTCGCCGCCCGGCTCGCCGAACTCGGTGCCACCTATGGCGATCTGCCGGCCCACGACGGCTTCTGGCAGGCGGCCGCGGAGACCGGCCATTCCCTCGCCGCGCGACTGGCGATCGTGCCGCTGGTGCTGGAGGCACGCGGGCTGGACGTGACGCCGTCGCTGATCACCAAGGCCGTCGCGGAGGGAGACGAGGCCACGGCCGACATCCTGAAGACCATCTACGAGGACGAGAAGGGCCATGTCGCCGTGGGCGCGAAGTGGTTCCGCTTCCTCTGTGATCGCGAGCGCACGGCACCGGAACCGCGTTTCCACGCGCTCGTGCGCCGGCATTTCCGCAGCGCGCTGAAGCCGCCCTTCAATGACCGCGCCCGCTCGGAAGCCGGCCTGACGCCGGGCTTCTATCGGCCGTTGGAAACCATCCGCACCTGACAAATCAAGGAGCTGACCGGAGCGCCGCATCGAGGTCGATGAAGGCGGCGTCCACGGCCAGCGTCCGCAGAATCCCATCGTGCCGCTGGCGGGCGACCTGCAGCCCGAGCACGGTGCCGGGATCGTCGGCGGCGAGCAGCGGGCCCCCGGAATATCCGTCGGGGGCGACGCAATCTGTCGCGAGGACGGCGGCATCGGCCGGCAGATGACCGGTGGCGACGCAGTTCGCCAGCACGGTCGGCACAAAGGGCCGCCCCCGACCGTAACCCACCGCCACCATGCGGACACCGGCCACGGCCGGCTCGCGGGCGAGCCGCAGCGGCACGATCTCGGGGGGCGCGGGCTCCACCAGGGCGATGACGGCATAGTCCTGGCCAACCGTCCCGGCGCCCGGCCGAAATCCTTCCGCGACACGGTAGGAAGCGGCGCGGCCGTGGAAGAGATAGTCGCCCCGTGCGAACCCCAGCAGCACGTGGATCGCCTGGGCCCGCAGAAACACACCCGTGCGGTCGTTGAAGACGCAGTGGGCGGCCGTCACAACGCGGTCCGGCGCCACCAGCACGCCCGTGCAACTGCCGCCGACGCTGTTGTTGACGCGGCCGATCGCTGTCCACGGCGGGATGGTGGCATCCACCGTCTCGCCGACCGCCGGCACGACCGCGTCGCGCGCCACTGCCGGACTGCCCGCCGGAACGATGCCCCCCGCCGGCACGAGGAACGCCAGCGCGGCCGTCACGCTGGCGAGCGCCCGCGTCGCCATCGTCAATCGACGTCCGAGATCGCCTTGGTCTCGCCACTGACGCGCTGGGCGAGTGCTGCCTCCATGAAGGCGTCGAGGTCGCCGTTCAGCACCGCCTGGGTGTTGCTCGTCTCGACGCCCGTGCGCAGGTCCTTCACCATCTGATAGGGCTGCAGCACGTAGGAGCGGATCTGGTGGCCCCAGCCGATGTCGGACTTGGTGGCCTCCGTCGCCATCGCCGCCTCCTCGCGCTTCTTCAGCTCGAGCTCGTAGAGGCGGGCGCGCAGCATCTTCCAGGCGGTCGCCCGGTTCTTGTGCTGCGAGCGCTCGTTCTGGCACGCCACCGCGATACCCGTCGGCAGATGCGTGATGCGAACCGCCGAATCGGTGGTGTTGATGTGCTGGCCGCCCGAGCCGGAGGCCCGGTAGGTGTCGATGCGGCACTCGCTCTCGTTCACCTCGATCTCGATGGTGTCGTCGACCACCGGATAGACCCAGACGCTGGCGAAGCTCGTCTGACGCCGGGCGTTGGCGTCGAACGGCGAGATGCGCACGAGGCGATGCACACCCGATTCGGTCTTGAGCCAGCCATAGGCGGCCTCGCCCTTCACCTGGATCGTCGCGGACTTCACGCCCGCCTGTTCGCCGGCGTTCTCTTCGATGAGTTCGACCGACAGGCCGTGCTGCTCGGCCCAGCGCGTGTACATGCGCAGGAGCATCAGCGCCCAGTCCTGGCTCTCGGTGCCGCCGGCGCCGGCATGGACTTCGAGGAAGCTGTCGTTACCGTCGGCCTCGCCGGAGAGCAACGCATCGACCTGGCGCTTGGCGAGATCGGCACGCAGCTGCCGCAGCACCTGTTCGGCATCGGCGACGATGCTCTCCTCGTCTTCGGCCTCGCCCATCTCGATGAGCTCGACGGCGTCTTGCGTCTCCCGCTCGAGCTGCTCGACGGCACCGATCTGGCGATCGAGGCGACGCCGCTCGGTCATCAGCCGCTGGGCCCGCTCGGGGTCGTCCCAGAGCGACGGCGATTCGGCGGCGGCGTTCAGCTCCGCCAGGCGGATCTTGGCGCGATCCCAGTCAAAGATGCCTCCTCAGCAGGCTGATTGCCTGCTGGATCTCGTCGACGATCGACTCGATCTCTGCGCGCATGAAGAACCTTCTTGCGACCGATGGGTTGATGGATGGCTGGCGCGGCGCGCCGCCGGAGGCCGCCGGCGCCGGAGCGTCGGTCGGCCCTGTTCAGGGGTACCTGCTCAGGGGTGTCTGCTCAGGGGTGTCTGCTCAGTAAAGGCCGCCGGTACCGGAGTAAACCGCTCGCTCCGCCTCGGGCGAGACGCGCCGGTTCTGCGCGTCGCCTTCGCCCGTATAGGAGAAGTCGCTGACGATCGACACGCCCTCGCCGGGAGCCGTGCCGGGCTTGAACGCCTCGATGACGACGTTGCCGCCGCTGCCCGACACGCGCTGTCCGGAGGTCCTGTCGATCGGCACCAGCTTGATGCCTTCGGGAATACGGAAGGCGACGGACGGCTTGTCGGCCAGCGCCTCCTTCATGAACTCGGTGAAGATCGGCGCCGCCATCACGCCGCCCGTGGCGCCCCTGCCCATCGGCTGGGGCTGGTCGAAACCGATGAAGACGCCGGCGACGAGATCCGGCGTGTAGCCGACGAACCAGGCATCCTTCTCCTCGTTCGTCGTGCCGGTCTTGCCGGCAATCGGCTTGCCGACCTGCTTGACCACCGTGGCCGTACCGCGCTGGACGACGCCTTCCATCATCGAGGTGATCTGGTAGGCGCTCATCGGGTCGAGCACCTGCTCGGACTCGTCGATCAACGTCGGCTCGGGCTGCTGCGCCCACGTCTCCGCAACGCAGCCCTCGCAGATGCGGGCGTCGTGCTTGTAGATCGTGTTGCCGTAGCGGTCCTGAATGCGGTCGATCAGCGTCGGCACGATCTTCTTGCCGCCGTTGGCGATGATCGCATAGGCCGACGTCAGCCTCAGCACCGTCGTTTCGCCGGCGCCCAGCGCCATCGGCAAATAGGGCAGCAGGTCGTCATAGATGCCGAAGCGCTTCGAATACTCGGCGACGAGCGGCATGCCCATGTCCTTGGCGAGCCGGACCGTCATCAGGTTGCGCGAGCGCTCGATGCCAAGGCGCAGTGTCGACGGCCCACCGTACTTGCCGCCGTAGTTCTTCGGCGACCAGACGCGGCCGACACCGTCGGGGATGGAGATCGGTCCATCGACGATGACGCTCGCCGGCGTATAGCCGTTGTCGAGGGCGGCGGCATAGACGAACGGCTTGTAGGAGGACCCCGGCTGGCGCCAGGCTTGGGTGGCCCGGTTGAACTCGCTGTCGCCATAGGAGAAGCCGCCGACGAGGGCGAGCACGCGCCCGGTGTGCGGATCCATCACCACCATGGCCCCGGAGACGTTCGGAACCTGGCGAAGCCGCCAGATGTCCTCGCCTTCTTCCGGCACTTTCTCGACATAGACGACGTCGCCCGGCGACACCGCCTGCGACATCTTGTTGATGCCGGCAATGGTGAACTGGTTCGGAGGCACGCGCCCGCTCGGCCGGCCGACGATCTTCTGCGGATCGGCGCGATACATCATCCGCCGCTTCCACGAAAGCGTCGACAGCGTGACGCGCCCGGTGTCGCGCTCGCTGGCGATGGCGCCGGAGACTTCGACGTTCGGGCGAAGGCCGATCACCGCATCCTGGTCCGACACGGAGAGCACCACTGCCAGCCGCCACTCGGGCACGTCGATCAGCGGCGGCACCTTCGAGAGCGGAATGCCCCAGTCGCCGGTCGCCAGATCGACCCTCTCCACCGGACCGCGCCACGAACCACGCTGCACGTCGAACTTCATCAGCCCGGCGTTGAGCTGCCTGCGCGCGATGACCTGCAGCTTCGGATCGAGGGTCGCCCGGACGGACATGCCGCCGCCATAGAGGCCGCTCTCACCATAGAGCTGGTAGATGCGGCGACGAACTTCCTCGGCAAAATAGTCTGTGGCGACCAGGTGCGGGCCGGTGTGGCGCGGCGTGACGCGCAATGGCTCGGCGCGGGCGGCGTCGGCGGTCGCCTTTTCGATGACGCCGTCCTCCTCCATACGGTCCACCACCCAGTTGCGCCGCTCGATGGCGCGATCGGGGAAGCGGAACGGATGATAGTTGTTCGGCGCCTTCGGCAACGCCGCGAGGTAGGCCGCTTCGGCGACGGTCAGCTCGTGCACCGACTTGTCGAAATAGACGAGCGAGGCCGCCGCGACGCCGTAGGCGCCGAGACCGAGATAGATGTCGTTGAGGTAGAGCTCGAGGATCTTGTCCTTCGTGAACGCCGCCTCCATCCGCATCGACAGGATGGCTTCCTTGATCTTGCGATCCACGGTGGGGTCGTTCGTCAACAGGAAGTTCTTGGCGACCTGCTGGGTGATCGTCGAGGCGCCGACTGGACGGCGCCCGGAGCCGCGATTGCGGACGTTGGTGATCAGCGCGCGAATGATGCCGGAGGGATCGATACCGTTGTGCTGATAGAAATTCTTGTCTTCGGCCGACAGGAACGCCTGCTTGATGAGATCCGGCACTGCCTGGATCGGCAGGAACAGCCGGCGCTCCACGGCATACTCGGCGACGAGGCTGCCGTCGGCGGCATGCACGCGGGTCATCACCGGCGGCTCATACTTGCGCAGGGCCGTGTAGTCCGGCAGGTCGGAACTCATCGAGCTCACATACCAGGCGACACCGGCGGCGCCGATCAGCGCGAACACGGATCCGATCCCGAACAGGTATCCGATCGTGCGAAGAAGAAACGTCATCGCGTCCACTCGCGCTTCGAGGCCAACGGCCAACCCGCCTTACACCGGATCTCGAACACTGAGAAACCGGCTACGTCATCCCGGCGACGCGTCTTGCGGCCGCTCCTGCCTCCTTGGCAGGCCGACCGCACAAAACCTCACCGGACCGTTGCCCCGTGCGTCAGTTACGACGCGACCCCGCCGGAGGCAACCCCACACCCAATCCCCGCACCCAATCTTCAACCGGCGCGACGGTCGAACGTCACGGCCGCGCCGCGGCGACATCACCCTGCTCTCCACCCACGGCGCGCATCAGCGGGCCGTCGGATGTCGGCGCATCGCTGCCGACGCCGATGGCCGAGTCGGTCGCTGCCGACGGGCCACCTTTGACGGCGGCATCGACGCCGACCTCGCCGCCTGCACCGGCTGCGGCGAGACGGGGCGCGAAGAAGCCGCGAATCGCCTCGACCATCGCCTCGGCCGTGCCGTCACGCCATTTCTCCGACAGCATCAGGGCTTCATCGTGGCGGTTCGTCATATAGCCGAGTTCGACCAGCACCGACGGGACATCGTGGGCCCGCAGCACGCGGAAGCCGGCGTAACGGTGGGGATTGGAGTTCAGCTTGGTGTGCCCGCCGATGGCGCCGATCAATACCTCGGCGGCCCGGTGCGACATCGTCTTGGTCTCGCGGCGGGCGAGGTCGATGAGGATGTCGGTGACATCGTCGGGCGTCTCGTTGAGATCCACACCGGCAATCACGTCGGAGTGATTTTCCTGGGCGGCAATGGCCGCCGCGTCCGCGTCGGAGGCGCGCTCGGAGACCGTGTAGACGGTAGCGCCCCGGACATAGGACTGTGGCGCCGCATCGGCGTGGATGGAGACGAAAAGGTCGGCCGCAACCTGCCGGGCGAAGGCGGTGCGGTCGTCGAGGGAGACGAACACGTCGTCATCGCGCGTCAGCCGCACCTCGAACAACCCGGTTCCTTCGAGCTTGCGCTTCAGAAGACTGGCGAAATCGAGGGTGATGTCCTTTTCCAGCGTCCCCTGCCCGCCGGCGGCGCCGGTGTCGATGCCGCCGTGGCCGGCGTCGAGCACGATGAGGGGCCGCACACGCGCCTGGCGGAGAGCGGCCGCGGCCGTACCGCCGTCGCTCTCGCGGGGACCGGTGCGGGCATCGCGTGCACGGGCCGCTTCTGCCACGAAGGCCGCCTCGTCGACGGCGACGAGGTCGATCACCAGGCGAGCCGGCTGCGCATCGACCGGCGGCAGCACGAAGGCCTTGTCCACCGCCGCAGCGCGCGCGAGGTCGATGACGACGCGCGACTTGCCGACCGCCAGCAGGCCGTAGCGCCAGGAAGCGACAAGGCCGCGCCCCTGTCGGCCGGCGTCCGGCGCGAGCGCGAACCGGAGCTGCGGCAGATCGATCACGATCCGGTGTGGGTCGGCGAGCGGAAACACCGCAAAACCGACCTGCGAGGTAAGATCGACGACGAACCGCGTGCGCGCAGCGTCGCCGGCGACGCGCGCCATCGTCGCCACCAGTTCCGTCGGCGCCACGGTATCGGCCGGACCGGAGGCGGCGATCGGCGAGCCACCGGGCTGACCACCGTCCTGCGCCACAGCCAGAGCCGAAGCGCCAGCGATGGCGAGGAGAATCGACAGGGCGAGAGGGGCGAGTGTGCGCAGCATTCCGTTCCGCCGTCGGCGACCGGAGGCAAGACCCGGCATTCGTTCATACCCGATAGGCGGGACGGCGTTAATCGCTGGTTGACCGCACCGCGGAGGCCGGCAATCGTTCGTCTGCCCATGCACCGTGCTTGCCAACGGAAACACGTGTTCGTAAATAGGGTTGGTTGCGTAGGATTCACTTCACCTCTGCGCACCGACCCGCGTCTCGCGGCTCCGGTTCCGCAATCCGGTCAGATGATCGGCTCGCCCTTCCGGGTCGCCCCTCGCGCTCATTCTCCGTCGCGGATGACCGCCGGACCAGCCACTCCTTCCGGAACGCTCCGGTGAGGATCTCGGACCAGCGGGCCGCGCTCCCAGCAGCGGCCCCTTTGCCGTCAGCCGCGGAGCGATCATCACGTCGGACCGCCGTTGGTGCGCAGCGAACCCGTTCGCCTGCACCGCAATGATAGCAGTCGCGGCACCGGTCTCGGTGCCCGGCGCCCCTGGGGAGAACGAGCGCCGAGCTCGCTTTGCACTGGACGAATGACGCGCCGCCTCAGCCCGCATCACGCACCAAAGCCGCCGGCACTCGCTGGCCGGTTTGCGTGGGCCGCGCGCGCGCCCCGTCCGGTCTCCCCGTTCCCACACCATCCTGGATCCCGTCCCGGGATCGCCCCAAGAGCCGGCCCGCCGCGCGGCTGCACGCCCACAGGCGTGCACAGCGGCTGCGGCCGTGGAGACTTCCCCCCATGGCAAACAAGATGCTCGTCGATGCAACCCACCCGGAAGAGACCCGGGTGGTCGTGGTTCGCGGTAGCCGCGTCGAAGAGTTCGATTTCGAGTCCGCCACCCGCAAGCCGCTCCGCGGCAACATCTATCTGGCGAAGGTAACGCGGGTCGAGCCGTCCCTGCAGGCCGCTTTCATCGAGTATGGCGGCAACCGCCACGGCTTCCTCGCCTTCAGCGAGATCCATCCGGACTACTACCAGATCCCCTTCGCCGACCGTCAGGCGCTGCTGGAGCAGGAGGCAGAGGACGAACGCTCCGCCGCTGACGATCACCACGAAGCGCAGGATGCGGCCGAGGCTGCCCCCGCGGCAGAGGACACGCACGCCGAGCGCGTTTCCGACGCCGACACCGCCGACGATCACGGCTCGGTCGAGACGGTGGAGACCAGCGAGACGGTCGAATCGGTCGGGGCCGAAGACGCGCTCGAGGAGGTGCCGGAGCGCCGACCGCAGCGCATGCGGCGCTCCTACAAGATTCAGGAGGTCGTCAAGCGCCGGCAGGTGATGCTGGTGCAGGTCGTCAAGGAGGAGCGCGGCAACAAGGGTGCGGCGCTCACTACCTATCTTTCGCTCGCCGGCCGGTACGCCGTGTTGATGCCGAATACCGCCCGTGGCGGCGGTATCAGCCGCAAGATCACCAGCGCGGTCGACCGCAAGCGCCTCAAGCAGATCGCCACCGACCTCGAAGTGCCGGAGGGGATGGGCGTCATCCTGCGTACCGCCGGCGCCAACCGCACCAAGGTCGAGGTCAAGCGCGACTTCGAATATCTGCTGCGACTGTGGGAGAGCGTCCGCGAACTGACATTGAAGTCGGTCGCCCCCAATCTCGTCTACGAGGAAGGCAGCCTGATCAAGCGGTCGATCCGCGATCTCTACAACAAGGACATCGACGAAGTCATTGTCGCCGGTGACGAGGGCTACCGCGAAGCCAAGGACTTCATGCGCATGCTCATGCCGAGCCATGCCAAGAACGTCCAGCCCTACCGCGAGGCCTCGCCGGTCTTCACCCGCTTCGGTGTCGAGGCGCAGCTCGATGCGATGTTCTCGCCGCAGGTGACACTGAAGTCCGGCGGCTACCTCGTCCTGCACCAGACCGAGGCGCTGGTCTCCGTCGACGTCAACTCGGGGCGATCAACCCGCGAGCACAACATCGAGGACACCGCCCTCCAGACGAACCTCGAGGCTGCCGACGAGGTCGCGCGCCAGTTGCGGCTGCGGGATCTCGCCGGTCTCATCGTCATCGACTTCATCGACATGGAGGAGAAGCGCAACAACCGCGCCGTCGAGAAGCGGTTGAAGGAAGCGCTGCGCACCGATCGCGCGCGCATCCAGGTGGGGCGCATCTCTCACTTCGGCCTGATGGAGATGTCGCGCCAGCGCATTCGCACCGGCGTCGTGGAGAGTTCGACGCAGGTCTGCCCGCACTGCTTCGGCACCGGCGTCGTCCGCTCCACCGAATCAGTTGCCCTGCATGTGCTGCGCGTCATCGAGGACGTGCTGCTCAAGAGCGCCGCGAACGACCTGAACGTGCGCTGCCGCACGGCGGTTGCCCTCTATATCCTCAACCAGAAGCGCCGCCACCTCGCCGACATCGAAGCGCGCTTCGGCGTGATGATCACCATCGCCGCCGACGAGACGCTCGGCACGCAGTTGCACGCGATCGAAAAGGGCGAGTTGGCGACACGCCCGGTGCCGGCACCGCAGCGGTCGGTCGACAGCGTCGTCAAAGTCGATTCGATCGAGCCCGAGGACGACGACGCCGACGTCGAGGACGACGAGGCGGAGGTCGACGAGCCGCAGGTCGCCGAGGCTCGGCCAGAGCGAGCCCAGCAACCACCGCGTGCCGCCACTGCCGAGGGCGAAGCACCGCGCCGGCGCCGGCGCCGTCGTCGGCGGCGGAGCGGCGAGCCGAACGGCAACGGCAACGGCGATCGTGACGCCTCCGGCAATCACGCGTCGTCGGGCAATCAGGACGATGGCGACGATGGTGACGATGGTGACGACGCCGCGGAGACGACGGCGACCGAGGCGGTCGTGGCCGACACCAGCGGATCGCCCGCGGCCCAGCCGGCCGACAGCCCGTCTGAGATGGCGGTGACGGATGGCAATGCGACCGCGATTGCGGTGGCGGAGGGCGAAGCTGAGACGCCGGCCATCGGCGAGGACGCCGAGGCCGACGCCGGCGAGGACAAGCGCCGCCGTCGCCGCGGCCGCCGTGGCGGTCGCCGCCGTGCCGAGGACAGCAATGGCGGCGAGGAAGCCGCCGACGGTGCCTCGATCGAGGCGGCCGGCTCGGACGCCGTCACCGCTGTCGCGGAGACCGCGCCAGAGGCATCCGCCGTTCCGGCCGAGACCGTCGCGGAGCCGACCGGCGAAAGCTCCACCTTCGAGCCTGCCGTGACAGTCGAGGCAGCCCCGGTCGTCGAGACCCCTGCCCCCGCGGCGATGCCGGCGGCGGTCGCAACGGAAGCGGCGGCGGCGCCGGCGGACGCGGCCCCCTCGCGGGAGCCCGTGGAACCGGAGGCGAAGACGGCGACATCCGAGCCGGTGGCCGCCGAACCAGCGGCAGAGCCGGATGATGGCCGTCCGAAGCGCTCGGGGTGGTGGCAGCGGCGCTCGTTCTTCTGAGCCCCGGCTGCACGACGCGGCGACGGGACACGCGAACGCCCCGATCCGGGCAAGAGCGGCCACGCAACCGCCAGGAATGACGGCTCTTCCGCCAGGGAGAGCCGTCGCTCGACGCCGCGCTGCCGCCGCATTTTCCGCCTTCGGTGCCGTTGGCGACGAAGCGAGGTGAATCGGCGAGGCCCGGATGGGGGAACACCGCCATTTCTGGCGATGGGGCGCATTCTGGAACGGCGCGATGAAGTCGCGCCGCCGCGGCCTGGTCGGCGCCATCCTCTCGGCCGTTGCGGCAACCAACCTCGTCGCAATGCCAGTGTCGGCACAGCCGTCCGGCTCGATCCCGCTGGTGCGGGACGCAGAGACCGAAGGGCTGCTTCGGGACTATCTGTCGCCGATCCTGAAGGCGGCCGGCTTGCCGGGCGGCACCACCGAGGTGGTGCTCATCAACCGGCGCGACTTCAATGCCTTCGTTGTCGACAGCCGCCGTATCTTCATCAATGTCGGCGTCATCACCGCCTCTGAAACGCCCAATGAAGTCATCGGCGTGCTCGCCCATGAAACTGGCCACATCGCTGGCGGCCATCTCGTGCGGATGCGCGACGCCATGGCGAAGGCGCAGCTGATGGCGGCAATCGGCATGATGCTCGGCATCGGCGCGATGGTGGCGGGCGCCGGCACGGGCAGTGGCGAGATGGGTCAGGCCGGTATCGGCGTCGCCGGCGCCGGCATGCAGACGGCACAGCGCAGCTTCCTCGCCTACCAACGCGGTGAGGAGGAGTCCGCCGACCGCGCCGCTCTCAAGTACCTCGACAAGACGAAGCAGTCCGCGAAGGGCATGATCCGCGTCTTCGAACGCTTCGCCGACCAGCAGCTTCTGTCGGCACGCTTTGCCGACCCTTACGCCCAGAGCCACCCGATGCCGCGCGATCGCATTGCGCAACTCGAGGAACGGGCCCGCAAGAGCCCCTATTTCGACGCGGTCGATCCTCCCGCCTTGCAGGCGCGCCACGACCTCGTGCGCGCCAAGCTCATCGCCTTCACCGAGGCACCGGCGAGCATCGTCCGCCGTTATCCGGCCACCGACCAGAGCCTGCCGGCCCACTATGCACGCGCCGTTCTGGCCCATCGCATCCGCGACCCGCAGAGCGCCCAGCGGGAACTCGACGCGCTCATCAAGGCGCAGCCGACCAACGCCTTCTTCTGGGAGCTGAAGGGCCAGGCCCTTCTGGAGACCGGCCGCCCGAAGGAGGCGATCGCCGCGCTGCGCAAGGCGGTCGCGCTCGCACCGAATGCGCCGCTCATTCGGACGATGCTCGGCGAGGCGATGGTGGCGACCGGCGACCGTTCGTTGGCCGACGAGGCCGTCGGGCAGCTGAACCGCGGGCTCGCCACCGATTCGCTCGGCGGCATGTCCTATCGCCAGCTCGCCACCGCCTATGCCCAGCGTGGCGAAATCGGCATGGCCGACCTCGCCACCGCGCGCGGCCTGATGGCCGAAGGCAACATCGATGCCGCCCGCCGCTACGCCGCCCGCGCCCAGACGAAGTTAAAGCCAGGATCGCCCGCCTGGCTTCAAGCCGACGACATCGTGTCGTATAAGCCCGCCAAGCCCTGATCTCGCGCGGAGCCGGCACGGTCCCCGGTCTTCGCCCTTCGCCTGTGGACCGACGGAAGATCTCAACATGCGCGCATTCCTGGCCGCCATCGGCGCCATCGTCCTGGCAGCCGGCGCGGCGATCTCCCTCGCCGGGCCGGCCCTCTCGCAGTCAGCCGAAACGCCCGCCCCGCTCGATCGCGCCGGCGTCGAGACGATCGTGCGGGAGTATCTCTTGGCCAACCCGGAAATCCTGCAGGAGGCGTTCGCCGCGCTCGAGCGCAAGCAGGCCGCCGCGCAGGAGGAACAGCGCGTCGCCGCCATCACCGAGCAGCGCGACATCATCTTCAACTCGACCCGCCAGGTGGTGCTCGGCAATGTCGACGGCGACGTCTCGCTGGTCGAGTTCTTCGATTACAACTGCGGCTACTGCAAGCGCGCGATGGCGGACCTTGTGCGGCTCCTGAAGGAGCATCCCGACCTGCGCGTCGTCCTGAAGGAATTCCCGGTGCTCGGCCGCGGCTCCACCGAGGCGGCGCAGGTGTCCATCGCCGTCAACGAGGTGGCTCCGGAGCGCTACCTCGACTTCCACCTCGCCTTGCTCAGCCACGAGGGGCCGATCGACCGCGCCGCGGCGCTCGATGTCGTCGAGAAGCTCGGCCTGCCGCTCGACAAGATTTCCGAAGTGATGGCGGGGCCGATCGTCGCCGAGACCATCGAGGAGGTCTACGGCCTCGCCAGCGCGCTCGGCATCAACGGGACGCCGTCCTATGTCATCGGCGACAAGGTTCTCGTCGGTGCGGTCGGCTACGAGACGCTCGCCGCCGATGTGGAAGACGCCTGCTCTGGAACGACCAGCTGCTGATCGGTCGTTCCCACGGCGCCCGCGAGCCCCTATAAGCGGCGCACCCGAAGGCCGGCCCGCCTGGCCGCGCCTCGGGTCGTGCCCACATAGAAACAGCGCTGCGTCGGATGGCTATCCCGGTCCTCGTCCTCAACGGCCCGAACCTCAACCTGCTCGGACTGCGCGAGCCGGGGATCTATGGCAGCGCGACGCTCTCCGATATCGAGGAGCTCTGCCGCATCACCGGCGAGCGCCTCGACCTGGAGGTGGACTTCCGACAGTCCAATCACGAAGGCGAGCTGATCGACATCATTCATGCCGCGCGCATGGCAGCGCGTGGCATCGCCATCAACGCCGGCGCCTATACCCATACGTCGATCGCGCTGCACGATGCGATCCGTGCCGTAGCGCTGCCGACAGTTGAGCTGCATCTTTCAAATGTGCACGCTCGCGAAAGCTTTCGTCATCATTCTTACCTCGCACCAGCGGCGACGGGCGTGATCTGCGGGTTCGGTCCGCGCAGCTACGTGCTCGCGCTGGAAGCGCTCGCCGGCATTCTCGCCGGCTGATCGGCGCCGATTGACAGAGAGACCCATGTCCAACGCCAAGCCCACCATCGACTCGGCCCTCATTCGCGAGCTCGCGGACCTCCTGAAGGAGACCGAGCTGACCGAGATCGAAGTCGAGCAGCCGAACCTGCGGATCCGCGTTTCCCGCGCAGCGCCGATGGCCGCCGCCGCGGTGGCGGTGCCGACGGCGGTTGCAGCAGCGCCCGCCGCAGCGGCAGCGCCCGACGCCCACCATCACCCCGGCGCAGTGAAGTCGCCGATGGTCGGCACCGCCTATCGTGGTCCCGAACCGACCGCCAAGCCGTTCGTCGAGGTCGGCGACCGCGTCGCCGTCGGGCAGACGCTGCTCATCGTCGAGGCGATGAAGACGATGAACCAGATCCCGGCCCCGACTGCCGGCACGGTGACCGCGATCCTCGTCGAGGACGGCCAACCGGTGGAATACGGTGAGCCGCTGGTCATCATCGAATGACCATGTTCTCGAAGATCCTCATCGCCAACCGCGGCGAGATCGCACTGCGCATCCTGCGCGCCTGCAAGGAGCTCGGCATCGCCACGGTCGCGGTCCACTCCACTGCCGACGCCGATGCCATGCACGTGCGCCTGGCCGACGAGAGCGTCTGCATCGGCCCGCCGCCCGCGCGCGATAGTTACCTCAACATCCCCTCTCTTCTGGCGGCGTGCGAGATCACCGGCGCCGATGCGGTGCATCCGGGCTACGGCTTTCTCTCCGAGAACGCCCGCTTCGCCGACATCCTCGCCGCACACGGCATCGCCTTCATCGGCCCTTCGGCCGAGCACATCCGCATCATGGGCGACAAGATCGAGGCGAAGCGCACGGCGCTGCGGCTCGGCATCCCCGTCGTCCCCGGCTCGGACGGCGCCGTCACCTCCGAAGTGGACGCCCGCCGCATCGCCGCCGACATCGGCTTTCCCGTCTTGATCAAGGCGTCGGCCGGCGGCGGCGGCCGCGGCATGAAGGTGGCGCACACCGCCGACGATCTCGAGATCGCGCTCGCCACCGCCCGCTCCGAAGCAAAGGCGGCGTTCGGCGACGACGCCGTCTACATCGAGAAATATCTCGCCAAGCCGCGCCATATCGAGATCCAGGTGCTCGGCGACGGCAATGGCGGCGCCGTCCACCTCGGCGAGCGCGACTGCTCGCTGCAGCGCCGGCACCAGAAGGTCTGGGAGGAGGCGCTGTCGCCGGCCCTCAACGACAGCCAGCGCCAGGAGATCGGCGAGACGGTCGCCACCGCCATGCGGGAGCTGCGCTACTCGGGCGCCGGCACCGTGGAGTTCCTCTATGAGGATGGCCAGTTCTACTTCATCGAGATGAACACGCGGCTGCAGGTCGAGCACCCGGTCACCGAGATGATCACCGGCATCGACATCGTCAACGAGCAGATCCGCGTCGCTTCCGGCTCGCCGCTGTCGATGCGCCAGTCCGACATCACCTTCAACGGCCACGCCATCGAGTGCCGCATCAACGCCGAGGACCCACGCACCTTCGCACCCTCCCCCGGCCGGATCTCCTATTTCCATCCGCCCGGCGGGCTCGGCGTTCGCGTCGATTCCGGCGTCTATCAGGGCTATGTCATCCCGCCGAACTACGACAGCCTGATCGGCAAGCTGATCGTGCATGGCCGCAACCGCGTCGAGTGCATGATGCGGCTCCGGCGCTGCCTCGACGAGTTCGTCGTCGATGGCATCCGCTCGACGATCCCGCTGTTCCGGGCGCTCGTCGACGATCCGGACATCGCTAACGGCGTATATGACATTCACTGGCTGGAGAACTGGCTCGGCTCGCACGCGTGAGCCGCCCGTGGCGGATGCGATGACCGGCAAGAACGACGTCGTCCTCGAGATCACGCCTCAGGTGCTGCTCAAGGCCTATGCCTGCGGCATCTTTCCGATGGCCGAATCGGCGGACGATCCGGGGCTCTACTGGATCGAGCCGGAGCGGCGCGGCATCATCCCGCTCGACCGCTTCTACATTCCCCATCGCCTCGCTCGCACCGTCCGCTCAGACCGCTTCGAGGTGCGTGTCGACCATGACTTCGGCGCCGTCATGGACGGCTGCGCCGCCTCGGTGCCGGGTCGCCGCAAGACCTGGATCAACACCCGCATCCGCCGCCTCTATGGCGAGTTGCACACCATCGGCCACGGCCACTCGGTCGAGGCGTGGCGGGACGGCCGCCTCGTCGGCGGTCTCTACGGTGTGCGGCTCGGCAAGGCGTTCTTCGGCGAGAGCATGTTCAGCCGCGAAAGCGACGCCTCGAAGGTGGCGCTCGTCCACTTGGTCGCACGCCTGATCGCCGGCGGCTTCACGCTGCTCGATACCCAGTTCGTCACCGACCATCTCGCCCGTTTCGGCGCACTGGAGGTCGGTCGACGCGACTATCAGCGCCAGCTCGACGCCGCCCTCGACGGCTTCGGCGATTTCACTCGGGCGCCGCGACAGCTGAACGGCGCCGAGGCGCTCTCAATCCTCGGGGGCGTCTGACGAGGCGTCGGGCGAATCGGCCAGCGGGATATCGGTGCTCGGCGGGATGATCAGCGGCTTCGGCAGCGGCAGCGGGAACCAGCCCGGCGGCCGCTCGATCAGTTCCACCTCGTCTTCCGAGAAACGCGACATGTCGAAGCCTTCCGGCGGCGCGACGTCGGAGGAAGCACGACAATCGGTCAGCCAGACGTCGTAGATCGCATGGTCGACGGCGTTGAGGCCGGGGCTCGCGGCGAACATCCAGCCGGTGAAGATGCGCTGGATGCGGTTGTCGAGGGTGATCTCGTCGACCTCGACGAAGCCGTCGGTCTGCGGCGTCTCCGAAGAGGGGCGCGAATAGCAGACGCGCGGCGTCACCCGCAGGGCGCCGAATTGCACCGTCTCGTCGATGTAGACGTCGAAGGCAATGATGCGGCCGGTGATCTTGTCGAGGCCGCTGAAGACGGCCACCGCGTTCGACAGCTTGGTGTCGCGCGGCGGCGCCGGCGCCACGATCTCCGGCTCGGGCAGGATTTCGACCACCTGGGCCACCGCCGGGCTCAGGGCACCCGCGGCCGCAAAGAGAACACCGGCGCACCGCCCTGCCGCGCTGAGACTTGCCATCGAAACCCGTCGGTGGAACGCCGGGGCCGCCGGTCTGGCCACCCCTCGGCGCCGCTTTAGCACTGCCATCCAGCCGAGAAAAGGCGCAACGGCCGGATGCCTGCCGATTCCCGCGCCGCCCCGTCCGGCCACACTCAGGCGAGCCTGTCGAGGGCTTCGACGACTTTGGCGCGCCGCTGCAGGGCCTCTTCCCGCTTCTCCCGCTCGCCCTCGACGACCTCTTCGGGAGCACGTGCGATGAAATCGGGCTTCGACAGCTTGGCGTCGATGCGCGCCACGTCGGCGTCGATCTTGGCGAGTTCCTTCTCGAGCCGCGTCCGCTCGGCGGCGAGGTCGATGATGCCGGCGAGCGGCAGGCAGGCGACCGTCGAACCAAGGACGATCTGTGCCGACTGCGGCGGTGCCGCCTGGGCGAGCTCGATCGTCTCGATACGTGCCAGCCGCTTGATCTCGGCATCGTTCGCCGAGAGGCGGCGGTGCGTCTCGGCATCGGCCCCGACGACGACGAGCGGCACCATCGCGGCGCCCGGCACGTTCGTCTCGACGCGGACGGAGCGGATGGCACTGATAAGGTCGATCAGCCAGTTCACCTCGGCGGCAGCGGCCTCGTCGCCGGCGGTAGCCGAAGGCCACGGCGCATGGGTAAGCAGGGCGTGGCCGCGCGTGGGCCCAGCCTCGCCGGTGCGCATCCACAGTTCCTCCGTGACGAACGGCATGAACGGGTGCAGCACCGCGAAGATCTGGTCGAGCGCCCAGGCAGTGACCGCGCGAATCTCGTCCTTCTCGGCACTGTCGGGGCCAATCAGCGTCGGCTTTGCGAGCTCGACGAACCAGTCACAGAAGGTGTTCCAGGTGAAGCGGTAGACGGCACCGGCGGCGTCGTTGAAGCGGAAGGCCTCGAGCGCCGCGGTCACCTCGACCGTCGCCTTGCCGGTCTCGGCGACGATCCAGCGCGCCAGCGTCGTCTTCGCCGTCGCCGGATCGAAACCCTCGACGCGCACGCAGCCGTTCATCTCGGCGAATCGGGCGGCGTTCCAGAGCTTCGTGGCGAACGAGCGGTAGCCCGCCACGCGCGCCGTCGCGAGCTTGATGTCTCGCCCCTGCGCCGCCATCGCGGCGAGCGTGAAGCGCAGCGCGTCGGCGCCGTATTCCGACATCAGGTCGAGCGGGTCGATGACGTTGCCCTTCGACTTCGACATTTTCGCCCCCTTCTCGTCGCGGACGAGGGCGTGGATGTAGACGGTGTCGAACGGCACCTCCTTCATGAAGTGCAGCCCCGCCATCATCATGCGGGCGACCCAGAAGAAGATGATGTCGAAGCCGGTGACGAGCACCGAGGTCGGATAATAGCGGGCGAGCTCCGGCGTCTTGTCGGGCCAGCCGAGGGTCGAGAACGGCCACAGCGCCGAGGAGAACCAGGTGTCGAGCACGTCCTCGTCGCGCGTCAGTGGCGTCGGCGTGCCGAACTTCTTCTCGGCCTGAGCGAGCGCCTCCGCCTCGCTGCGGGCAACGAAACAGCTGCCGTCCGGCGCGTACCACGCCGGGATCTGGTGGCCCCACCACAGCTGGCGCGAGACGCACCACGGCTGGATGTTCTCCATCCACTCGAAGTAGGTCTTCTCCCAGTTCTTCGGCACGAACACCGTGCGGTCGGCGCGCACCGCCTCGATCGCCGGCTTGGCCAGTGTCTTGGCGTCGACATACCACTGGTCGGTCAGGAACGGCTCGATGACGACGTTGGAGCGGTCGCCGTGCGGCACGGCGTGGGTGTGCTCCTCGATCTTCTCGAGGAGGCCCCGCGCCTCCATCATCTCGACGATCGCCGCGCGGGCCTTGAAGCGGTCGACGCCATGCAGGGCGAGCGCCTCGGTCACATCACTCGAGACCGGCAGGCCGGCGAGGAAGGCCTCGTTGCCGTCGAGCGCCATCCGCGCCTCGGCGTCCAGCACCGAGATCAACGGCAGGCCGTGCCGGCGGCCGACTTCGAAGTCGTTGAAGTCGTGGGCGGGCGTGATCTTGACGGCGCCAGTGCCCTTCTCGGGATCGGAGTACTCGTCGGCGACGATCGGGATGCGGCGGCCGACCAGCGGCAGCACGACGTGTGCCCTCGCCTCCACCAGCGCCAGATAGCGCTCATCTTCGGGATGCACCGCGACAGCGGTGTCGCCGAGCATCGTTTCCGGCCGCGTCGTCGCGACGACGACGAAGCTCGACGGATCGTCTGGCGAGAACGTCCGGCCCTCGATCGGGTAGCGGAAGTGCCAGAGCTTGCCCTTCACCTCGACGGGGACGACCTCGAGGTCGGAGATCGCCGTCTGGAACTTCGGGTCCCAGTTGACGAGGCGCTTGTCGCGATAGATCAGCCCCTGCTCATAGAGGCTGACGAAGACCTCGAGGACCGCCTTCGACAGGCCCTCGTCCATGGTGAAGCGCTCGCGGCTCCAGTCGCAGGAGGCGCCGAGCCGCTTCAGCTGGTTCTGGATCGAGCCGCCGGACTGCTCCTTCCAGGCCCAGACGCGACGGACGAAAGCCTCGCGCCCGAGGCCACGACGGGTCTCGCCGCTCTCGGCGAGTTGCCGCTCCACCACCATCTGCGTGGCGATGCCGGCATGGTCCATGCCCGGCTGCCAGAGCACGTCGCGCCCGCGCATGCGCTCGAACCGGCACAGCACGTCCTGCAGCGTGTTGTTGAGCGCGTGGCCCATGTGCAGGGAGCCGGTGACGTTCGGCGGCGGGATGACGATCGTGAACGGCTTGGCGCCCGCAGGCGCGCCCGCGCCGGCGGCAAACGCGCGGCTGTCATCCCAAAGCGCGGAAATACGCGGCTCGATGGCGGCCGCGTCGTAGGTCTTGTCCAGCATCTCGAATTCTTGGCTAGCGTGCGGTCAGGCCGTGCAAGTGCCCGCAACGGAAGGTGCGAGTCAACCGGCGCTCCGCACCGTGGATGAGCACAGCGGCTGCCAGCTGCTGTCCCTGCGGAGGCGGCAGCGTTGTGGTGTCGCTCAGCGCTCGCCGCGCGAGATCCGGTCGATCTCCTGCTTCACCATCCGCTCGACCATGCGCGGCAGGTTCTGGTCGAGCCAGGTGCGCAGCATCGGCCGCAGCAAATCGCGGACGAGGTCCTCCAGCGTCCGCGGGTTCTGCGACAGGATGGTGCGCGACAGCGCCTCGAAGGAGGCCCCGACCGAGCCGTTCGCCTGCTCCGAGATCAGGCGATCGTCGTCACGGCCGTCGGCGGACGCCGGGCGGGAGGGCTCCGCCGGGCCGCGCGCTGCCGTCTCCGGCCGGACCGCCGACACCGTCGCGCGCTGCTGTTCCGACATCCTCGTCTCCACCTTCTGGTCTGCCGCGATGAGCGCGACATCCTCGGCCCCGGCTGCGAGCCCGTCAACGAAACGACGACCGACACGCCGCTCCAGCGGCTCATCGTTTGGCGGCGATGTGGCGGCCACGAAGGAGGAGCGCATCGTCTCCCCCAGCACAGCCGCAACCTGCGCGGCCATCCAGTCTTCCGTATCGTCGACGTCGCTCGCCTCGGCCGTGGCAGCCGCTACCGAACCCGGGGGTGATGAGGAGGTCGCGGGCACTGCCGCCACCGGCCCTGGGGCGTTGCCGTCCGCGATCATGCGATGAATCGACGCCAGTATTTCATCCATCGTCTGATCGCGCATGGCATTCGCAGCCGGCATGTGCCCCCTCCGCTCAGACCCGGCGTCGCCGCCGCTCCCCTCGAATCGCTCAACTAAAAGTGATGATATCGGCTTGGGGCCTCGACGGGAATTCGGCACGACGAGTTGGACGCCCCCGTCGACGCGGCGGCGCCCCTTTCGCTGTGGATGGATGCAGAAATCTCAGCGGCCGTCGGGCGTGCGCAGGCCATACCACTCGTCGCGCACCGCCTCGTAGTGCTGGCGCGGCGTGTAGATCGGCACCGGTAGCCTCAGGGCCTCGGCATTCAGGCGCCCGACCGCCTGGATGAGGGCGTAGAGCGCCACCACCTTGTTGCGCTCGGCGAACACCAGCGTCGTCTGGGCGTCGATCAACAGGCTCTGCTGCTGCAGGACGTCGAGGGTGGTCGCCTGGCCGACCCGCTGTTCCTCGACGACGCCGTTGACCGCAAGCTGGTTGGCGACGACGGCAGTGCGCGCCGAATTGATCGCCGCCTCGGCCGCGTCGAGCTGGTACCAGGCGGAGACGGTCTGCGAGCGGACATTGTCGCGGTTGAGGTCGACCTGGATGCGAGCGCCCCCGAGGTCTTCCTTGGCCTGACGGACCTGCGAGGAAACGAGGCCGCCCTGATAGATCGGCACCGTCATGTTGAGCTGCACGGAAGCGCTGTCGGTGTAGCGCGGCGAGCCGACCGACACGCCACCATAGGTGTAGTCGCGCGAAAGCCCGGCCTGCAGGTCGACTTGCGGAAGCGTCTGCCCCTCCAGGGCCTTCACGTTGAAGATCGCAACGTCGACGTTGTGGACGGTCGCCAGGATCGCCGGGTGCTCCTTCTGAGCCGAGGTGAGGGCGACGTCGAGCCCCTTCGGCCGGACCTTGTCGCCGACCGGCTGCAGAACGAGCTTCTTCGCCTCGAGGCCGGTGATGGCACGGAACTGCGCCCGCGCCGTCTGCACGTCGGCACGCGCCGAGGCGAGGTCGGCCTCAGCCTGCGCCTCGCTCGCCTGGGCCTGGGCGACGTCGGTCTGCGTGCCCTCGCCGACCTGGAAGCGATCCTGCGAGGCCTTCACCTGCTCCGACAGGAACTTCAGGTTGGCTTCCTGCAGCCGGACGAGCGCAAGGTTCTGGATGACGTCGACGAAGGCGGTGACCGCGTCGAGCATGATGGTCTGCTCGGAATTCCGCAGCGCCTCGCGCTCAGCGAGCACCGAAGATTCGGCCGACCGGACCGAGTTCTGCGTCTGGAACCCGCGGAAGATCGGCTGCACGAGGTTGACGCCGATCGAGAGCGGGTAGGTGCCCGTGCCGCCCTTGTTCTGGGGGCGGGTTTTCGAGGTCACCAGGCGACTGTTGGTGCCGACGGCACCGGCCGACATCGTGCCGTTGATCTGCGGCCGGTAGTTCGACAGCGCCTGCGGAACCCCTTCGTCGACGGCGCGCAGCTGCGCGCGAGCCGCATTGAGGCTCGGATTGTTCATGTAGGCCGCTGCCAGTGCATCGGTGAGGGTCTGCGCCGAGGCGGCCCCCGGGGCGGCCATCACGATCGCCACGGCCAACAGGCTGACGCCCGCTCGGCGGAGACGTTTCACATGCATCGGAAGAACGGCGTCGAGAACCACAGCAAACTCCTCGATTCTCCGCTCCGGACGGCGCGCAGCGTGACGGCCGTGCGGCGTCCGGGCCGTTTACGCGGCCTTAACCTATAGGCTGGTTCAGGCCTTGGACAAAGCTGCGGAGTCGCTCGGCGCGACGCCGCCTGAAACCTGCGGCGCGAATGCAACAGGATGGACGGCGGGGAGCCGTCGGGATCAGAAAACGAAGGCCGGCGCAGGCTCGAAGCCGGGCAGCGGCTTGGCTGCCGCGTTGAAGGCGAAGCGTCCGCCCGCACCGGCGCTCGACCGCACATAGAGGCGTGCGGCGGCAGCGCCGCCGATCCCCTCGACGACCGCCAGCCGCCCGCCTTCGCGCAACTGGTCGGCGAGGCCGGCGGCGCTGGTCTCCGTGGCCCCGGCGACGATGATGGCGTCATAGGGCGCCTCGGCGGGCCACCCCTTTTCCAGCGGCCCGACGACGACGGCGGCACTGTCGACCTGCAAGCGGGCGAGTCGATCGGCGGCCGCCTTGGCGAGATCGGCGGCGCATTCCAGAACCACGACCGAGCCGGCCAGGCGCGCCAGCACGGCCGCCTCGTAGCCGCTCGCGCCACCCACCAGCAGCACGACGTCGTCGCGGCCGATCTCGGCGAGTTGCACGAGCTTGGCGAACGTCGCCGGCCGCATCAGGAAGCGGCGGCCATCGCTCGATTCCACCGGCAGGTCGTCGTCGATGTAGGCGAGCGCCACCCGTGAGGCGGGCACGAACGATTCGCGCGGCACGGCGCCCATCGCCTTCAGCAGTTCGTGATCGGTGACATCGTTGGTGCGCAGCTGGCAGTCGACCATCTTGCGCCGCGCGTCCGCGTAGTCGCCCATGCTCTCGTCCCCGCTGCCGGTCCTTCCCGAGGTCCGAATGACCGAATATCGGCGACCGCCGCGGCGCGCAAGCGGCGACGTCGCCGCGGCGGTGGTGCTTGCTTTGTTCCGATCGACGCTTACCTTTACGAACCGTGGTGCGGGCCCGTTCGGGCCACTTGCCGCTTCCCCCTCCGCCGACAGGACCGCTTCGCATGGCCGACCCGCACGGCTCGCCCCCCGCCAACAGCGGCAAGCGCATCTCCATCCGGGGGGCGCGCGAGCACAATCTGAAGAACGTCGACCTCGATGTGCCGCGCGACGCGCTCGTCGTCTTCACCGGCCTGTCCGGTTCCGGCAAGTCATCGCTCGCCTTCGACACCATCTACGCCGAGGGCCAGCGCCGCTATGTCGAGAGTCTCTCGGCCTATGCGCGCCAGTTCCTCGAGATGATGCAGAAGCCCGACGTCGACCAGATCGAGGGCCTGTCGCCGGCGATCTCGATCGAGCAGAAGACCACCTCGCGCAATCCGCGTTCGACCGTCGGCACCGTCACCGAGATCTACGACTACATGCGCCTCTTGTGGGCGCGCGTCGGCGTGCCCCATTCGCCGGCGACCGGGCTGCCGATCGAGAGCCAGACCGTCTCGCAGATGGTCGACAAGGTGCTGGCGCTGCCGGAGGGCACGCGGCTCTATTTGCTCGCCCCGATCGTCCGTGGCCGCAAGGGCGAGTACCGCAAGGAGCTCGCCGACCTTCAGAAGAAGGGCTTCCAGCGCGTCAAGGTCGACGGCGCCTACCACGAGATCGACGAGGCGCCCGCCCTCGATAAGAAGCTCAAGCACGACATCGACGTGGTGGTGGACCGCCTGGTCGTCCGCCCCGACATCGCTGGCCGCCTCGCCGACAGCCTCGAGACGGCGCTGCGGCTCGCCGACGGTATCGCGGTGGCCGAGCTCGCCGACGTCAAGGGTCCCGACAGCGAGCCACAGCGCGTGCTGTTCTCCGAGAAGTTCGCCTGCCCGGTCTCCGGCTTCACCATCGCCGAGATCGAGCCGCGGCTGTTTTCCTTCAACAGCCCGCACGGCGCCTGCCCGAAGTGCGACGGCCTCGGCACGACGCTGGAGTTCGAGCCGGACCTCGTCGTCCCCGACGCCTCGCTGTCGCTGTCCGGAGGCGCGGTGCTGCCGTGGGCGCGCACCGGCAACACGTCGCCGTACTATGCCCAGGCGCTGCAGGCGATCTGCCGCCATTTCAAGGTTTCGATGGCGACGCCCTGGCGCGAACTGCCCGCGACCGTCCGCGACGCCATCCTCTACGGCTCGAAGGGGCAGCCGATCACCTTCGTCTATGACGACGGGCTGAAGGCCTACGAGACGCGCAAGCCTTTCGAGGGCGTCATCGGCAACATCCAGCGCCGCTGGCACGAGACCGAATCGCAGTGGGTGCGCGAGGAGCTGTCGCGCTATCAGTCCGACCACCCCTGCGAGGCCTGCAAAGGCTTCCGCCTGAAGCCGGAATCGCTCGCGGTGAAGGTCGCGGGCCATCACATCGGCGAGGCCGGCGTGCTGTCGATCCGGGCCGCGCGGGAGTGGTTCGACGCGCTGCCCGACCGGCTCAGCCCCAAGCAGATGGAGATCGCCGGCCGTATTCTGAAGGAGATCCGCGAGCGCCTGCTCTTTCTCGTCGATGTCGGCCTCGACTATCTGACCCTCGGCCGCGCCTCCGGCACGCTGTCGGGCGGCGAGAGCCAGCGCATCCGGCTCGCCTCACAGATCGGCTCCGGCCTGACCGGCGTCCTCTATGTGCTCGACGAGCCGTCGATCGGGCTCCACCAGCGCGACAACGCCCGCCTCATCGAGACGCTGAAGCGCCTGCGCGACCTCGGCAACACCGTCATCGTCGTCGAGCACGACGAGGACGCCATCCTCGCCGCCGACTATGTCGTCGACGTCGGCCCCGGGGCGGGCGTGCACGGCGGCCGCATCGTCTCCGCCGGTACGCCGGCCGAGGTGATGGCGGACCCGGCCTCGCTCACCGGCCGCTATCTCAGCGGCGAACTCGACGTGCCGGTGCCAGCGAAGCGCCGCGCCCTGAAGAAGGGTCGGTCGCTGCGCATCTTCGGCGCACGCGGCAACAACTTGAAGTCCGTCGACGCCGAGATCCCGCTCGGCACCTTCACCTGCGTCACCGGCGTCTCCGGGGGCGGCAAGTCGACCCTCCTGATCGACACGGTCTTCCGGGCCGCCGCACGCCGCCTCAATGGCGCCCGCGAGGCCCCCGCCCCGCACGACCGCATCGAGGGCTTCGAGTATCTCGACAAGGTCATCGACATCGACCAGTCGCCGATCGGCCGCACGCCGCGCTCCAACCCCGCAACCTACACCGGCGCCTTCACGCCGATCCGCGACTGGTTTGCCGGCCTGCCGGAAGCGAAGGCGCGCGGCTACGGGCCTGGCCGCTTCTCCTTCAACGTCAAGGGCGGGCGCTGCGAGGCCTGCCAGGGCGACGGCGTCATCAAGATCGAGATGCACTTCCTGCCGGACGTCTACGTCACCTGCGACGTCTGCAAGGGCCGCCGCTACAACCGCGAGACCCTCGATGTCGCCTTCAAGGGCAAGTCGATCGCCGACGTGCTCGACATGACGGTCGACGAGGGCGTCGACTTTTTCGCCGCCGTGCCGGCGGTGCGCGACAAGCTCGAGACACTGAAGCGCGTCGGGCTCGGCTACATCAAGGTCGGCCAGCAGGCGACGACGCTGTCGGGCGGCGAAGCGCAGCGCGTCAAGCTCGCCAAGGAGCTCTCCAGGCGCGCCACCGGCCGCACGCTCTATATCCTCGACGAGCCCACCACCGGCCTGCACTTCCACGACGTGGCGAAACTGCTCGAAGTGCTGCACGAGCTCGTCGACCAGGGCAACACGGTCATCGTCATCGAGCACAATCTCGAGGTCATCAAGACGGCGGACTGGGTGATCGACCTCGGCCCCGAGGGTGGCGACGGGGGTGGCGAGATCGTTGCCTCCGGCCGGCCGGAGGATATCGTCCGCGTCGCCCGCAGCTACACCGGCCGCTACCTCGCCGAGTTGCTCGCCCGACGCCCCCGGCGCGGCGCCGTGGCCGCCGAGTAGCGCCCACTTATTTTGCACTGCAGCGTAAAGCGGCGGGGTCGATGACCGACCCCGCCGTTCATCGTTTCTTAGGGATTTGCTGGACTTCGAGCCAGCCACCGTCTGCTGCAGAATGCGGCTCAGGGGCTCAGTGCCGCTTCGATAGGCATGTTGCTGCTGCTTTGCACAAATGGCAGGGCAGCCATGCGCGGCAGGGTCTGCCTGAAACGAAAGCAGTCGCCTATCTAGGCGTCATGCCGAATGCAGCGCGGCATCCCGACCGAATAGCTTGGTTGGTTGGTGCCCTGTAGAGGCCATGCAAGACACAAACTCTCTGGTGTAGAAATGATCGACTCCCTCGTGAAAAGCTACCGCTCCTGGCGCAAGTATCGCTCCACTTATGAGGAGCTGATGAAGCTCTCCAGCCGTGAGCTCGACGACCTGGGTATCACCCGGGCCGAGATCCCGAACATTGCGCGTCGCGTCGCGCTCTGATCGGAACGACTGAACGAGACTGCAATCCACGGGCCGCGGCGTTTTTCCTCCCCCGCAGCGGCTCTGGCTCGGCCGGAACGGCTCCCCTCCCCTCGTTCCGGATCCGAAAGTGACGCCCGCCGGGATCCCCTCCCCCTCGGCGGGCGTCCGCTTTTCCAGCGCCGCGCGCGCACGCCGCCCGATCGAAGCAGACCCGCGGGTCGCGCTCAGGCGGTTGTGCTCAGGCGGTTGTGCTCACGCGGTCTTGCCGAACAATTCCCGGCCAATCAGCATCCGCCGGATCTCGCTCGTGCCCGCGCCGATCTCGTAGAGCTTGGCGTCGCGCAGAAAGCGGCCGGTCGGGTAGTCGTTGATGTAGCCGTTGCCGCCGAGGCACTGGATCGCGTCGAGCGCCACCTGCGTCGCCTTCTCGGCAGCAAAGAGGATGGCGCCTGCGGCATCCTCGCGGGTGGTGCGGCCGCGATCGCACGCCTTCGCCACCGCATAGACATAGGACCGGCAGGCGTTCAGCGTCACGTACATGTCGGCGAGCTTGCCCTGCATCAGCTGGAATGTGCCGATCGGCTGGCCAAACTGCTTGCGCTCGTGGACATAGGGCAGCACCACGTCGAGACAGGCCTGCATGATGCCGAGCGGCCCGGCGGCGAGCACCGCCCGCTCGTAGTCGAGCCCCGACATCAGCACCCGGACACCGCCGTCGACCTTGCCGAGCACGTTCTCCTCCGGCACCTCACAGTCCTCGAAGACGAGTTCGCCGGTGTCGGAGCCGCGCATGCCGAGCTTGTCGAGCTTCTGCGCGGTGGTGAAGCCGGGCATCCCCTTCTCGATCAGGAAGGCGGTGATGCCGCGTGGACCGGCCTCCGGGTCGGTCTTGGCGTAGACCACCAGCGTCTCGGCGATCGGGCCGTTGGTGATCCACATCTTCGAGCCATTCAGCATGAAGCGTTCGCCGCGGCGGTCGGCGCGCGTGCGCATCGACACGACGTCCGATCCAGCGCCGGTCTCCGACATCGCCAGCGCTCCGACGTGCTCGCCCGACATCAGCTTCGGCAGATACCGGCGCTTCTGTTCGGCGGTGCCGTTGCGGCGGATCTGGTTGATGCACAGGTTCGAGTGCGCACCGTAGGAGAGGCCGACCGACGCCGAGGCGCGGCTCACTTCCTCCATGGCGATGCAATGCTCGAGGTAGCCGAGCCCTGAGCCGCCGTCCTCCTCCTCCACCGTGATGCCATGCAGGCCGAGCGCGCCCATCTCCGGCCAGAGATGGCGCGGGAAGAGGTTGCTGCGGTCGATCTCGTCGGCGATCGGGGCGATACGGTCGGAAGCGAAGCTGCGGACGGTCTCACGCAGCATGTCGGCGGTCTCGCCGAGGGCGAAGTCGAAGCCCGGCAGATCGTTGCGCATCGCGCGTCCTCCTCCGTGGGAGCGGCTTGCCGCCGCCGCTGTCAGTCCAGGAACCCGTCGACGCACATCATCGTCAGTAGCGCCGTCGCCACCTCGGTGACGCGGTCTCCGTCGACGATCTCGATGTCGGCGCGGCAGACCGTCAGGGTCCGACCCGGCCGGACCACCTGCCCGTGCGCCACCATCTGCTCGCCGCGCGCCGGTGCAATGAAGTTCAGCTTGAACTCCACCGAAAGCACACCGGCCTCGGGACGCATCAGCGACAGCGCCGCATAGCCGGCAGCGGTGTCGGCGAGGGTGGCGATCAGGCCACCATGGAAGAAGCCGTGTTGCTGCGTCAGGGTCGCCGTCCGGCGGACGGACACATCCACATGGCCGGGCGCGACGAAGTCGATCGTCGCCCCGCAGTGCGCCAGAAAGCCCTGACGCGCAAAACTGTCGCGCACCCGACGCTCATAGTCCGGATCGCGCGCGACAAATTCGCGGCGCTCGCCGTGGGCCGTTCGCCCGCCCGCCTCTCCGGTCATCGATCCGCTCCTTCGCTGCCGCGGGAGGTGGCCGCGCCCTCGGGACCCGCCACCTCGTCGGGACGGTGCCCGCACAAGGCGAGTGCGGCCCGCATGTGCGCCGGCACGGGCGCCGTCACCGTCACAGCGGGGCGGGTGCCGAGGGGCGGCAAGCCGATCGTGCGGGCGAGCAGTTGCAGGCGGGCGCCGTTCGCGGGGGCCCGGCCATAGATCGGATCGCCCAGGATCGGGAAGCCCGCATGCGCGGTGTGCGCCCGCAGTTGGTGTGTCCGGCCCGTCAGGGGAACGAGTTCCAGCCAGGCCACGCCCGGCCCGCGACCGAGCACCCGCCAGCGGGTGATCGAGGCTTGTCCGCCCTCGGCGACCATCATGAACCACCCGCGGTGCTCGTCACGCTTGGCGAGTGGCGCATCGATGGTGCCGGCGTCCTCGGCCGGGCCGCCGCGGACGACTGCCCAGTAGGCCTTCGCGATGGTGCCCCGCGAGAACTGCCGGCCGAGGTCGGCGAGCGCCCGACGGTTGCGGCCGAGGACCAGGCACCCGGCCGTGTCCTTGTCGAGCCGGTGGGCCAGCCCGGGTCGTTCCGGGAGGTCGAACCGCAGAGCGTCGAACCCGTCCTCCAGTACCGGCCCGCCCTTTGGACCCTTGTGCACCGCCACGCCCGCGGTCTTGTCGAGAACGAGCACGTCCGCGTCTCGATAGAGAACCCGTTCCACCAGACCGAGGTCGTCGGTCGGTGCGGTCGTTCCGGCGGGACTGGGCGCAGCGTTTGGCATCTGGACTGTGTGGCGCCGCGCGCGGCGAGACGCAAGCATCGGCCCCGGGCTCCGCCGTCTTGCCGGCGACTGCCGAGCACGGTCAGAGGCGGTGCCGCGTCGGGCTTTCGGCACCGTCTCCGGCGAGGAACCGATTCGCGGGAAAGTCGGCGCGAGCATCGCGTCGCTGGCCGGAAGCCGGTTCAGATCGGCCAAAGCTCCGTTTCGGTTGATCAATTCCGATTGCAGCTCCGTTGCAGTCGGTGAGCGGGCCGCAGTTTTGCGCCGTGGTGGCCGTTCTTCCAAGAGAAAGCCGGAAAAACACCGCGAACCCGGACTCCTTCGCTGTCGCCGGTACCCCTGCAGCAGGCGCCAGCCGCTCGTGCCAGCCATCGATTCCAGGCGATTCTGCGACCGAGACAAAAAGGCATTTCATGATACTTATCAGATATTTATGAAGCAAACGTGCGATCCGGTGTCGGGCTTGGCTCGTTCCTTGCGCACCCCCGATCGATACAGTAAGAGCAGCTTTCGGGGCTGGAGTGGATCCTCGACGACCCGTACCGACTCGCGAAGGGCCGACGCCTTCACGCAGTCGCCGGTTGGTCGCTGCAAGACTTCAAGTGGTATGAGTGCCGCCGACCGGACCAGAGACGATGCGTTACGACGGGACCGATGGCTGAAACCTTCGACGATATCGCAATTCTCGGCTACGCCTGCCGCCTCCCGTCATCGGCAAACGCCTCCGCTTTTTGGGAGGTGCTCGCCGAGGGACGCTGTGTCGTGTCCGAGGTTTCCGCAGATCGGTGGGCGCGCGAGCGCTTCGGCCATCCCGACCGCAGCGCTGCCGGCAAGACCTACACCTGGGCCGCCGGCCAGATCGACGATGTCTGGGGCTTCGACCCGGGCTTCTTCGGCATCTCGCCGCGCGAGGCCGTGCAGATCGACCCGCAGCAGCGCCTGCTCCTGCAGGTGACCTGGGAAGCGCTGGAGCACGCCGGCCTGCCGCCGAGCAAGCTCGCCGGCAGCCGCACCGGTGTCTATGTCGGTGCGTCCTCCCTCGACTACGGCAACCAGTTCCTGTTCGACCCGGCCGCCGCCGACGTCCAGCTGATGACCGGCAACACGCTGTCGATCGTCTCCAACCGCATTTCCTACGTCTTCGACCTGCGCGGACCGAGCTTCACCGTCGACACCGCCTGCTCCTCATCGCTCGTCGCCCTGCACGAGGCCCTCGAAGCGATACGCACCGGTCGCATCGACACCGCCATCGTCGGCGGCGTCAACCTCCTGCTCAGCCCGCTGCCCTTCGTCGGCTTCTCGCGGGCGTCGATGCTCTCGCCGACCGGTCTCTGCCGCGCCTTCGACGCCGACGGCGACGGCTATGTCCGCTCCGAGGGAGCGGCGGTGCTGGTGCTGCGTTCGGCCAACGCTGCCCGCGCCAATGGCGACGCCGTGCGCGGCCTCATCGTCGGCTCTGGCATCAATGCCGACGGGCGCACCGTCGGGCTGTCGCTGCCGTCCAGTGAGTCCCAGGCGGATCTCCTCGAGGAAGTTTACAGCCGCTTCGAGATCGCTCCGGACACGGTCGCCTTCATCGAGGCGCACGGGACCGGCACCCGCGTCGGCGATCCGGCCGAGGCGATGGCCCTCGGCGAGATCATCGGCAAGCGTCGCAAGGCGCCGCTGCCGATCGGCTCGGTGAAGACCAACGTCGGCCATCTCGAGCCAGCGTCCGGTCTGGTCGGCCTGCTGAAGGCACAACTCGCCCTCGAGAACGACCTGCTGCCGCCGTCGCTGCACTTCAGCACTCCGAACCCCGACATTCCTTTCGCCGCCCTCAACCTCGAGGTGGTGACGCACGCACGGCCGCTGCCGCGCGGCACCGCACCCCGCCACGCGGGTGTCAATTCCTTCGGCTTCGGTGGCGCAAACGCCCACGTCGTCCTGCGCGACGCCGATCCGGCCCCCGCCGGCCGCTCGCCGGTGGCCGATGCCGCCGCCCCCCTCGTCATCTCGGCGCAGACCCGCGAAGCGCTGTCCGAACTGGCGAAGCGCTACCGTGATCGCATCGATGCGAGCGACGAGGCGCAGACCGCGCGCATCGTCAACGCCGCCGCCTATACCCGCGACCGCCTCGAACACCGGGCGGTGCTGCTCGGCCGGACCAAGGCCGAGCGGCTCGCCGCCCTCGACGGCTACCTCGGCGGCGCGTCCCATCCCGCCGTCGCCGATGGCCGCGCCATCGCCCGCGGCTCGCAGGTCGCCTTCCTGTTCTCCGGCAATGGCGCGCAGTGGCCGGGCATGGGCCGGTCCGCCTACCAGGCCGACCGCGATTTCCGCCTTGCCTTCGACCGCATCGACCGCGTCTTCATGGGCGTGGCCGGCTGGTCGCTGCTGACGGCGCTGTTCTCACCCGAGCTCGATGCCGAGATCGAGCGCACCGAGATCGCCCAGCCGCTGCTGTTCGCCATCCAGGTGGCGCTGGCGGAGGCGCTGGCTCGCCGCGGCGTGACGCCGGCCGCCGTCGTCGGGCACAGCGTCGGCGAGGTCGCGGCCGCGTGCGTCAGCGGCGCGCTGACGCTCGACCAGGGTGTGCGCGTCATTCACGCCCGCTCGACCCATCAGGAGGTGACGCGTCACCTCGGCGGCATGGCCGCGCTGCTGATGCCGGCCGAACAGGCCGCCGCCGCGATCGCCGACCCGCGCTTTGCCGGTATCGAGATCGCCGCGATCAACAGCCCGCGCAGCATCACGATTTCCGGGCCGAGCGAGCTGCTCGACGTCTTCGCCAAGCACGCCCGCAAGCAGCGCTGGGCGCTGAAGCGTCTCGACCTCGACTATCCCTTCCATTGCGCCCTGGTGGAGCCGATCCGCGATCCGCTGGTCGGTGCCCTCGCCGGCCTCGCGCCGCGCGCCGGACGTGTGCCGTTCATCTCCACCGTCACCGGTGCCGAGACCCCGGGCATCGCGCTCGATGCCGATTACTGGTGGCAGAACGTCCGCCGGCCGGTCCGCTTCGAGGCAGGCGTGCGCACCCTCGCCGGGATGGGCTACCGCCTGTTCCTGGAGATCGGCCCGCGCCCTGTGCTGACCGGCTACGTCAACGACATCCTGCGCACGATGGATGTCGCCGCCAACGTGCTGAGCTCGCTCGATCGCGGCGAGGACAAGCCGGATGTCGTCGGCCTCGTCGCTGCGGCCGTGCTCGCCGCCGGCGGCGCCGTCGACGAGGCGGCGATGTTCGGCCCGCGCGTCCTGCCCTCCTCGGACCTGCCAAGCTACCCGTGGCAGAACAAGTCCTATCGCATCGAGGCGACGTCGGAAGCGATCGCCGCGATCGGCGGACGGCCGCATTCGCTGCTCGGTGCCCGCCTGCGGCGCGAGTCGGTGGAGTGGTTCAACCACATCGACAGCGCGCTCGTGCCCTGGCTCGCCGACCACAAGGTCGAGGATTCCGTGGTGCTGCCGGCGGCCGGGTTCGCCGAAATGGCGCTGTCTGCGGCGCGCGCCTGGCTCGGCGTGCCCGCGGTCGAACTCTCGGACTTCGACATCGTCGCTCCGCTGATCGTGGAGGCCGATGCGGCCCGCGAGACGATGGTCCGCATCTCCCCCGACGACCATGTCGTTGAGATCGTCAGCCGCAGCCGGCTCACCACCGACGACTGGACCATCCACGCCCGCGGTGCGATCACCCGCTCGCCCGGTCTGCCGGACACGACGGCGCCGGTGCCGGCGGAAGGCGGGCGCCGCGTCACGGCGGACCGCCTCTATGCCCTCACCGAGCGCTTCGGCCTGCGCTACGGCCCGGTGTTCCGCCGCGCCCATGCCGTGGTGCTGGAATCCGACAGCGTCGCCACCGTCGAGTTGGCCCCGCCCGACCCGGCGACCGCCAATGCCGGCTTCGCCCTCGATCCGACCCTGCTCGACGCCTGTTTCCACGGCCTGTTCGCGCTGCTCGACGGTCGCGAGGGTCTCGACGGCCGCGACGGTTCCACCGTCCTGCCGGTGCGCTTCGGCTCGCTGCGCATCGCCGCCGCCGGCAAGACGCCGACGGTCGCACGGCTGGTGGTGACGCGGGCCTCGGTCCGCTCGGTCACCGCCCGCATCGAGCTGTTCGACGCCGGCGGCGCCGTCGTCGCGGTGCTCGACGGCGCCCGCTTCCAGCGCGTCAAACTGACGACCGCCGATCGTCCTGACGATCTCGTCTACCGCGTGCTGCCAAAGCGTCTCGTCTCGCGTGACGGCGTCGATCCGTTCGCCACCGTCTGGCCGGCCGGCCCCGAGACCGCCCTGCGCACCCTCGGGCTGATCACCGACGAAGCGCCCGAACTCGAGGAAGGCGCCCTCCTCGTCGAGGCGGCCGCCCGCTCCGCCGCCATCGAGGCCTTGCGCCCGCTGCTCGACCGCGAGCAGCCGATGACGCTTGACGCCATGGTGCAATCGGGTCGGCTCGCCGAGGACGCCCGCTCGCTCGCTGCCGGCCTGCTGATCGCGCTGGAGGAATACGGCATCGTCGGCGAGACCGACGACGGCTGGAGCCTCGAGGACGACGCGGAACTGCCCGACGTCTCCGACATCGTCCGCACGCTGATCGCCGAGCATCCCGACCGTGTCGCCGAGGCGACGCTCGCCGCCCGCCTTCCGGTGGTGCTGGCCGAGCGCCTCGCAGGCGGCCTCGTCGAGAGCGCCGACGACGTCTTCAGCAGCGGCACGCTCGATCATCTCGCCACCGCCTCGCCGATGGCGCGGCCGCTTGGCGACGCCATCGGTGCCCTCGCGGCGACGATCGCCAGAGCCTGGCCGGAGGGAGCGCCGCTGCGCATCCTCACAGCCGGCGCCCATGACGTCGACCTTTTGCGCCGCCTGATCGCCCTCGTCGATCCGACCTTCATGTCGGTCACCGTCACCGATCCGAACACCAGCGTGCTGGAGCGCGCCCGCCTGCGCCTCGGCGATGGCAGCATCGCGGCTCGCTTCGCGCCGATCGCCGACATCGGCACCGAGACCAACGCCTACGATCTCGTGCTGTCGGCCGGCCGGCTCACCCACTTTGCGCCGGAAGGACTGTCGGCGCTCGCCCGTGCCGCCGCGCCAGGTGGCCGCCTCGTCGCCATCGAGCTGTCGCCGACGATCGTGCTCGACGCCATCTGCGGCGTCGGCGCCGACTGGTGGCGCACGGGGCTTTCCGCCGAGCAGGGCATCGGCCGCAACGCCACCGCCGACGAGTGGAAGACCACCCTCGCCGATGCCGGCTTCGCCGCCGTGACGGCACTGCCGCTCGCCAGCGACCTCACCGACGCTCTGGTTCTGTGCGCCGATTGCACGGCGGCTACCGTCGAGGCACCGGCCGCCGAGGCGCTCGGCCGGGTCGTGGTGATCGCCGACCCGGAAGGACCGGGACGCTCGCTCGCCGACGCCGTCGCCACCGCAATGCGCTCGCGCGGCCGCACCGTCACCGTCGCCGTCGTCGGTGGTGAAGTTGATGCCGGCGACGCCGATGTCGTCTCGATCGATCTCGCCCGCTCGGCTGATGCCGGCGTGCTGGACGAGCTGATGCGGGGCGAAGGCCGCTGCGACCTGGTGTTCGCCCTCGGCGCCGCCGACGACCGTGTGCCGCTCGCCGCCATCACCCGCCGCCTCGACCGTCTCGGCACGCTGCTCGTCAAGATCGCCGAAGCCCGGCCGCGGCTCTGGTTGCTTGCACCCGGCGCCGCCCAGTCGATCGCCGGCGGCCCCGGCCACCGGCCGTCGCAGGCCGCCGCCTGGGGCTTCGGTCGCGTCGCCCTCAACGAATTCCCGGACATTGAGCTCCGGCTCATCGATCCGGCACCGACGCTGCAGCCCGGCGAGATGGCCGTGCGCATCGCCTCCGAGATCGCCGATCCGATCGCCGAGCGCGAGATCGTGCTCGACGCCAACCGCCGCACCGGCCTGCGCATCGAGCGCGGTGGCGTCCTGCGCGACGCCGCCGAGGAGACAGGTGGCACCGAGCCGGCCTTCGTGCTCGAGACGACGCGCACCGGCATCGACGGCCTCGCCTGGGTGCGCCGCGCCCGCCGGGTTCCGGGACCGGGCGAGATCGAGTTCGCCGTCGACGCCGCCGGCCTCAACTTCCGCGACGTCATGTGGTCTCTCGGCCTGTTGCCCGAAGAGGCGCTGGAGGACGGTTTCGCCGGCCCGACCATCGGCATGGAGTGCTCCGGCACGATCGTCCGCGTCGGCCCGGGCGTCACCCGCTGCGCCGTCGGCGACCGCATCATCGCCTTCGCGCCGGCCTGCTTCGCCACCCACGTCACCGTCGCCGAGCGCGCCGTGGCACCGATGCCATCCTCCGTCACCCCCGAGGCGGCCGCGACCATCCCCGTCGCCTTCCTCACCGCCTACTATTCGCTGGTCGAGCTCGCCCGCATCGACGAGGGCGAGACGGTGCTGATCCACGGCGGTGCCGGCGGCGTCGGCCTCGCCGCATTGCAGATCGCCAAGTGGCGCGGCGCCACCGTCATCGCCACCGCCGGCTCGCCGGAAAAGCGCGCGCTGCTGCGCTCGCTCGGCGCTGATCACGTTCTGAACTCGCGCGGCCTCGAATTCGCCGACGAGGTGATGACGATCACCGGCGGCATCGGCGTCGACGCGGTGCTGAATTCGCTCGCCGGCGAGGCAATGGAGCGCAGCCTGGCGGTCGTCCGGCCGTTCGGTCGCTTCCTCGAGCTCGGCAAGCGCGACTACTACGCCAACACCCGCATCGCGCTCAGGCCCTTCCGCCGCAACGTCTCCTATTTCGGCATCGATGCCGACCAGTTGCTGATGAACAAGCCGGCGCTCGCCAACCGGATGTTCGCCGACCTGGTGCGCCTGTTCGAGGACGGCACGCTGACGCCGCTGCCTTATCGCCGCTTCGAGGCGGAGGCGGTCGGCGAGGCGTTCCGGCTGATGCAGCAGTCCGGCCACGTCGGCAAGATCATCGTGGTGCCGCCGCCGGTCGGCGCGGTGCGCACAGAGAAGCCGGCGGGCGTCGCCATCCGCGCCGACCGCAGCTACCTCGTCGCCGGTGGTGTCGGTGGCTTCGGCCTCGAGGCCGCCCGCTGGCTCGCCGGCCGTGGCGCGCGCAGCCTCGTGCTCGCCAGCCGCGGCGGCCAGCTCGACGCCGCCGGGACGGAGCGCGTCGAAACCCTGCGGGCGAGCGGCTGCTCTGTCCGCGTCGTCGCCTGCGACCTCGTCGACGCGGCCGCCGTGAAACGCCTCGTCGCATCGCTGGCCGCCGCGCCGGCGCCGCTCGGTGGCATCCTGCACACGGCGATGGTGCTCGACGACGCCCTCATCCAGAACCTCGACGCCGACCGCATCGGCTCGGTGCTGGCGCCGAAGATCACCGGCGCCGACAACCTCGACGCGGCCACCACCGACATCGCCCTCGACTTCTTCGTGATGTTCTCGTCGGCGACGACACTGGTCGGCAATCCAGGCCAGGCGAACTACGTCGCCGCCAACGCCTATCTCGAGGCCCTGGCGCGACGCCGGCGGGCGTCCGGTCGGCCGGCGCTGGCGGTGGCCTGGGGCGCGATCGCCGATGCCGGCTATCTCGCGCGCAACCAGGAGGTCAGCGCGCTGTTGTCGCGCAAGCTCGGCCGCCACGCCCTCACCGCCGAGGAGGCGCTCGACGGGCTCGGCCGCCTGCTGGAGCTCGACGCCGCCGATCCGGCACTGGCGATGGTCAGCTACGGCCGTATCGACTGGGCGGCGGCGCGCAAGGACCTCGCCCTCCTCGCCACCCCGCTCGCCGAGCGCATCGCCGTCGCCGGTGGCGACGCCGAGACGGGCAGCGCCACGGTCGACCTCAAGTCGCTCGTCGAAGGCATGGACGCCGACCGCGCCATCGAAACGGTGTCGCGCCTGCTCGCCGGCGAGATCGCCCGCATCCTGCGTCTGCCGGCCGACGAGATCGACCGGCACCGCCCCCTCGCCGCCATCGGCATGGACTCGCTGATGGCGCTCGAGTTGCGCATGGCCGCCGAGCAGCGCATGGGCATCGACATTCCGCTGATGTCCCTTGCCAACGGCGCCACGCTGACCGACATCTCCCGTCGCATTCTCGCCCGTATCGGGGGCGAGGACTTCGATAGCAACCTCGGCGAGGACGCCGAATCGCTAGCCAAGAGCCATGTCGGCGACAGCGACGCTGCAGGCCCCGACGTGGCCGCCATCGCCAGCGCCGTCGAGGAACACAGCCGGAAGATCAGGAAGATCATCGGATGAGTCGCGGACGCGGTATCGACGGGCTATCGGGGACGGACAAGGACAAGCTGCTGGCCGGCGTGCGTGCCACGCGCAAGGCCGCCAAGGGCCGGCGGCCGACCGAGCTCGCCGCGGTGCGGGACGCCAAGCGGCGCACCGCCTTCGACTTCGGCGAACTGCAGCCCGTGCGGCAGATGCGCATGCAGCGCGCCGCCGCCGACCTGCTCGGCATCGCAAACCCCTATTTCCGCTCCCATGCTGGCATCGCGGGTAACCGCACGACGATCGGCAACCGCGAATACGTCAACTTCTCGTCCTACGACTATCTCGGCCTCAACGGCCATCCGGCCGTGATCGATGCCGCGAAGTCGGCGATCGACCAGTATGGCGTCTCGGTGTCGGCGAGCCGCCTCGTCGCCGGTGAGCGCCCGATCCACCGCGACCTCGAGCGCGGCATCGCCGAATTCCTCGGGGTCGAGGATTGCGTGGTGATGGTGTCGGGGCACGCCACCAACGTCACCACCATCGGCCATCTGCTCGGCCCGAAGGACCTCATCCTCTACGACGCGCTGATCCACAACAGCGTCACCGAGGGAGCGCGGCTGTCGGGCGCGACGCGGCGGATGTTCCCGCACAACGACCTCGATGCGCTCGAGGAAATGCTCATGCAGATGCGCGACCGCGCCGAGCGCGTGCTGATCGTCGTCGAGGGGCTCTACTCGATGGACGGCGACATGCCGGACCTGCCGCGCCTGCTGTCGATCAAGCGCCGCTTCGATGCCTGGCTGATGGTCGACGAGGCGCACTCGCTCGGCGTCCTCGGCGCCACCGGCCGCGGCCTCGCCGAGCACTGGGATGTCGACCCGAACGAGGTCGAGATCTGGATGGGTACGCTGTCGAAGACGCTCTGCGGCTGCGGTGGCTACGTCGCCGGCTCGACGACGCTGATCGAGTATCTGAAGCTGTCCGCCCCCGGCTTCCTCTATTCCGTCGGCATGCCCGGCGCGGTGGCCGCGGCGGCGAAGGTCTGCCTCGAGATCATGGAGCGCGAGCCTGAGCGCGTCTCGCGCATCCGCGAGAACGGCCACCGCTTTGTCGCCCGGGCCCGCGAGCGCGGCCTCGATATCGGTCCGAGCGCCGGCTACTGTGTCGTGCCGGTGATCGTCGGAGAATCCGTCAGCGCCGCGATGCTCTCGCAGCGCCTGCACGACGCTGGCGTCAACGCCCTGCCGATCATCTTCCCCGCCGTCGCCGAGCGCTCGGCGCGCCTGCGCTTCTTCGTCACCGCCGCGCACACCGACGAGGAGATCGACACCACGGTCGACCTCACCGCCGAGGCGCTCGCCGAGGTGCGGGCCGCCGGTTCGCAGCTGAAGAAGCTCGTCGGCGACCGCATCCGCTCCTGAGCAGCCCGTCCGTCTCAACCAATTGAAACCTAACGGCCGGCCCACTGATGGTGGGCCGGCCGTCTTGTTTTTGGACGCCGAGTGTCAGCGCGCCTCGATGGCGGCGATCAGCTTCGCGGCATTGCCTTCGAGCACCGCCTGGGTGTCGTCCGCCGGCAGGTCCGCCTCGCGCACCGTCGCCACCGGGTCCGGATCGGCCATGTCGAACGGATAGTCCGTCCCCATCACCACCTTGCCCTCGGCCGCCTCGCCATAGAGGAAGCGCAGCCCGGAGGCCGAGTGCGTGACGGTGTCGATGACGAAGCGGCGGAACGAGTCCTCGACGCTGCCCTTCAGCGCGCCCTTGGTCTCCGGCCGGATCGCGTGTCCCCGCTTCAGCCGGCCGAGATTGTAGGGCAGGAAGCCGCCGCCGTGGACGAGCAGGATCGTCAGGTCCGGGTGGCGTTCCATCACCCCGCCGAAGATCAGATGCGCGCCGGCGATCGCCGTCTCCAGCGGGTTGAGCACCAGGTTCTGCATATAGAAGCGCGAATACGCGCCGACCGGCGGGCCCTGCGGCGGGTGCAGCATGACGATGGCGCCGAGCTTCTCCGCCTCGGCCCAGAACGGCTCGAGCCTCGGGTCGTCGAGGAAGAGGTCGGCCGTCGGCGTCGTCGAGGCCTCGACGCCGAGCATGCCGTGCACCGTCATGGCGCGGCGCAGCGCCTCGACGGCCACCTCGGGGTGATGCAGGGGCACGCCGCCGAAACCCCGGAAGCGGTCCGGCTGCGACCGCACCACCGCGGCGATCTCGGCGTTCGTCGCCTCCACCACCCAGGCCGCGTCTTCGGCGTTGAGGCCGAGGCCGCAGAGCTGCACCCACGGCGACAGGATCTGCACGGCGACGCCTTGCTTCTCCATGTCGGCGAGACGCAGCGCCATGTCGGTCATCGCCGGCAGCAGCGGCGGGTTGACGACGCGGCCACCGAGCACGACGCGGCGGCGCCCGCCTTCGGCGTGTTCGACCCGGAAGTTATCGCGTTCACCCGCCTCGAAGCGCGCCAGCAGCGCCTCCGGCACGATGTGGGAATGCACGTCGATGGGGCCGCTTTGCAGCGGTGGCAGCGCGCTCATCGGGCCATCCTCATGGGGGATCGGCGGTGGGGGAGTTCGGTTCTGCCGCTATCGTGTCGCAAGGGTGGTCCTTCCGCGTGGAGATTGAAGAGCGAACTGAGGGTGTGAGGCCGAACCGGCCGGTCGACGGAGCCTCAGGCGCCGCGACCCGCCACGACGAGCTCGAGCGGGAATTCGTCGACGCACTCGCTGCCCGTCTCGGTGACGATGAAGGTGTGGCCGACGAACATGCCGAGCATGCCGTCCGCCGAGATCGGGTTCGGCTCGGCCATGATCACCATGCCGGGCTTCATGATCTCCTCGAACGGCTCTACGTCGATGTGGTCGGCGTAGACGTGCGGACCGTCCGTGACGAGGTCGATGCCGTGGCAGTGCACCGGCCGCGACTGCACGCCGTTGTCGCGGAAGAACTGGCCGGCGATGCGCAAAGCATCCACCGGATTGCCCGGCTTGATCTCCGCCGCCATCTTCTCGAAGCCGGGCTTGGCGATCTCATCCCAGAAACGGCGGATCGGCTCGAGCGGCTCACCGACGCAGATCGGCGAGCCGACCTGGGCACTGTAGCCCCGGTAGCCGGCGGCGAGTTCCATCAGGATCATGTCGCCGTCCGCGAGCTTCTTCCACGACGGCCGCGGATTGCCGAACACCTGCGCGGGGTCGGCCATCGGCGTCGAGCCGATGATGAGGAAGTCGATGTCGCCGCCGCCCTCGAGGATTGCCGCACCGGCCGCCGCGCGCAGCTCATACTCGGCAACGCCCGGCTTCGCCCGGGCCGCGATGGCGTTCATGGCGTTGGTGCACAGCACGCCCGCCTTGCGCACGCAGTCGAGTTCCTCGGCGCTGTGGATTGAGAGGAGCTCGTGCATCCACCCCTCAGTGAAGACGATCTCGGCCTCCGGCAGCCTCTCGCGCAGCACGTTGAACTGGTTGACAGGCAGGTAGTCGCCGTGGCGCGGGTCGATCTCGAGGAGGCCGATGCGGCCCTTGGAAAGGCCCAGTTCCTGGATGCGCTCGACCATCACCTCGGCATACTTGCCGTTGCGGCTGTGGCGCACGTCGGAGATCGCCGCCGCCGTCACCCGCCGCACCGCTTCGGCGTGGGTGCCGCCCATCGCATAGACGAGCGTCGGATCGCCCTCCAGCGGCACCACCAGGTAGGCGGCGAGCGCGTGCCACTCCCAGTGGCCGGTGAGCCAGAGCATGCCGCCACCGAAGCTCCAGTGGCTCGGGCCGCCGGGCACGATGGCCACGTCGATCCCGGCGTCCCGCATCTTGTCGCGGAAGAGCTTGTAGCGGCGCGCATACTCGGCGGCCGAGAACTGCTCGTAGACGGCCTCGCGGAAATAGGGCGTGCCCGACATGGCGCCGAAGCTCGGGCCGTGGTCGAGCTTGTGGCGAACGTCGGCCCAGGCCTTCAGGCCGGGCTTGGGGGTGATGATGGTCATGGTTCTCTCCCTCGGACTGGTGCAACGCGACCAGCCGCCGGCGCAAGCGCGCGGTGGCACCGGTCGCCGATGATTGCAGTGGTCTCGGCCGACGGGCCGACGGGCCGACTGGACGGCGATCGCGGCCCTCGACCTCCTGCGCCTGCGGACCGGGGCGTGCGGCGCTCATGGCGGCGCCCCCGGGGGGAAGTTGAGGACCAAGACACGGCCGCCCCGGGGGCACGGCGGCATGGACGGGCTACCGCTCGCCGACGACCGGCAGCGCCCGCCGCGCGGCGAGCCGCGGTCGACGAAACGTCGACGAGGTGCACGACGACGAGCGTCGACGACCGCCACCACTCCGGACACCTTCTTCCCTATCGCCCGACCGCTCGGCTGATTGTGTATGCGATCGTTTGCATGCGCATACTTTCGCCGGCCCGGCTGCGGAGTCAAGCCGGTGGGTGGCGCTCCTCAGTCACGCCAGGGATAGGAGGCGAACCAGCGCTGCAGCGTCATCACGTCGGGCTTCACGCCGTTTGCCTGCGGCCAGGAATCGATCGCCCACGGCTTGCGGGTAGCGTTGTCGACGACCACTGCGGTGGCATGAGGATAGCGCCCGTCGAGGAAAAAGCCGCGCGCCACCGGCGAGGCGACGGTGTGATGGCGCAGCAGCTGCAACGATTGCAGCATCAGTAGGTAGCTCGTCGTGTTGGTCGCCTCGTCGATGCAGTCGAGCTGGCCATGCACGCCTGCGTTCCACAGGTCGAGCCCGCCGACGTCGCCGCCGGAACCGACCGGGCCGGCCACCCGCCGCTCGAACCACGAGATCGCCTCGGCGATCGCCTTACGCTCCGCCGCCGGCGAGGCGGCGCCGGCCTTCAGAATGCGGGTGAGTTTGGCGCGGTCTTTCGATGTCACCGTCACCGGCGTGCGGACGGCGCAGCCGAAGGCGTGACAGACGAAGACGCGCTCGCCGGAGGGCGGCGTCCCGCCATGGGCGCTGTACCAGGCGAGCGGCCGGCCGACGTGCTGGCCCGCGCACCCGGCGACCAGCGACGCCGCGAGGACGGCGCACATCAGACCGCCGCGCAGGCTCATCCGCCAGTCTCCCCCCGTCGCGCTGCGTCTCTTGTGAACCGAATCACGGGCGCTCGCTCGCAGCGGAGACCGGTTTCTGCAGCAACGCAACCACCGCGGCGAGTCCGATCATCCCCCCCGATGCGAGCAGCCCGGCGTTGAGGCCACCAAGGTGGTCGCTGATGATGCCGGCGAGCCACGGCCCGATCGTCTGGCCGACGCCGAAGGCGATGGTGAAGACGGCGATGCCGGCCGGCCACTCGGCGGGCGACACGCCCTTGCGCACCAGCGAGGTGGTCGCAGCGACGACGGAGAGCATGGCGCTGCCGGTGAGCACCGCCGAGGCGAACACGCCGACGAGGCCCCCGAAGATCGACAGCCCGACGCCGATCGCCATCATCGCGCACAAGATCGCCATCGCCCGCCCGTCATCGGCCCGCTCGAGCAGACGGTGCCAGATCCACGGGCCGGGGAAGCTCGCGGCGGCCAGACACACCCAGAACGCCGTGACGACGCCCGCCGAGGCGCCATCGGCGACGAGGTCGGCGACGACGAAGGTCAGGTAGCCGATCATGCCGAGGGCATAGACGAAGTAGCTCGCGAGCGCCGGCAGGAAGCGCCCCATGCCGGCTTTCGCCGCCGGGCCCGCCAACCGGCGCTCCGGGGCCGGCACACGTCGCGCCGCGAGTATGAACAAAGGCGTCAGCACGGCGGCGGCCGCGGCAGCCGCCGCCCAGCCCCAGCGCCAGAACTCGGGCCGGTCATCGACGAGCGCCGGCAACAACAGCCCGGCGATCACCATGCCGACGCCGGGACCGATATAGAACAGGCCGATCAGCAGGCCGCGGCTTCCTGGACGATCTGCAGCGAGCCGTGCCGCCATGACGCCGCCGGCGACGAACACGAACGCGCCCGACAGGCCCGGAAGGAAGCGCAGCACGCACAACGCCGCGAAATCGCTGACGAGGCCGGTCGCCGCCGTCGACACCACCGTCACGACGAGCCCGATCACCGCCGTGCGGCGGGCGCCGAAGCGATCGATCGCCGCCGCCGACAGCACCGCCCCGACGAGATAGCCGAAGGCGTTGGCGGCGTTGGCGAGACCGGCCTCAGAATAGCTCCAGCCGAGATCGCCCTGCATCGCCGGCACCAGCAGGCCGTAGCCGAAGCGGGCGATGCCGAGCGCCACGGCCGGCCCGGCGGCGAGGCCGAGCGCGGTCACCGTCAGTCGCGCCGCCCCTCGTCCGTCCGCCACGCCATACTCCCGAGGCCCGCGGCTCCGTCGCCGCGGCTGCATTCCGCCGCCGCGCCGTTGACGCTCACCAGGCGGCGATCCATACCACGGCCATGAGCATCGACGCCCCCAAGAAGACGATCGACCAGCGCCGCCCCGTCCACATCGTCGGCGGCGGCCTCGCCGGCAGCGAGGCAGCCTGGCAGCTCGCCCGCCGCGGCGTGCCCGTCGTTCTGCACGAGATGCGGCCGGTGCGGATGACCGACGCCCACCACACCGACCGCCTCGCCGAGCTCGTCTGTTCCAACTCGTTCCGCTCCGACGATGCCGAGACCAACGCCGTCGGCCTGCTGCACGCCGAGCTGCGGCTGGCCGGTTCGCTGGTGATGGCGGCGGCCGACCGCAACCAGGTGCCGGCCGGCGGCGCGCTGGCCGTCGACCGCGAGGGCTTCGCCGCCGCGATCACCGCGGCGATCGAGGCCGAGCCCCTCGTCACTCTCCGTCGCGAGGAGGTCACCGAGCTGCCGCCGGAGGACGCCGACCAGGCGATCGTCGCCACCGGCCCGCTGACGTCCGGCGCGCTCGCGTCCGCGATCACCGCGCTCACCGGCACCGACCAGCTCGCCTTCTTCGACGCCATCGCGCCGATCATCCACCGCGAGACGATCGACTTCGAGACCGTCTGGTTCCAGTCGCGCTACGACAAGGCCGGTCCCGGCGGTACCGGCGCCGACTACCTGAACTGCCCGCTCGACCGCGACACCTACGACGCCTTCATCGCCGCGCTGACCACCGGCGATGTGACGTCGTTCAAGGAATGGGAGGCCTCGACCCCCTATTTCGACGGCTGCCTGCCGATCGAGGAGATGGCCGCGCGCGGCGCCGAGACGCTGCGCCACGGCCCGATGAAGCCGTTTGGCCTGACCAATCCGCGCCTGCCCACCCCGAAGCCCTATGCCGTCGTGCAGCTTCGCCAGGACAATGCGCTCGGTACGCTGTTCAACATGGTCGGCTTCCAGACCAAGCTGAAATATGCCGAGCAGGTGCGCATCTTCAGGATGATCCCGGGGCTGGAGCGTGCCGAATTCGCGCGCCTCGGCGGCCTCCACCGCAACACCTTCCTGAACTCCCCTGCCCTCCTCGACGGCACGCTCGCGCTGAAGGCCGAGCCGCGGCTGCGCTTCGCCGGCCAGATCACCGGCTGCGAGGGCTATGTGGAATCAGCCGCGATGGGCCTTCTCGCCGGGCGCTTCACCGCCGCAGAGCGGCTCGGCCTGCCGGTTTGCACACCGCCGGTGACGACGGCGATCGGCGCGCTCCTCGCCCACATCACCGGCGGCCACCTCGCCGCCGAGGACGGCGGACGGCGCACCTTCCAGCCGATGAATGTCAATTTCGGCCTGTTCCCGCCAATCGAGGCGCCGACCTCGGAAGGCGGCGTGCGGCTGCGCGGCACGGCGAAATCGGTCGCCCGCAAGCGCGCCATGAGCGCACGCGCGCTCGTCGATGCCCGCGCCTGGCTCGACACCGACGAGACCGCCGCCGCCGCCGAGTAGCAATCACCCCCGCCACTGCGCTCAGAGCCGCCGCGTCGGTGCCCGGGCGACGCGCCAGAGGCGCCACTGGTCGAAGAGCGGGCTCGGGCCGAGTGGCGTCCGGAAGGGATCGCGCCCCGGCCGCGTCAGCGCCTGGAGGCGGTGGCGCAGCGGCGCCAGCGGCAGGAAAGCCGGCAGCACAGCGGGCGGGACAGCGCCGATGCCTGCACGCACCGCATCGAGATGGCCGCCGGCGATTGCCGCGAGGTCGGCGAGCACGGCTGCGAGGGCCGGCGTCATCCGGCCGGCGAGCACGTCGGCCTCCTCCGCACCGTGGCGTTGCAGCATTTCGAGCGGCAGGGCGCACCGCCCCCGCGCCGCCAGCGCCGGCATCTCCGTGATCGTCCGCACCAGCGTCTCCGCGACCCCGGCGTGGCCGGCGATCGTCCCCGTCGCCGGGTCGCTGCCTTCCGCGAGGACGATCGCCGTAAGCTGGGTCAGGGCGCCGTCGGTTTCGCCGGCATAGCCTTCGAGCTCTGCCAGGGTCGCAAAGGGATCGTCATAGAGATCGAGGCGCCGCGCCTCGACCATGCGCACCAGCGCGGCGAGCGGCAGGTGCCAGCGAAACGCCGCCGTCCGCACCCCGTCGAGCACCGGATTGCCGCTCGCCGGCGCATCGGGGCCGGCCGACAACGCGTCGTGCCACCACTGCAGCCGGATCTCGCCCAGCATCGGTTCGCGCACGATGTCGCGAATACGCGCCGTCTCGCCACCGAACGCCGCCAGCGCGAACAGGGCCGGCCGCGCTGCCGCCGGCGCGAACAGCGCCGACAGATAGCGGACCCGGTCGAGGGTGCGCGCGGCGTCGCGGTTGGCGTCGGGAAGCTCGTCCATGCGGAAGGAGATAGAGAGCCTGAGCCGTTCAGTCGACCGGCAACAGGGCTGCGCCGACGGCGCGGTCCTCCGCCAGCAGGATATTGTAGGTTCGGATGGCGGCGCCAGTGTCGAGCGCCTCAAGCCTCAGCCCGACCTCCTTCAGCCGCCAGCGCAACCAATCGGGCGCGGCCTGAAGCGTCGCGCCGGTGCCGAGCACCAGCAACTCGAACCCGGCCGCCTCGCTCGCCACGCGCGCGAAGTCCTGCTCGGTCAGGTCGGCAAAAGGCCCCGGCACCCAGCCGTGAATGCCGCTCGGCAGGCAGAGGACGCCGCCGCGGTGCGACATGCCGGCAAAGCGGAAGCCGCCGTCGCCATAGGCGTCGATCGGCGCGCGGCCCGGGAAGTGGGCATCGCGCGGCGTGGCGTCGCGAAGCCCCTTCACGGCGCCCCTCAGGTCGCCGTGGCCGACTTGGTCGGCTCGTCTGCCGCGGGCTTCGCCGGCCGCAGGCCGAACAGGATCAGCGCCGGCGCGGCGACGAAGATCGACGAGAACGTCCCGACCAGGATGCCCCAGATCATCGCCAGCACGAAGGAGCTGATCACCTCGCCGCCGAAGAAGTACAGCGCGGAAAGTGCGAGCAGCGTCGTCACGGCCGTGATCGTTGTGCGAGACAAGGTGTCGTTGATCGACTTATCGATCAGCTCACGCAACGGCATCTTCTTATATTTGCGAAGATTCTCACGAATTCGATCATAGACGACGACGGTGTCGTTGAGTGAGTAGCCAAGGATCGTGAGAATCGCCGCAATACTCGACAGGCTGAAATCGAGTTGCAAGGCCGCGAAAAGGCCGATCGTCATGATGACGTCGTGCGCCGTCGTCAGCACCGCGCCGATGGCGTACTGCCACTCGAAGCGAAACCAAAGATAGACGAGGATGCCGATGAGGGCGACGCCGACGCCGATGACGCCGTTGCGGGCGAGCTCGGCGGAGACGCGCGGGCCGACCACCTCGGTGCGACGGAAATCGACGGTGTCGCCGAAGGTGTCCTGCACCAGCAAGATCACCCGCTGCTGCGCTTCGTCGCCACCCTCCTGCCGCTGCACGCGGATCAGGACGTCGTCCGGCGCGCCGAACTCGACGACCTGAACGTCGCCGAGATTAAGGGCGTCGAGGGTGGCGCGGATCTCGCCGATATCGGCGGGACCGTCCTTCGTCTTGATCTCGATGACGGTGCCGCCCTGGAAGTCGATGCCATAGTTGAGGCCGACGCCGAAGAACAGGGCGATCGAGATGACCGTCATCACGATGGTCAGCGGCACGGTCACCACCGTCCATCGCATGAACGGGATCTTAGTATCTGCCGGGAACAGCCGGATCAGGCCCATATCTCGCTCCCGGTCAGATCGGAACGGCGGTCGGGCGAGTGCGTCGCACCCACACGGCCACCATCAGGCGGGTTACCAGGAAGGCGGTGAAGATCGTCGTGAGGATGCCGATGGCGAGCGTCACGGCGAAGCCTCGGACCGGGCCGGACCCGAGGTAGAACAAGACGACTGCGGCGATCAGCGTCGTGATGTTGGCGTCGAGGATGGTGCCGAGGGCACGGGTGAAGCCCGCATCGATCGACGAGATCGCCGAGCGTCCCGCCCGCGCCTCTTCGCGGATGCGCTCATAGATGAGCACGTTCGAATCGACTGCCATGCCGATGGTCAGCACGATGCCGGCAATTCCCGGCAAGGTCAGCGTCGCCCCGAGCAGTGACATCACGCCCAGGATCAACGCGACGTTGACCACCACGGCGACGTTGGCGAGCACACCGAGGAAGCCGTAGACGATCACCATGAAGATAATGACGGCCATGGCGCCGACGACGGCCGCGATGACGCCAGCGCGGATCGAATCGGCGCCGAGACCCGGGCCGACGGTCCGTTCTTCGAGGATCGTGAGCCGCGCCGGCAGGGCACCCGCCCGCAGCAGGATCGAAAGATCGTTCGCGGTCTCCACCGAGAAGCTGCCGGAGATCTGCCCGGCGCCACCGGTGATCGGCTCACGGATCACCGGCGCCGAAATCACCTCGTCATCGAGCACGATGGCGAACGGACGTCCGACGTTCTGCGCCGTCACCGTGCCGAACTTGCGCGCCCCGCCCGTCGTCAGGCGGAACGAGACGACCGGCTCGTTGGAGTTCTGGTCGAAGCTCGGCTGCGCATCGACGAGGTCCTCGCCGGTGAGCAGCGGTGTCTCCTCGACGATGTAGGGCTGCGGCGGATCGTCGACGGAATTGAGCAGCAACATGCCCGGCGGTGCCCGACCCTGGAGGGCATCGGACATCGAGGACGTCACGTCGACGAGATGGAAGGTCAGGGCGGCTGTCTGGCCGATCAGCGCCTTCAGGCGTCCAGGATCCTGCAGGCCGGGCGCCTCGACGAGAATGCGGTCTTCGCCCTGGCGCTGGATGCTCGGCTCGGTCGTGCCGAGTTCGTCGACGCGCCGGCGGATCACCTCGATTGACTGGTCGACGATCGAGCGCACCCGCTGCGCCATGCCGTCTTCGGTGAAAGCGAACCGGGCGACGCCGTCGCTGCCCATGTTCAAGCCGAACTCCTCGACCGGGGAGCCACCCATCAGCGTCGAGTTGAGCGGATTGCGAAGCTCTTCCAGGCGTTGGCGGGCGTCCTCGAAGCGCTCGCTGTCGCGGATGCGCACCTGCACAGCATCGCCCTGAACGCCGAGGCCGGTGTAGCCGATGCGCGGCTCGCGCCGGAGCGCATCGCGAATCTCGCCGACCAGCGTGCGCAGACGCTTCTGCTCGTAGTCCTTCCGGTCGACCTCATAGAGCAGGTAGGCGCCACCCTGCAGGTCGAGGCCGAGAACGATCTGGCGCTTCGGCAGGAAGGACGGCCACTCGGCGACCGTCGCGGCCGGGAAGAAATTCGGCAACATCGCGAGGAACCCGGCCAGAATGACGGCGAGGATCGCGGCGATCTTCCAGCGGGCGAAATAGAGCATGGCCTGGCTTTGTCTCTCCGCCGGTGACCGGCGCGACCCGTTCGTCAGGCGTTGTCGTTGACCGGCTCGCCCTTGGCGCGGACTTCGGTGATCGTCGAGCGAATGACGCGCACGCGCACGCCCTCGGCAACCTCGAGCTGCAGCTCGCTGTCGTCGACGACCTTCGCGACCTTGCCGATCAGGCCGCCCGACGTCACCACCGTGTCGCCACGACGGATGTTCTTCACGAGTTCCTGGTGCTGCTTCATGCGCTGGCGCTGCGGCCGCAGAATCAGGAAGTACATGATCGCGAAGATCGCGACGAACGGCAGCAGCGACATGAGCAAGTCGGTGCCGCCACCCATTCCGCCGGGCGCCTGCGCGAAGGCTTCGGTAACGAACATCGGGCGTCCTCGCTACTCGGGCCGCCGGCGCTTGGCCTTCGACCCAATGTCAATGATGATCCGCGGCGCGCAGGCCTTGGAAGCGGCGCGGACTATAGCCACCGCCCTCCGCATTGCAAGCCGACGATCCGGCGGCGCCTCGCCGCTCACTGCGCTGCCGCCGTGAGCGCCCGCGCCGCCTGCAGGACGGGGCCGTCGAGGGCGATCGCGATCGTCTGGCTGCCGGCCTTCTCGTTGAAAGGCGCACCTTGCAGCCGCTTGTTGCGCCATGGGCCGGTGGCGACGGTAATGGCGCGCAGCATCAGCTGGCCGCCGATGCGCGTCATGTTCATGCCGCCCGAGGACGAGCCGGTGGCGTCGCAATCGGTGCGCAGTTGCGAGGCGACCGCCGGCGAGGCCGCCGGCACGACGCGCCGCACCGTGCAGCCCTGGATGACGGGGATGCCGTTGTCGACGACCCGGGCCATGCCGGCCGGATGGGCAGTGACAACCATCAACGTCTCGCCGACACCGGCCGGCGAGACGGCGACCGGAAATGGCACCGCCCGCGGCACTGCCTCCATCAGGCGCACCACCGCGAAGTCCTGCGCCGATCCCGGCTTCGGCACTTTCGCCCCGAACCGGGTGGCACCGGGCGAAAGATCGAGGTCCGTATGGAAGGGCTCTTCGTCCTGGTTGCGGAAGAAACACTTGCTCCGCGGCTGGCCGGACGGTTCGAAGAGGATGTGTGCCGCGGTGATGACCTGACGGTCACCGAGGAACAAGGTACCTGCCCCCATCGACGGGGACGGCGACAAACAGCCGACGTAGCCGGTAACGCGGCGGATGCGGGTGATCTCGGCGGGGGAGAGCCCCAGCCCCGGCCCGAGCTCCAGCAGGGAGCCGCGGTCGTCCGTGCCATCGATGATGTTGACCGGAATGAGTTCGCCGGCAGATTCCGCTGGCTCCGCCACGGCTGCCGCCGACTTTGGCGCGACGCCGCCAATGGGTGGAGACGCCATTGCCTGCCCCGCGGCGGCCCCTAGCGCGAGCGCCGCTGTCACGGCCATGACCCAGGCTCGCAAGCGACCTCTCCTCGAAGCGGGACCCCGTCACCACCATATCCTTCGCCGGGCGTGTGCCCGGCGAAACGCAGGAGCCGGCACGGCCCGGGCGGCGACGCGATCGCGCGGCACCGGTCCGAGCCGGGATCCTCCTGCTGCGAGCCTACTGCTTCTCGCCCGCGGCGTTGAACTGAGCGAGATAGGCGATGACATCGGCACGCTCTTCCGGCTTGCGCAGGCCGGCAAACGCCATCTTGCCGCCGGGGATGATCTTCTTCGGGGCTTCGAGATAGGCGTCGAGCGTGGCAACGTCCCACATCTTGCCCTCGGCCTTGCCGGCCAGAAGCGGCTTGGAGAACGCATAGCCTTCGATGTGGCCCCACGGCCCGCCGACGACGCCGTTCAGCGGCGGCCCGACCTTGGACTTCGCGTCCGGCCCGACCGCATGGCAGGCCGCGCACTTCTTGAAGACGGTCTCGCCCTTGGCCGGATCACCGTCCGCCCAAGCCGACGACGCCATTGCAACCGCCACTGCGGCACCGAGTGCCACTCCAAAGCTCTTCCGCATCGACCGCTTCCTCTCCTTGCCCCGGCTTCGGACAAGCCGATGCCGTCCCAGGCCATTCGCCTGGACCTGTTCTAGGGGAGCAAAAGGTGTCGGCAATGTCGGGCGGACGCAAGTGGCGAACCGCCGCGCCTTTCAGCCGATCAGGCCGAGCGCCGGAAACGTCTCGAGCAGCCAGAACGACATCGCCGTCATCTGGCCCGTGAGGAACAACACGCCGGTGACGACCAGCAGGCCGCCCATCGTCTTTTCGACCGTGCCGAGGTGCCGTTTGAAGCGGTTCATGAAGCGGATGAACGGGCCGGACGCCGCCGCCGCGATGAGGAAGGGCACGCCGAGACCGAGCGCATAGACGGCGAGCAGCAACCCGCCGGTGCCGACGTTGTCCGCACTGCCGGCGACCGCCAGCACGGCGGCGAGGACGGGGCCGATGCAGGGTGTCCAGCCGAATGCGAAGGCGAGCCCGAGAACGTAGGCGCCGAGCAGTCCGGGCGGCTTGTGCTGGACGGTCACGCGCGCCTCGCGGCTGATCAGGCCGATGCGGAAGACCCCGAGGAAGTGCAGGCCCATCACGATGATCACCACGCCCGCCACGATCGACAGCGTCGGCACGTAAGAGGCGAGCATCCGACCGAGGAACGAGGCGGTGAGCCCGAGGGTGACGAAGACGGTGGAGAAGCCGAGGACGAAGGCCACCGCGGCGGCGAGGGTGCGGCGGGCCGCTGCGCGGTTGCCATCACCGGCCGTCAGCGCGTCGAGCGAAGTCCCCGCGACGTAGCACAGATAGGGCGGCACCAGCGGCAGGACGCACGGCGAGGCGAACGACAACAGGCCAGCCAGGAGCACGCCGCCAAGCGTGACGTTGAAGTCCATCTCTCCCCCGCGCGCTTCCGACTACTGCCCGGAGCTTACGACGCCCGGACGGCGCCGCCCAGCGCGCGTGATGGCGCACGGTGCGGGGTGGCGACGTCACGAGCCTGCGGGCTTCTTGCCGATCGAAAATGGCTTAACCACGTCGCCCTCGCCCGCTTCAGTCCGCAAAGCTGGAAGCGCAATCGGCTTGATCCGGTCGGGGCGACGTAATAGGCATTTTCATCAGTCGACGGATCATGGGTGCCGCCCTGCAGGTGGCCGGGTGCGTCCCTGCCGAAGCCGGAGCCCGCCGAGCGAGGCGGCCGGTGGCGAGGACCAGAGGGCCTCGACGATGTGGAAGACGGGTAGCGTATTGGTCGCGGCGGCCGTCGCCGCAGTCCTGCTGGCCGCAGGTCCGGTGCACGCCCAGAGCTGCGCCGACCTGCAAACGCAGCTCAATGCCGTTTCGGGCGGTGGCGGCGGCAACCTCGCCGCCGCACGCAAGCGTCTGGCGACCCTGCAGCGCCAGTCGAGCGCCAACGGCTGCAAGGGCGCGAACAGCATGGGACGGCCGCGGGCGTGCGCCGGCATCGACTCGAGCATCCGCACCGTCTCCGGCCAGGTCGCGGCACTTGAGGCCCGTGGTGGCGCCGGCGACCAGAACCGCCGCAAGCGCATCCAGGCGCAGATGGCCCGGCAGAAGTGCGGTGAGGCCGCGCCGGCCCGCCAGCAGCAGGCCCGGCAGGCAGCGCCGGCGCCCGCCCAGTCCGCACCGGAGCGCAGCGGCGGGCGACCGGACTATGTCGTGCAGAACAATCGCATCGTCTCGACGAAGCGCACCGAGGGCGGCGGGCTGATGTCGCTGCTGTTCGGCGGCGGCCGGTCGGCCGACCAGCGCGGACAGCAGGGTGCCGGCACCGGGGCGACGACGGTCCGTCTGCAGCCGGGAGCGGCGACGACGGCGCGCACGGGCGAGCGGCCGACGACCGATGGCGACGGCAAGGTCACCTATGCACGCCACTTCTTCGGCGGCGGATCGTACCGGACACTCTGCGTGCGGTCCTGCGACGGCTACTACTTCCCGATCAGCACGGTGACGACGCGCGGCAACTTCGCGCGCGACGACGCCGTCTGCCAGTCCTTGTGCCCGACGGGGGCGGCGCTCTATGCCCACTCCTCCGGCTCGGAATCGGAAAGCATGTACCGGGTTGCCGACGGCCGCTCCTACAAGGAGCTCGAGACGGCCTTCGTCTATCGCAAGGTCTACAACGCCGCCTGCACCTGCACCTTCGAAGCGAGGATGATCGTCTCGGCCGAGGGCGAGGAACTGATCGACGTTGAAGGCTCGCGCGCCGCCTATTCGCCGGCAATCACCTTCGATGCGGCAGCGGCGATCAATGGCATCGTGTCGTCTGCCGCCGTCGACGGCGCCGAGTTGGCCGCCGTAGTCGCTGTGCCGGCGGTGATCGAGGGAGACGACCCCCTCACCCTTCCGGCCGCCGTCGACGCCAGCGCAGCCGGCCCCGCCGGTAGCCTGACGGCGAATACGCTTTTGCCGCCGGTTGGGCCCGCAAATCTCCAGCCCGCAAATCTCGAGCGAGAGAACTTGCAGCCCGCAAGCCTTCCCGACACCGGCTCGGCCGCCGTCGCGGATGCCAATGCCGCGGAGCCGGCCGTGCTCGTTCCGACGGCGTCGACGTCCACGGCACCACGCGGTTCCCCGATCCCAGCGAACACGCCGGAGCCGCTGCGCGTCCGCACCATCGGCCCGGAGTTCCTGCAGGACCAGTGACGACTGCGACCCACCGCCGCGATCGCGACCGCTTCAGGCCGGATCGCGGAAGCGGTTGGTGATCGGATAGCGCCGATCGCGGCCGAAGTTGCGCTTCGTCACCTTGACGCCTGGTGCCGCCTGGCGGCGCTTGTATTCCGCCAGCGTCAACAGCCGCTCGACCCGGCGCACCGTCGCCGCGTCGAAGCCCTCCTCGATGATCTCGGCGACGCTGCGCTCGCGCTCCACCAGCCGCTCCAGCACGGCGTCGAGGATGTCGTAGGGCGGCAGCGAGTCCTGGTCGGTCTGGTTTTCCCGAAGTTCCGCCGTCGGGGCCTTCGTCAGGATGCGCTCGGGAATGACGAGCCCGCCCGGCCCCATCGCGTCGGCGGGCTTCCAGGCGTTGCGCAGCGCCGACAGGCGGTAGACCTCCGTCTTGTAGAGGTCCTTGATCGGATTGAAGCCGCCGTTCATGTCGCCATAGAGCGTCGCGTAGCCGACCGACATCTCCGACTTGTTGCCGGTCGTCACCACCATCGGCCCGAGCTTGTTGGAGATCGCCATCAGGAGCGTGCCGCGCGCCCGCGACTGCAGGTTCTCCTCCGCCACGCCGCGCGGCATTCCGGCGAACACCGGCGCCAGCGCCGCCTCGAAGGCCTCGACGACGGCCCCGATCGCCACGCTGTCGTAGCGCACCCCCAGCGCCTGCGCGCACGCGGCGGCATCGGCGAGGCTGTCGCCGGAGGTGAAGCGGTAAGGCAGCATCACGCACTGCACCCGCTCCGGCCCGAGGGCGTCGACCGCGAGGGCCGCGCAGATCGCCGAGTCGATACCGCCGGACAGGCCGAGCACGACGCCGGGAAAGCCGTTCTTGTTCACATAGTCACGCAGGCCCAGCATGCAGGCGCGGTAGTCGGCGCGCTCGCCGTCGTCGCGCACCGCCTTCGCCCCGTTGGCGCAGCGCCAGCCGTCGGCGGAGCGGCGCCAGTCGGTGACCACCACCGCCGTCTCGAAGGCCGGTAAGGCCACCGCCAGCCCGTGATCGGCGTTCAGCACAGTGGACGCACCGTCGAAGACGAGTTCGTCCTGGCCACCGACCTGGTTGACATAGACGAGCGGCAGGCCGCTCTCGGCGATGCGCGCCGCCGCGACGTTCGCCCGCTCGTCGTAGACGGTGCGCCGGTAGGGCGAGCCGTTCGGCACGACGAGCATCTCCGCCCCGGTCTCGCTCAGGCACTCGACGACATCCGGGCTCCAGATGTCCTCGCAGACCGGCACGCCGAGCCGCACGCCGCGCAGCATCACCGGGCCGGGCAGCGGACCAGCCGCGAAAACCCGCTTCTCGTCGAAGACGCCGTAGTTGGGCAGGTCGACCTTGAAGCGGACCGCCTCCACACGACCGCCGTCGAGGACTGCCACCGCGTTGTAGACCTCGCCGCCGTCGACCCACGGCGTGCCGACGATCACGGCTGGACCGCCGTCGGCGGTGTCACCAGCGAGCGCCTCGCACGCCTCCCGGCACGCCGTCTGGAACGACGGTCGCAACACGAGATCCTCGGGCGGATAGCCGGAGAGAAAGAGTTCGGTGAAGACGACGATGTCGGCGCCCGCCGTGGCCGCCTCCGCCCGCCCGCGCCGCGCCAGCGCGAGATTGCCGGCGACATCGCCGACGGTCGGATTGAGCTGGGCGAGCGCGAGGCGGAGCGTATCGGGAGCGAGCATCCATTTCGTCTAGCGCGGCGGCGCGGCGACGGCAACGGCGGCCGAAGCGGGTGACCAGCGGCCGTCTGCAGCGAATACAGTCCGTGGTGAGGTGTCCCCCCCCTGCCAGGGGGAGGGACAGACCGCGAGGCGGTCAGGGTGGGGCCTGTGAAATCACGGGCTCGACCTCGATTGGCGTCGCACTCCAGATCGACGGGCTCCACCCTGGCGACCTGCGGTCGCCCATCCCTCCCCCTGGCAGGCAGGGGAATCGCATTTGAGGATTGTCGATTCAGCTCATTGGGATTCGATTGGTGGGCGGCGTTTGGGAGGCGCCGCCGATGGCTTCCTCGATCACGATCTTCGACGACAT